>OLPV01000885.1_pt1 | contig 24057 bp, 24 predicted proteins | sample 1671961 | NCBI WGS metagenome assembly OLPV01 (sample SAMEA3136630, study PRJEB25190) | human gut metagenome | biome: human gut; feature: human-associated habitat; material: faeces | place: Austria | collected 2013
GGCATTTTGCCTTGTATGTCTCGGGATTTTGGCAAAAAACATGCCAAAACACCTCACGGGAGATACTACCTACTGAATAGTTACAAGCCATCTATATCCATATACATATTCAAAAAAAGACACTCTGTCATACTGGCAGGGTGTCTTTTGTCTTGTTATGTATTGTCGATCACCGATGACTGACGGTGGGCAGGAATACTGATTTCTACTTCTGTGCCCTGTCCGGGAGTGCTGGAATACTTAAGACCATAGTTTTCTCCATACAGGATCTGAAGGCGTTTGTGAGTTCATTCTGAAACAGCCACATGGAAGTGCCGGGAAGATCAATATAAATCTGAAGGCCTGTGATTTTTTCTGAAGAAATCAACTGTTCAACCTGATCGTGAAAATCTTTTACTTCTGATGTATTGTCAAACATCTTAAAAGGCGAATTTACAGGTTGATGGAACAGTGTCTGAAAAAAATCCAGATCTGTAATGGTATCATGTGCATCGATCACCTGCTGAAGAGACTCTTCGATAAGGGGAGCTGTCTTGGCAGACACATCCTGCTCCTGGCAGATAGTATAGGAAACTACCATTTCGTATACATTCCCATAGAAGAAACATCCCATCAGAATGACAGGAATGGTGACAGCCAAAATAATTACCATCACTGTATCCCACCCTGGAGGAGATATCAGAGATTTTAAACCGTCCGTCTTTCAGAAGTTGTTTGGCTTTTTCCAGGGATTGCAAAGACTCACCTCTGTGAGAATGCTGTTTCTGAACAAAAAGATGAATAGCTTCTTTCTCCACTCGCTCCAACATGGTAATTCCATCCATTCGCGGCATACGTACATCACAGAGAATAATCTCAGGTTTATGGATTCTGGCTGTTTCCAGACCATTTACACCGTCATCGGCCTGAAAGACTTCATCAATTCCAAGGGATTTTCAGTCAATGGAGGCAATCACACCGGTACGTGTAAGTTCTTCATCGTCTACAATCAGTAATTTCATAACGTTCTCCTTAACACTGACTTCGTATAATAGTAAAAAAGCTGTTGCATATGCAAAACAATAAGTATCATATCATTTCCATAACTTTGCGGCAGATTTCGGCAGCAGTCTGATCGTAGCTTCTCCATATATACAATATAATCCTTCTAACAAATGCAAAAACTCATGTCAATGTAAGCGGAATATTACCTGTGAACAGTAACACTTTGCCTGAGTGATCTGGTATGTTATGATAAGAAAAGAGATGAGACAGAGAGGGACAATTATGTATATAAGCAGAAAAACAAAAGTATTGATTTTTTTGTGTCTGATGCCTATGGTACTTGCAGGTCTGATACGTCTGACAAGAAATGATTTTCCACAGACAGAATGTAATATGCTTCTTTTTATGATTTTTATGCCTGCGGGCTTTTTGTGGATGGTCAGTGTTGAGACCAGAGTGCTTCAGCCGGAAGAAAGAAAATATCTGATTCTGACTATTGCTTCTGTGCTGCTTCTTATGGGAATCCGTACAGTCAAATTTATTTTTATTCCAAGGACTTCCACGGCAGCAAGATATGTGTGGTATCTTTATTATTTTCTGCAGACATTTGCTGTGCTTTTTTTACTGCTGGCAGTTGTTCATATTGGAAAAGCCTATGATACAAAAATAGATTCTAAGTGGAAACTTCTTTATATTCCGGCTTTTATAATCTCAGCAGGGGTATTTCTTAATGATTTTCATCAGAAAGCCTTCTTTTTTACGGAAGGACTGGAAAATTGGGAAGACCATTATGTACATGGACCTGTCTATTTTTTGTCACTGTTGTGGATGGTACTGATGTTTGGAATGGCACTGGTGATAACAATAAAGAAATGTACTTCAAAAGAAAACAGAAAAAATATCTGGATACCCTTCCTGCCGCTGGCTGTAGGTGGTGTATATACAGTTTTCTTTTTGGCAGATCCTGATGGGATCCTCAGCAGATTATATAAAACTACAGATGTGATCTGCTTTGTGATCCTGGCATTTATGGAAGGACTGATCCAGGCGAGACTGTTTCCTTCCAATGATTGCTATGATGAAATGTGGAAGGAATCTGATATCTGTGGGGGAATTGTGGACAGCCAGGGCAGGATCCTTTGCAGATCTGAAAAAGAGATAGCAGTTACTCTGGAAGAGATTAAAAAAGCTGCCCATAGATCTTTACTGATTGAGAACCAGGATTATCTTTTGAGAAGCAAGAAACTGGAGGAGGGGTATGTATACTGGTTCAGAGATATGAAGAAAATAAACAATATCAACCAACAGTTGGAAGAAACAGGAAACATAATTGCTGAAGAAAATAAGATGCTGGAAGGCGAAAATCGTCTGGCAGAGAAACAGGAGCGGATCCGTCAGCAAAATATTATCTATGACTGTGTGTATGAAAAAATATCTGGGAGACTGGAGGAACTGGATTATCTGGTAGATCATCTTCCTAAGGAAGAAAAAACAGCTGAAGAAAAAATGAAATATGGAGCATTTCTTATGGCGTACGTTAAAAGGTGTTCCAATCTGGTTCTTCATGTTCATCAGGATCATAAGGTTTCTACAGGAGAAATCTGTCTGGCAATAGAAGAATCTCTGAATTACGTAAGACTTTGGGGAGTGAAGGCATTTTTTTCAATGGAATCAGATTGTGACATTGGTGGAAAGGCGGCACTTTTGTTATATGAATTTTTTCAGAGTGTAATGGAATTATTCTGGGAGGAGACAGATACTTTGTTGATCATACTGGAATGTGGCCGGCAATTGCGGTTTTACATGGAATTAGGCGGCACCAAAAAAGGACTGCCGGAACAGTTTATGGAAAAAGAACTTACAGAGGTTTCTGGCAGACTTGTAAATGAGAGAGAGGGAAATATAGAGTTTATCACATTGCAGATCCCATCAGATGGAATACAGGAGAAAAAATGAATTTATACTATGAAATGCCATGGGAATTAAGAACCATTGTGTGTGTATATGGAATGTCAATAATGACTGCGATAGTATATATTACTTTAAAAAATGCTGTCACAGGCAGGGAAAAAAGGATATATATACCTGGAACAGTGCTTTTCTTTATCAGTGCATTGCTCCTTCAGGGAATGGCAGATAACGAGATATTAATTTTAAAAATAGAAGAGAGATCCTGTCTGGCCAGGATTACAGGGAATCTTTCCCAAAGATGGATGGTTATGATCTGGATTTTGATCACTGCCTGTACTCTGGCATTATATGATCAAGGTATCTTTAAAAAAAAATACACAGGTGCAGATACAGTGAAGCAAAGCCTTGATAATCTGCCAGACGGAGTTTGTTTCTACACAGAGAAAGGGACTCCTATTCTCAGCAATATATCCATGAACCACCTTTGTGGAGAAATTTTGGGAACTGGAATCACAAACGGTCAGGAGATATGGAATCGTCTGAAAGATGCAAGAATTCTATCAGAGAATGATAATTATGTAGAGCATCCCTTTATCCTGATAAAATTGTCTGATGGAAGTATATGGGAATTTCAGAGAAAAAGAATTTACCTGCAGAAAAAAAACTTATGGGAGATGACTGCCTGTGATATCACAAGACAGTATGAACTGAATCAGAAGTTAAAAGACCGAAATGAGAAACTCAATGAGATCAATGCGCGGTTACAGATCTTTAATCGAGAGGTGGCTGACATTATCCGGGAAGAAGAAATCCTGGATACAAGGGTTCGTCTTCATGATGAAGTCGGGCGTTCTCTCCTTATATTCAGAACCTGTCTGGAACAGCCTTTTTGTGATCGTGACTGGAAAGAAACAGCTTTTTTGTGGAAATACATTGTCACAGGTATCAGAAGTGGCAGCTTCAGCCATTCCGGCAAAAGTCTTGCTCTTGTGATAAAAGAAGCAGAATCTTTAAATATTTCTGTGGTTCTGGATGGACAGACACCTAAGTGGGGAGACGCGGATAAAATCCTGGGACAAGCTCTCAGAGAATGTATAAATAATGCTGTAAAGCATGCGAAAGCCGAAAAAGTATATTTAAAAATACAAGACAAAGGCACTTTCTATCAAGGAATCTTTACAAATGATGGGGATATGCCGAATAAAAAGGTACAGGAAGCAGGAGGACTAAAAAATCTGCGAAACACAGTGGAAAAAGCAGGAGGCAGAATGAAAATCATAAGTCGGCCAAGGTTTGTCATGATCATTGAAGTTTTGAAGGGAGAAAAAAATGAAATATAAAGTAGTGCTTGTGGAAGATCAGTACGTGGCCCGGCAGTTATTTGGGTTATATCTGAAAGACAGTGAGAAATATGAGATTGTTCGGACACTGGAATCAGCGTCTGGCATCGCGGAGCTTTTGAGAAATGTACCAGTGGATCTGATCCTGATGGATATCCTTCTGGATGATCATTCCAATGGAATGGAAGGTGCTGCCCGGATCAAGAAGGAGCGTCCTGGAATAAAGATCATTGCCATGACCTCTATGGCAGAAAAATCCTGGCTTTCAAGAGCACGGGAAACAGGAATAGAAAGTTTCTGGTATAAGGAATCTTCCAGGGAGACGATCCTGGATGTGATGGACAGAACTATGAATGGAGAGTCTGTCTATCCGGATCATCCTCCTCGTATAAAGCTTGGTCAGTCTGACAATCTGGAATTTACGGAAAGAGAACTGGAAGTCTTAAGGGTTATGACCAGGGGAATGTCCAATTCCGGAATTGCAAAAAAACTGGGGATTTCCGAAAATACGGTTAAGGTCCATATTCAGCATATGCTGGATAAAACAGGGTATGAGAACAGGACAGAACTGGCCATAGAGGCACGGATCAGAGGAATCGCAGTAAACCTGGATGATTAAGTAATAAATATTGGGATAATAATACTTTCAGGTGATGTAAACCCTTTACTTAAAGATATAATATATTTATAGGAGATATTATATTTTTTGTAAAGGAGGGAATCAGTATGAGTAGAGCAATAAGAAGCAAATTCAGAATAGTCGGAGCTTTTGTCCTGATGTTCACCATGATTTTTGCTATGGCAGTGAGCGTAAAGGCAGCAGGTCCCGGCAGACCTACGAACAGTACCATAACGATCAGTTATCCGGATCAGGAAACGGGTGCGGATTTTTCAAAAGAGAAGTATGCCTACACCACTGGAAATAAAGTGACTATCAAAAATACTTCCCCTATCCGTCTGAAACTGGACATCACCATAAGTGCGATCCAGACCAAAATATATCCTGACAGTAAAATGGAACAATTTGGAATTTATTATTATTCCAGTAAGCTGGAGGTAAAAGGTGGATATATCTATCTGGACAGCAACGAAAGTACAGTACTGACAATGGATTTCCAGTCCTTTTATTCAGGGGACACATTGATCCATATTTATGCAACCAAAGCAGATGTGACTGATAATGGAGGAAAGAATTTCCATCAGGCCAAGAAAATCTCTCTGGAGGGAACACAGGCCGGTGTACTTACCACCTATGGAAACAATCCGGCTACAACACCCAGATATTTTGAGATCAATACAGCCAGTAGACATTTCCTGAATATCGAGTTTACCTGTAACGATGCCAACAGAACCCTGTTAATGGATATCTATAATAAATCCGATTCGGAGATGCGATATCCTGTGTTAAAGGATTTCAGAGTTGACGGAAAGTCAACAATGAAAAACAAAATGCTTCTTGACCCCGGTACTTATGTTATCCGGGTACTTCACAGAGGATCAGATGGTAAATCCGCAACCTATAAGTTTACACTGACAGGCAGAGATTACATACCGGCCACAGGGGTGAAGCTTACTTGTTCTGACAACAAGCGTTTCCTTGACCAGGGAATCATCAAGAAGTCCAAAACTATGACCTTCACAGCCCAGACAGTACCATCCAACAGTGACGATAAACTCAGCGATATTGAACTGAAAGAGCGCTGGCTGGGCAGCCAGGGAACCGTAAAGGGCAGCGTGAAAGGACAGAACAAGAAAACTTTTAAAGTTGTTTTTTCTGCCAGTAGCAGCAGTTATACAGCCGGATACTGCACCGTTCAGGTCAAGACTACCAACGGTAAGAAGTCCAAGGCTCTTGAAATAGTTGCCAAACCTGGAAAACCTACTGTAACAAAAAAATGTTTTTATAACAGGATTGTGTTCAAACATACCGGCTCCAAGAATACCGTGGGAGATATGAAATACACCCTTTATATCCAGAATGGAAAAAACTGGAAGAAGAAAACAGACAATATGAACCAGGGTTCCTATACTGTCAAGAATCTGAAAGGAAACAAAACCTATAAATTCAAGATTGTTGGCAGGGCTAAACGCGCCGACGGAGGCTGGATCCAATCCGATCCTCTTTATGTAACTGCCAAAACTGTCCGCAGCACGAAAGCTCCTGTAAGTTCTGTACAGAGCAGCAATGCAAGAGTATGGTACAATGAAAAATGGGAAAAATGGGGCAGTGGATGGACCTGGAGAAAGTATTACTACACAGATTTCACCGTTACCATTAATTTCAGCAAGGCAATGCCGGAGATCAAGGGAATCTATGTAGGAACTACCAAGGATATTGGCGGAGCTTATAATATGAAAGGAAATAAGACCAGATACTCAGGCAGGTTGAGAACCAGCGGCAGCATGAAGGGCAAGAATATAACACTCTACATTACTCCATATTATAAGAACGGTGTTGGTCCTACAATAAAGAAAAAGGTTTATATTCGATAAATGAAAGTAGCAGTTTGGTTGTACAAATAAATAATTTCCTGCATAATAAAGACAAGGCAGAGGTCCATGAGACTTCTGCCTTGTTTTTTGCGATATAAGATTATATAATAAATGCAGATTGATGAAGTTTTTTATGGGAAAGCAGGAGATTTTACAGTGGACAGTGCCAAAATGCTCAGCGAGGGTAAACTGATCGCTGTCCGAACCCATACCAGATTTATCCATTTTCCTGCACACAGACATAATTTTATTGAAGTGCTTTATGTTTGTCAGGGTTTCTGAAGTACTGCAGATACAGAATCTTCTGGAAAATATGATCTATTCGCTGGTAACAGGAAACGGAGATCAGAACAGGATCAACCAGACGACTATGGGACTGATCTTTCTTTATCTTCTGGAATCTGTTCAGTATGTGGAGATGCGGGTACCCAACCAGTACGAAAATATGATTTCCATGACCATACTGGATTACATAGAACAGCAGTACCGCACAGCAACCCTTACAGAACTCTGTGCCAAACTGAATCTGCCTATGCATGTTCTTAGCAAAATGATCAAGAAAAATACAGGGTTTAACTTCAAAGAACTAAGAAGAACGGGTGTATTTATAGGAGAATATTTTTTATAAAACAAAAAGACATCCCGGATACTTTCAGAAGAGAATGTCCGGGATGTCTTTTTCTTATGCATATCAGATTTTATTTTATCTTTGGTACAGAACGAGATCCGTTCTCTGATCGTAAGAACACGAATGCAGGATACCTGCTGTTCTGAAGTAATAAGCTGTTTCTTGTCTTTTGTGTCTTGTCAAGTATATTGTAAAATCTGTAAGCCAGTATAACACAGTTTTGGAAAAGAAGCAACCTTACCGGCTTGTCTTTGCAAGATTTTTTAGCAGATCAATATCAGATTCTTTTACTTTAAGATTGGTCTCAAGAACACGTCCTTCTGCAGTGGTCACCTTGATTTCGATAATAGTATCTTTACTGATGCAGGAGCCGGCAGCCCGAAGAAACCGGGGGAATTTGGGATGATTCCCGGTAAAAGTGTTCCATGCGTTTTTTAACTGTAACATACTTCCAAAGTTCATAAGTGTCCTCCTTGTCAGTTCTGGAAGTGGATATTTTCGCCCTGGAGGACAGGATAACAGATAAGAGTATCCTGGTCAAGATTGGTTTTGTGCATATCCACAGCAGAAATCTGGTGATTTTCGTAAGTGTTGTAATAATAAATACCTTTGCTGGCATTGCAGCAGGAGGTATAAAGGGTGATCTCGTATTTTCCCTCTGTTACCTCACAGCAGCCTCTCTGCTGATCTACAGATCCCAGAATATGGAAAAACTGACTAACGCTTTCCAGTTCAGAATCACCGGAAAAGGAATTCGTTTTTGTAAAAGCCACACGTACAAAACGTGATGCAGAAGAAAGATCGCCCGGAAGCCCCAGAGCCCCCATTCCACGACTGTAGGCGGTAAGGGAGAGATCTTTGCAGAAATGATTTTCCGGCTGCTTTGGGGAAAGATATATATAATTATTCAGCTGGAACATCTGCTGAGGAAAAGGCGGATTGTTGGTGAGTACACCTACTGGATTGTCATAAACATGAAGTCCGTCAGCTGTAGATTCCACAGTGACAGATCCGGTAGTGTCAGAAATGATCCAGTGAAGCTGGGCTACAGGAAACTGTTCACTGAAAGGCGTATTTACCAGATTCATATGAGAAAGAAGTTCTCTGGCTTCAGTAAGAGAAGCACATGTACCGAGAATCCATGGTATAAACTCGAACTGGGCGATGTTGTCGCAGTTTTCAGAAGGTTCTGCATAAACTGCATTTCCTACAAAATTAAGTCCTGCCATCCCAAGACCTTTTTCATTAATACCGTCATAGTACAGAGGATAATCGCTCGCCACATGAGCCATACCGATGATGGCATAATGTGAAACAGGATACTCTGTATGACGGAACTGGAAATGATAATTCCGTGGAGTGACAACAATCTGGTCTCCATAAGAAAATTCATAGTCAAGAGTTCTGCCAAAATAAAAATCTTTTGTCTGATAAGTTGCTGCAGTACACATAATTAACCTCCATTTACTTATTCATTCTTCGTCGTAACTGTTCAGTATCCTCACAGTTACCTACTGAATAGTTACCTTCTGTCAAAAATCAAAATCAGCATAATCTGCCGGCAGGAACCGGTGATAGATAATGTGGCAGCCTTCATCCTTGAAACAGTAGTAGTAAGGATCCTCCGGTTTGTCCAGAAAACGGATCAGGCAGTCAAATTCACCGTTGTCCATGTTTTCGCAGAGAATGTTCTCTGAATAAGTATGGAACAGATTCTCAATTTCATTCATGGTACATCCATGTCTGCCAACAAGTTCTACCAGCTGACGGATAAATTCATTGGGGGCTGTGTTCTCATGAACAAAGACCGTACCTTTCGGTGGAATATGAAAACAGAAACGGTCTCCCTTGTGAGTAACCCGGATGTTACCGAGCCTGTCAGTAAAACCTTCCGGAAAATGCTCAAGACGTTCCTGCATTTCCCCTGCATTGTCAGTAGAATCAAAGAAATGATTCAGAGAAGAAAGAGGGTAATAAAGACGGATATCTTCTTCAAAGAAACCAAGTTTGGCCTGTTCTTCTTTGATGATATCGATCAGGTTGCGTTCTAATTTATCAAAGCTCATAATAACCTCCTGGTATGTTGATAACGTAATGTTTTCGGTAAAGTTAAATTACTGTAACATCTGTAGTATATTGTACCAAAAAAACGCACAAAATACCAGAGGACATATAGAACAATGTGTCCGGTTCCCATCTCTCGTAACTGTTTACGACTTTCACAGTACCTGTGAACAGTTACCATCTTTCACTTCCCATTACCTGAAAATACAAACAAATTCCAACTCTTATCTTGACTTTTTTGACAGTTTTGGTAAAGTGGAAGTATCAGAACACAGTAACCGGTTTCATGCAAACCAGAACTGTTTTACTGTGGAGCACAAACCGACAACTATATCATACAAATCAAGGAGGAATCACAATGAAAATTATCATGGGAGCAGACCCGGCAGGGTTTGAACTGAAAAACGCCATCAAAGAAGACCTGTTAAAAAGAGGATACGACGTCACAGATATCGATCCCGATACCCCGGTACTTTTCCAGGATGCAGCCAAAGCAGTTGCAAGAGGCGTTCAGAGCAAAGAATACGAAAGAGGAATCGCCATCTGCGGTACAGGAATGGGTGTAAGCATTATCTGCAACAAACACAGAGGTGTCTATGCAGCACTTTGCGAAAGCATATACCAGGCAAGAAGAGCCAAAGTAGTAAACAACACCAACGTACTCTGTATGGGCGGATTCATTATCGGCAACGAAATGGGAAGAGAAATGGCGAGAGCCTGGCTGGAAGCAGAGCATATGGTAGGCCTGGATCCGGAAATGGCGGCGATTGTAGAAAAAGAATTTGACGAACTGGTTGACTTTGAAGCAGAAATGTACGGCGATAAATAACCTGCAGACATTCTGATATTCTGAGTCAGAGACTGTCCTATCTGACAGAAATACAGGAATTCTGCAGAAAGCGGTTTGAAATCTGCTCCGGAACCAGAATCTGACATCTTGCACAAAAAATGTCCATACAATATGTTAAAATGTACAGAAAGCATAGAGAACAGGAAAACACCGGTTGACAAAATCGTTAGACTGTCCTATAATACGAAATATAGAAACCGGTTACAATTTGTAAGTGACCTGGAGGACAGCGTATGAACAACTTGACGATCATGGATATTGCAAGAGAGGCTGGCGTATCTAAGGCAACTGTATCACGAGTGATCAACAGTTCCGGAGCAGTAAGCCAGAAAACAAAAGAGAGAGTTATGGAGATTATTAATGCCAATAAATTTTCTCCCTCTGCTACAGCGCGTAATCTTTCCATGGGTACTTCATCTGCAATTGGTTTCATAGTTCCCGAAATAGACAACCCTTTCTTTGGGGAGATTCTCCGGGGCGTTACAGAGGTTACAGATAAGAACAATCTGACGCTGATGTGTTACAACACAGACGATGACAGAGAGAAGGACCGCAGAGCACTGAATCTGGTAAAAGAAAACCGGGTCAAGGGTATTCTTTATACACCGGCTGCTGACTACAGCGATGAGAGAGACCGCAAAAGACTGATTCGGACTTTTGCAGAGATCAATGTTCCGGTGATCGTTATGGACCGTAATATCCGGCTGCCGGATGTGGATGGCGTTTATTTTAACGATTATCAGGGTATATATGAAGCAACAGCAGCACTGATCGAAGCAGGACATACCAAGATCAGCATGATCAATGCAGATTTGGAGAGAGTTCTTGCCAGAGACCGCCAGAAAGGTTTCATTGATGCCATGAAGGAAGCAGGGATTCCTGTGAGAGAAGATTACATGTTTGCCGGTGATTATCACGCAACTAAGGCATATCACCTGTCAAGGAAGCTTCTTGCAATGGAGGACAGACCTACCGCAGTGATCACCTGTAATAACCGTACTACGCTTGGTTTCCTGAAAGCATTATCCGAGAGAGGAGAATCCGTACCAGATGATATCGTCTGTGTAGGACTTGACCGGATTGAAACACTGGAACTTCTGGGACATCAGTACAATTTTATTGAACGGGATGCCATGAGGATGGGACATGAAGCGATAAAGCTTTTGCTGAATCGGATGGAATATCCGGAGAGACCTAAGATGGAAGTGGTGCTGGGAACAAGGCTGATTCGCAAAAAAATGTAAAACGGATATGCAAGTAATTTGCATATTATATTTTATAAAAAAATGGAAACGGTTTCAATGTACGTGAAAATGCACAAAAACCAATTCAAAAGGAGGCAGAAAAGTGGCTGACAGATTTAAAGAACTGAGCACACAATGCATGAAAGAACTGACAGAAGTATTCAACCGCATGGACGATTCCAACGTAAGAGGACTTCTCGAAGAAATCAAAAAAACACCAAGGATCTTTCTCCTTGCAGCAGGAAGAGAAGGACTTGCAACTAAGTCATTCGCGATGCGCCTGATGCATCTTGGCAAAGAATCCTTCTGGATCTGGGATGATACCACACCATCTATCGGAGAGGGAGACCTGATGATCTGTGCCTGTGGTTCCGCAAACGTAGGTCATGAGAACTATGTAGCAGAAATGGCAAAGAAAAACGGTGCCAAACTTGCGTTGATCACACCATCAAGCGAAGGATTTCTTCTTTCCATTGCCGACATGGTAGTAAATGTTCCGGCAGCAGCGTATAAGGCAGTTGGAGATTTTGTACCTTCCGAACAGCTGATGGGAAATCTTTTTGAACAGACTCTGTTTATATTCTACGATATCCTGGTAATGATGCTTCGTGAAGAGATGGATATCAAACCAGAAGAAATGGTAGCACGCCACAGAAATGTGGAATAAACAAGAACCCTATGGGGACGCGGCAGGACCGCAGTTTTTACAATATACTTTCTATTTATAAGGAGGAAACAAAATGAAAGCAAAGAAGGTAGCAGCGGTAGCATTGACAGCAGCAATGACAGTTACAATGGCAGCATCAACAAATGTATTCGCAGCAGACGGATATGATCCGGCAGATTTCAAATCTGACAAAGACTCCAAAGAATGGACAATCGCAGTTGTAACAAAAGACAACACAGCAAACTGGTTCAAACGTATGGAAGTTGGTGTTAAGGAGTTTGGTGAAGAGACAGGTATCAACGTAATCCAGAAAGGACCTGCTAATGCAGACGCTGCTTCCCAGGTTCAGGTTATTGATGATATGATCAACCAGGGTGTTGACGCTCTCTGCGTTGTTCCGATCGACCCGGGCGCAATCGAAGCTTCCCTGAAGAACGCAATGGACAAAGGTATCGTTGTTGTAACACACGAAGCTTCCAACCAGGTAAACACTCTGTACGATACAGAAGCATTTACAGCTGACGATTTTGGTGCAGCTATCATGGACGCTCTTGCATCCGATATGGGTGAAGAAGGAAAATATGCTGAAATGGTTGCTTACACAACAAGTACAACACATATGGAATATGCAAATGCTGAAAAAGCTCGTCAGGAAGAAGCATATCCGAACATGGAACTGATCAATGACGGTGCTGTTCCGACATGTGAATCTGAAGAAAGTATTGATACAGCTTACGAACGTGCAAAAGAAGTTCTGAAAGCTAACCCGGATCTGAAAGGATTCACAGGTGTTGCTTCTACAGACTGCCCAGGTATCGCAAAAGCAGTTGAAGAACTTGGTCTTGACGTAAAAGTTGTTGGTGTTGGTACTCCTAACGAATTCAAACCATATGTTGAATCCGGCACAATCTCCACAATCAAACTGTGGGATCCAAAAGACTCCGGATATATCATGTGCAAAGTTGCTTCCATGATCCTTGGTGGAGAGACAATCGAAGAGGGCGCTGACCTTGGTCTTGACGGATACAACAAGATCACAATCAAAGAAGGCGACAATAAGTGCATCATCGGACAGGCTGACCTTACAATCACAAAAGACAACATCGATGACTATGATTTCTGATTTTGCGTATCAGACAGTAACCCGTAGATAAGTAATTTAAGTATATTGTTACAGTTCAGACCACAAATCTGGGCTGTAACAATATTTTTGCCAAAAAACAGCATTTTACACCCCAAAAACATATTTTATATAACAAAAATCATTATTTACCTAGTATTATTCGTTTAAATAGGAAAGGAAAGGCAGGATGATAGGATGGAAAATATTCTTTCAGTAAAACAGATAAAGAAGTCATTCGGCGGAGTACATGCATTGAAAGGCGTTGATCTTACAATCAAAAAAGGCGAGACACATTGTCTGGCAGGAGAAAACGGTTGTGGAAAATCAACAATCATCAAGGTAATCTCCGGATTTTACAAACCGGACGGAGGAAGCATCGAAGTTGACGGAAAAGCATATCCGGTTATGACCCCTTCAGAGGCAATCAAAGCAGGAATCCAGGTAATTTATCAGGACTTTTCCATCTTCCCGAACCTGACCGTTATTGAGAACCTGGCATTCAATCAGGTACTGGCCAATAAGAAAAAATTCGTTAACAAAAAAGAATTCAGAAGGATTGCGGAAGAAGCAGTAGCAAAGATCAACTTTGATGTAGATCTGGATGCACTGGTAGAAACTCTTCCGGTTGCTGATAAACAGCTGATTGCTATTTCCAGAGCTCTTCTGGACAATGCAAAACTGATCATCATGGATGAGCCTACAACAGCCCTTACCAAAAAAGAAGTCAAACGACTTTTCGAGATCATTGCTCAGCTGAAAGCCAATGGCGTTACAATCCTTTTTGTTTCTCATAAACTGGATGAGGTATTCGAGATCTCCGACAGCATTACAATCATGAGAAACGGTGAAAATGTTATCAGCTGTCCTACTTCAGAAATGAACGAAGAGAAATTTACTTATTATATGACAGGTCGTCATTTTGAAGATAAGAAAGATGATGATACAGAAAAGAAAATCGGCAAAACTGTTCTGGAAGTAAATAATTTAAGTGCTCCGGGATTTGAAAATATCAGTTTTGATCTTCACGAAGGTGAGATTCTTGGAATCACCGGTCAGCTGGGATCTGGACGTACAGAACTCTCTCTGGCACTTTCAGGAATGCTGAAACCTACGGAAGGAACAATAAAACTGGAGGGCAAAGAAGTTCAGTTCAAATCTGTAAATCAGGCACAGAAGATGGGGGTATCCCTTGTTCCTGAGGATCGACTGACAGAAGGACTTTTCCTTCCACAATCTATTGTAGATAATATTACCGTTACCAGACTGGATGATATTGCGACAGCTGGTGGAGTCGTAAATAAAGACAAAGTCCTGAAAGAATCTGCAGACTGGGTAAAAGATATTGGAGTTGCAACCAAGGATCATACCTTCCCGGTAGCAACGCTTTCCGGTGGTAACCAGCAGAAAGTAGTGCTTGCCAGAGCTTTGGCAACTAATCCTAAAGTACTTATTCTTAACGGACCTACCGTAGGTGTTGATATTGGTGCCAAGTACGACATTCATAATCTCCTTAAGAAACTGGCTTCCCAGGGTATGGCGGTTATCGTAGTATCAGATGATACTGCTGAAGTAATTGCTACCTGTGATCGGGTTATGATCATGCAGGGTGGCCATATTACAGGAAAACTTGACAAGTCTGACTTGACAGAGCAGAATCTTGCAAAAGCAGCAAACTAGGGAAAGGGAGTGAAAGATAAATGAAAGGATTAAAAAAAATCACTAAACAGTCCGAATTTTACGTATTTCTGTTGATTGTTGTTCTTTCAATCATCATTCAGATGCGTTCAGGATTGTTCTTTGCAAACAATAATATTGTGGATATCGTAAGATCTATGATCGTACCTTGTATTTACGCATTATGTGCATTTCTGGCATTTATCAGTACCGGACCGGATGTATCCTTCCCACTGATCGCCGCACTGAGTAGTTATCTTGCAATTGTTGTTACTTATAAGACTGGTTATGACGGACCATGGATTCTTGTATTCCTGATCGGTATGGTATTTGGTGGAATCATGGGAGCACTTAATGGATTTATTATAGTAAAATATAAATTCGCCAGTCTGATCGTTACCCTTGGTACTTCTTCTATCTTCAGTGGTATTCTTCTTGGAGCCTTTGAAGCAGAACGTATGGATCTTCCGGATACACTCCAGAGATTTGGTAAAGCATCTCTTCTTACAGTAAAAAATGCCAAAACAGGATTAGGATCAACTCTTCCTATGACATTCCTGATTATGATTGTACTTTACATTATCACTTATCTTGTACTGAATTATACAATGGTAGGACGTGGCGTATATGCTATCGGCGGTGACGAGATTTCCGCAGAGAGAGCAGGTTTCCCGGTCAAGAAAATTCGCTTTGGAATCTTCGTGATCAACGGTATGCTTGCTTCAATAGCTGGCCTTTCCTACGCTGTAATGTCTATGAGATATCTGCCAACTGAATATTCAGGAGCAGAAATGAATGTTATCGCCGCAATTATTCTTGGCGGTACCAGATTAAATGGTGGCGTAGGTACTCTGAAGGGATGTATCCTTGGTACACTGCTTCTTACAATGGTTTCTAACAGTTTGATTCTTCTTGGAATCTCTGTATATTGGCAGAAAGTATTTATCGGTGCAATTATCATTATCGGTACTGCTATTTCTGTAATGCAGAGCCATAGTATTACAATTGGCAAGAAAAAGACAGAAAAGAAGGAGGCAGCATAAAATGAAAAAAGCAAAAAAGATTGATGGAAATATTTTAAGACTGCTTGCTATTTTTGTTATTATCCTTGCAGTTTCCGGTATTACAAAAGGAACCAGTTTCCTGAATGTAGGTAACTTACAGTCCATGGCAAAAACTCTTACAGAGTATGGCCTTATGGCAGTAGGCTGTGGTATCACAATGATCTCCGGTGGAATCGACCTTTCCACTGTATATATTGCCAACCTCTGTGGTATCCTTGCAGGACTTACCATGAATGAATCCAGCTCCAGCATTGTTCTGGCTATTATTGTAGCATTGGTAGTTGGTGCTCTCTGCGGTATCTTCAATGGATTCCTTGTATCTGTACTGAAGATCCCGGCAATGCTTGCAACTCTTGGTACTTATCAGTTATACATGGGTCTTGCAGTTGTAGCTTCAAAAGGAAGTACAGTAAGTGGTGTGACTTCTTTCAGCTCTTTCGCTTACATGACAGTAGCTGGTATCCCGATGCCATTTATCGTATTTGTCCTTATGATCGTTGTAATTTCCTTTATCATGGGCAAAACAAAATTCGGTAAACGTGTACACCTTGTAGGAACTAATGAGAAAGCATCCAAATTTGCAGGTATCAATACCGTCTCTGTTCTGATTCGTGCATACATGCTTTCCGGTATCGTATCTGCTGTAGCCGGTCTTCTCAGTCTTTCCAGAATCAATTCCGCAAAGGCAGACTTCGGTAGCAGTTACACCATGCAGACTATCCTGATCTCCGTACTTGGTGGAATCAACCCGGATGGTGGTTTCGGATCTATCCCAGGTGTTGCTATTGCAGTTCTGATTCTTCAGATGCTGTCTTCTTACCTGAATATGTTCCCGAACATCAGTAACTACTATCGAGACCTGATCTGGGGTGTTGCCCTGATCGCAGTTCTGATCATGAACTTCACCATCGAGAAGAGAAGAATGGCAAAATTAAGCCAGAAATAATATGTAACTGTTATACAAGACAATGGAGGAAAATATATGAAGCGACCAAGAATCCTGGTTGTAGGAAGCATCAATATGGATCTTTTCGTAGAGGGTGCAAATGCAATTCCTGGATACGGAGAATCTATTCGATGCAGACATTATGGTTATGCTTCTGGCGGCAAAGGCTCTAATCAGGCCTTTGCCGTTGCTAAACAGGGAGCAGACGTAGTTTTTGTAGGATGTATCGGAGATGACGAAAACGGAAAGAAAGTAAAAGCATCTCTGGATAAAGCAGGCGTAAATACAGATTATCTGGTAATTGATCCGGATACACAGACAGGGCTTGCCCTGATGCTTGTAGATGATAAAACAGGTAAATATGTATCGTATGTAGCTATGGGCGGCAATGACAGACTTTCACCGGAAGCAGTCAAAAAAGCCCTGGACGAAAATGAATTTGATATGGTAGTCATGCAGCTGGAAATGCCGCTGGAAACCGTATATCGTACATACGAATTAGCCAGAGAGAAGGGAATACCTGTATTTCTGGATGCAGGACCCGCTATGAGTATCCCTTTGGATCGATTAAAAGGTCTTTTTATTATTTCACCAAACGAAGCAGAAACAGAAGCACTTACCGGCATTAATATTGATACCAATGAAAATGCCCTGAAAGCGGCCAAATGGCTTTATGAACATGCAGAACCTCAGTATGTACTCCTGAAAATGGGCGAAAGAGGAGCTCTTCTTTATAACGGAAAAGAATTCAAGTTTATCGAATGTTTTAAAGTAAAAGCAGTAGACTCTACGGCAGCGGGAGATACTTTTGGTGCAGCACTGGCAATCCGCCTCTGCAAAGGCTGCAAAATTGAAGATGCTATTCTTTATGCACATGCAGCAGCAGGCATCTGTGTATCCAGACTGGGAGCACAGACTTCCATACCGACAGAAGAGGAAGTGGAGGCATTTCTTCAGGAAAGAATAGGAGGAACCCTGTAATGAAAAAAGGATATGTTTCACCATCTCTGATGTGTGTGGACCTGATGAATGTACAGAGAGATATCGAAGCACTGGATAAAGCAGGGGTAGATTATTACCATGTGGATATGATGGATAATCATTTTGTGCCAAATATAACATTAAGCACAGATTTTATTAAGGCCCTGAAGAAAATCACCAAAACTCCTCTGGATATTCATATGATGATCGAGAATCCGGAGCAGACCATTCCCAATCTGTCCTGTTGTAATGAAAATGACATTATCTGTATTCACTATGAATCTACCATACATCCCCAGAAAGCGCTGGCAGCTGTCAGAGAAATGGGTGTAAAGGCAGGACTTGCCATCAATCCTGCTACTCCGATCTGTGTACTGGAAGACCTTCTTCCGGACATTGATATGGTACTCTGCATGACTGTAAATCCTGGATTTGCAGGTCAGAAGCTGATTCCTGCCACACTGAACAAAATCACAAGAATCCGCAAAATGCTGAACGAAAGCGGATATCCGGATACACTGATCGAGGTAGATGGAAATGTAAGTTTTGAAAATGCAGTGAAAATGCATGAAGCCGGAGCGGATATTTATGTTGCAGGAACATCTAGCGTATTTGCCAGAACAGGTACCCTGGAAGAGAATCTTAAGAAGCTGAGACAGATCATAGGAGAATAGAGACAATGACAGCAGAAGACTATACACAGGCAGCAGCACTGGTAACAGAAGAATGTCATAGAGCATTGACTGCTATTGAACCGGAGAAGGTTCTGGAGTATCTGGATATGCTTACTTCTGCAAAAAGAGTATTTTTTGTGGGTGTGGGAAGAGTTCTCCTTTCACTTGAATCTATTGCCAAAAGATATGCACATCTTGGCATTGATACGGTGATAGTAGGTCAGATTACAGAACCTGCCATTACCAAAGATGATGTACTGGTTGTTGGTTCCGGAAGTGGCGAGACTATGTTCCCGGCAGGAATCGCAAGAAAGGCCAAAGCATTTGGAGCGAAAGTCATTCATATAGGAAGTAATCCAAACAGTGGACTGAAAGATGTTGCAGATCTGTTTGTCCGTATTCCGGTAGAAAGCAGAGCAAAGGCACCGGACGAAATCCATTCTGCACAGCCTATGACATCATTGTTTGAACAGAGTCTTCTTCTTTTCGGAGATACTACTGCATTGATGCTGGTAAAAGAAAAACATCTGGAACTTGACAAACTGTGGGAATACCACGCAAATCTGGAATAAGAATCCGGAACATACAGGGAGAAAAGTTATGAAATTACAGATTGCACTGGATGATATCACACTGGAAGACGCACTGGTTCTTGTGGGAAAAGTTAGAGACTATATAGACATTATCGAGATAGGTACTCCTTTTGTATACGAATATGGTATGCAGGCTGTCCGTACAATGAAAGAACATTTTCCGGACAAAGAAGTTCTTGCAGATATGAAGATCATGGATGCAGGATTCTATGAAGCTGAAGAAGCACTAAAAGCAGGAGCAGATTATGTGACAGTACTTGGTGTAACAGATAACCTTACTATTCAGGGCTGCAAAGAAGCAGCAGAAAAATACGGCAAAGAGATCGTAGTCGATATGATCTGTGTAGATAATATGGAAGAAAGAATTGCCAAACTGGAAGAACTGGGCGTTCATGGACTGGCTGTACATACAGGAACAGACCAGCAGGCAGCAGGCAGAACTCCACTGGATGATCTGAAAGTTATGGCAGCAGCAGCCAAATCAGCCAAGATTTCTGTAGCAGGCGGTATCCACGCAGATACAGTGAAAGATTATGCAGTATTCAAACCAGATGTACTGATTGTAGGCGGAGGTATCTGCCACGCAGAAGATCCGGTAGCAGCAGCAAAGGAAATTTACATGCAGCTTAAATAAAGGAGACAGTTATGGCAGACACAATCTTAAAAAGTATCATTCAGGAACTTGCAGAAAATGAAAAATTGGTTTCTCAGGCTGAAATGGAAAGATTTGCAGATGCGATCCTGAAAGCAGACAGAATTTTTGTGGCCGGAGCAGGACGTTCCGGATTTGTGGCAAGAGCTTTTGCCAACCGTCTGATGCATATGGGATTTACAGTATACTTTGTAGGAGAACCTACTACACCGGCAATCAAAGAAGGCGACCTTCTGGTGATCGGTTCCGGAAGCGGTGAGACAGGAAGTCTGGTAGTCATGGCACAGAAAGCTCATAAACTGGGAGCTTCTATCATCACAGTGACTATTCATCCGGAAGCATCCATCGGCAGACTCTGTGATGCCTGCATCAAGATTCCAGGTGCTACACCAAAGAGTGAGCTTGCTGATACTGTAAAATCCGTACAGCCGATGGGAAATGCCTTTGAGCAGATGACCTGGCTTGTGTACGATGCTGTGATCATGATCCTTATGAAAAAGACAGGTAAGACGGAAGAAGAAATGTTTAAACTTCACGCAAATCTGGAGTGATTCATTCAGAAAGGCGGCTAATATGGACAAGATAAAATGGGCTGTAGTTGGAACCGGATATATTGCCAATGAATTCGGTAAGGGACTTATGGAAGTAAAAGACGCCATTCTTCAGGCAGTAGTATCCCGAAATGAGGCCAGTGGACACAAATATGCACAGACTTATCAGGGACAGTCTGTATACACAGATTTTGACGAAATGCTGGAAAAAGAGTCTGTTGATATAGTTTATGTGGCAATTCCCAATGACTGTCATTTTGAATATATCATGAAAGCTTTTGATAAGGGAATCCCGGTGCTCAGTGAAAAGCCAACTGTTGATAACCAGAAGCAATTGGATCAGGTTCTTGGGAAAGCAAAAGAAAAAGATCTTTTCTTTATGGAAGGCATGTGGACCAGATGTTTCCCGGCAGTACGTACAGCCAGAAAATGGCTGGAAGAAGGTAAGATCGGTGCACCACTTACAGTGAGGGCATCCTTTGATATCAAACCTGCACTGGAAGAATGGCAGCCATGGAAAGGTGGCAGGACCCATGCAGCAGGAGCACTGAGAGATGTGGGAATTTATTCTCTGGCAATGGCGTTTATGGTATTTCCGGAGGGTCCGAAAGACATTCATTCTGTAATGAAATCCAACGGAGAAGTAGATGAGAGTTTCCATATGCTGGCAGATTACGGAGAGGGAAAAGCTGCATTTTTAAGTGGAACCTTTAATCAGATCAGTAATCCGGTAGTGGAAATCACAGGAGAAGAAGGACGTATTCTTATCGGACCGGAATTCTGGCATCCGAAGGAAGTGGAACTGATCACCAACAAAGGCGAAAAAGAACTGTTCCGAGATTTGTATTCAGCAACAGGATTCCAGTATGAGATCCAGGAGGTTCAGGAGTGTCTGAGAGAAGGACGGAAAGAAAGCTCCTGTTATACACTGGAAGAAACCAAAAAAATCGCAGCGATCATTGAACGTACCCGCAAAGGTTGGGGAATCTATTACGATTCAGATAAGGAGGCATGACTATGAAAGGTGAGATCAAACAGATCTGTATTCTGGTAGAAGATGTACATAAAGCAATGGAAAATTACTGGGAACTTCTGGGAATTGGCCCATGGGATGTAAGACATTTTACACCGGAAACCTGCAGAGATTTTTATGTAAACAAAGAACATATCACAGAAGGATTTGATTTTATCTGTGCGGTATGCTGGCATAAAGACATGGAACTGGAACTGATCCAGCCAATTGAAGGTCCGAATATTTACTGGGATTTTCTGAAACGTCATGGCAGCGGTCTTCATCATTTTAAAGTGGTGATCCGGGACGACGATGAACTGAAAGCCTATGTGGAAGAACTGGAAGCAAAAGGAATGAAAGTAATGCAGACAGGATGGATCGACAACGATGTTCACTACTATGTAGATTCTCAGGAACAACTGGGATTCACCATGGAACTTGGTAATGGCGGCAAGATCGGTCCGGCACCGGAAGTTTATCCGGAAGTACAGGAATAAGTATATGAAAGCAGTTATCTTTGATATGGATGGGGTTCTGATCAACACAGAGCCTCTTCATTATGAATGTTGGAGAGAAGTTCTCAGAGAAGAAGGAATTGAGATGGATTTTGACACTTACAAGCCTTGTATCGGTTCCACCAGAGAATATCTTCTGGAGCTTATCTGGGATAATTATGGAAAAGTAGGAGAGGCACAGGATCTTATGGACCGGATGAAACGGAAAAAAAGAGAGATCCTGAACAGGGATGGATTTCCTCTTTTGCCCGGTGTGCCGGAGGCAATAAGGAAATTCAGGGACGCAGGATATCTTCTTGCAGTGGCATCCTCTTCTCCTGTAGATGCTATTGAAGAAGTGCTGGATGTTCTGGGGATCCATGAGTGTTTTGCCTCCATCACAAGTGGAAACCAGGTAGAGCATCCCAAGCCTGCACCAGACACTTTTCTTTGCGCCATGAAGAAACTGGGATTTTCCCCGGAGGACTGTCTGGTAGTGGAAGATTCCACTAATGGAGGCAAGGCAGCCAAAGCTGCTGGAATGAAATGTGTCTGGTACCATAATCCGGACTCCGGAGATCAGTCCATTCCCCATGCAGAACTGGAAATTTCAGAATGGAATTCGGAGAATACGGACAGGATTCTGAACCTTCTGAAAAAATACAAATAAGCTGTGTCATTTTTAAACCAATGCCGGTCGGACAGAGAAGAATGTCTGGTCGGCATTTCTTTTATGAATGTATTTTGCACTGTAAAATTTTCCAGAGTGAAAGTTTTGCATATTTATCTATTGTAATTTTTTTCGCATTCGTGTAAAATAGAATACAATTTAATCTAGTAAAGTACTGATATATAAAACAGAGATGGAGGAATACCAATGTCAGATCATGAAATGCTTAATCTGGATGAAATGGGCTGCCTGAAGGAAAGCATGGAACTTCTTCAGGATGAGCTCATGAATAATCATAGAATCGATCCGAATTTATATGTAGAATATGATGTAAAAAGAGGTCTTAGGGACTCTGCAGGTAAAGGTGTCCTGACAGGGCTGACAGAGATCTCTGATGTAACAGGATATAACCTGGTCAACGGACGCAAGATTCCGGCACATGGCAGACTTTATTATCAGGGTTACAATGTAAATGAACTGATAGAAGGTCTGAATGGAAGAAAATTTGGTTTTGAGGAGACGATTTATCTTCTCCTTTTTGGCAGACTTCCTTCAGAGAAAGATATGGAAATGTTCAAAGAGGTTATGGAGAATTTTGAGACACTGTCCGGACGTTTTGTCAGGGATGTTGTTATGAAGGCATCTAATGGAGATATCATGAATGCCATGCAGAGATGCATCCTGACTCTTTATACCTACGATGCAAAGCCTGAGGACACTTCACCGGAGAACGTTCTTCGCCAGTGTCTGGAAATGATCGCAAAATTACCGTTGCTCGCTGTATATTCCTATCATTCCTACAGACATTTCCGTAAAGATGACACACTGTTTATCCGCAATCCCGAGAAGGGACTTTCCCTTGCGGAGAATATTCTTCTGATGCTCCGTCCTGACGGAAATTATACAGAGCTGGAAGCAAAAGTACTGGATATTGCACTGATTCTTCATGCAGAGCATGGTGGTGGTAACAACTCTACCTTTACTACACATGTAGTTACTTCTTCCGGAACAGACACCTATTCTTCCGTAGCCGCATCCATTGGTTCGCTGAAGGGACCACGTCATGGTGGTGCCAATCTGAAAGTTCAGAACATGTTTGAAGACATCAAGGCCAATGTGAAAGACTGGTCCGACGAGAAAGAAGTGGAAAATTACCTCCGCAAGATTCTTAATAAGGAAGCATTTGACAGAAGCGGTCTGATCTATGGTATGGGTCATGCTGTTTATACACTTTCTGACCCTCGTGAAGTGATCCTTAAGAAATTTGCCAAAAAGCTGGCAGAAGAGAAGGGTATGATGAAAGAATTTGCACTTTATGAGCTTGTAGAACGTCTGGCCGGCAGACTGGTTATGGAACAGCGAAAACTTTTCAAAAATGTATGTGCAAACGTAGACTTTTACAGTGGTTTCGTTTATACTATGCTTGGAATCCCCAAAGAACT
>OLPV01000897.1_pt1 | contig 23914 bp, 13 predicted proteins | sample 1671961 | NCBI WGS metagenome assembly OLPV01 (sample SAMEA3136630, study PRJEB25190) | human gut metagenome | biome: human gut; feature: human-associated habitat; material: faeces | place: Austria | collected 2013
AACCGGCAGCCCGTAGGCACGTTCAGAGGGCTGGGAATTTCGCCTTCCAGAATGAGCTTATCGGGCATTCCCGCCTCCGTCACCTCCGGCACGGCGGACAGCAGCGCCCCGGTATAGGGATGGGCAGGATGGCCGTAAATCTGTGCCTTGGTGCCCATTTCCACCACCACGCCCAGATACATGACCAGCACCCGGTCGCACAGGTGCTTGACGACCCGCAGGTCGTGGGAAATGAAGAGATAGGTCAATTGGAACTCTGCCTGCAAATCCTGAATCAGGTTCACCACCTGAGCCTGGACGGACACATCCAGGGCGGACACCGGCTCGTCGCAGACGATGAACTTTGGATGGGTGGCGATGGCCCGGGCAATGCCGATGCGCTGCCGCTGGCCGCCGGAAAATTCGTGGGGGAACCGGTCGTAGTAATCCCGGCGCAGCCCTACCTTCTCCATCAGGCCGAAGACCCGCTCGTCCAGCTCTTTTTTATCCTTTACGCCCTGCAAACGCAAAGGGGCGGCGATGATGTCATAGACCTTCTGCCTGGGGTTCAGGCAGCCGTAGGGATCCTGGAAGATGATCTGCATGTCCTTCCGGTAAGGGCGCATCCGACTGTCGGACAGGCCGGCAATTTCATGCCCCTCAAAGCTGACGCTTCCGGAGGTGGCGGGAATCAGATTCAGGATGACCCGACCCAGGGTGGATTTTCCGCAGCCGGACTCGCCCACCAGGCCTACGGTCTCTCCCTGATAGATGTCAAAGGAAATGCCGTCCAGAGCCTTCACGACTCCCTTTTTGGCAAAGCCGGTGCTCACCGGGAATTCCTCCCGGATGTCTTTTACGCTGACCAGTACTTTTTTCTCCATGTGGCTCACTCCTTTCCGAAGCTGTCCCGGAAGCAGCGGGTATAGTGCCCCGGCTCCACTTCCCGGAGCTCCGGACAATTGGCCCGGCACTGCTCGGTTGCGTAGGGACACCGGGGATGGAACCGGCAGCCCGTGGGCAGGTCGTACAGGGAGGGTACCATGCCCTCGATAGCCTTCAGCCGTCCGCCGTCGTCGCGCAAGGTGGGGATGGAGGCCAGCAGTCCCATGGTATAGGGATGGCTCATGTGGGAGAAAATCTGCCCCACGGTGCCGCTTTCCACAATCTGGCCGCAGTACATGACAATCACGTCGTCGGACATCTGACGGATGACTCCCAGGTCATGGGTAATGAGCATAATGGCGGTACCGGTCTCCTGCTGCAATTTTTTCATCAGCCGGAGAATCTGAGCCTGAATGGTCACGTCCAGAGCCGTGGTGGGCTCATCGGCGATAATCAGGTCGGGGCGGCAGGCCAGCGCCATGGCAATGACCACCCGCTGGCGCATACCGCCGGACATCTGGTGGGGATAGACCTTCATCCGCTCCTCCGGGCTGGGAATGCCCACCAGGCCCATCATTTCCGTGGCCTTGGCCCAGGCCTCCTTCTTTTTCAGCTTCTGCTGAACCATATACACTTCCGCAATCTGGTCGCCTACGGTATACACCGGGTTCAGGGCGGTCATGGGCTCCTGGAAGACCATGGAAATCTGACTGCCCCGGATTTTTTGCATCTGCTTGTCGGTGAGCTTGGTCAAGTCCTGTCCCTTGAAAAGGATCTGACCTCCCATGATTTTGCCCGCAGGCTCCTGCAAAAGCCGCATGACGGACAGGGAGGTGACGCTTTTACCGGAGCCGGACTCGCCCACGATGCCCAGCACCCGACCCTTACCCACAGTAAAGCTGATGCCGTCCACCGCGGGAGCCACGCCCCGCTCGGTAAAGAAGCTGGTTCGCAGCTCCTTGACCTCCAATAATGTTTCCCCCATTGTGTTTTCCCCCGTTACGCTTCCACGACCACAATATCCTTTGTGATCTTGTTCAGGCACTCATAGCCGGTTTCCGTCCGCAGAACCACGTCCTCCACCCGGACGCAGCACCGCTTGACCACCACAATACTGGGCTCTACGGTGAAGGTCATACCGGGCTTCAGCACGGTATGCTCACCGGGGGCAATGAAGGGACGCTCATGGACATCCTTGCCGATGCAGTGACCCAGACGGTGGATAAAGTTGGGGCCTACCCCCGCCTCCTCCATCACCCCGTGGGCAATGTCGTTGAGCATCTGGCCGGTACACTGACCGGACTTCAGCGCCTCCATGGCGTCAGACTGGGCCTTCATCACCAGCTCGTGATAGCGGATCAATTCCTTGTCCGGCTCGCCTACGAACACCGTCCGGCCAAAGTCGGAGCAGTAGCCCTGGTACATGCCGCCAAAGTCAAAGGCCACGGTGTAGCCCTTCTCAATCCGGTCATAGTTCATGCCGAAGATGGGGCCGGAGTTGGGGCCAAGGACAATGCACTCCCCCGGGAAGGAGGGACAGGAGCAGCCATGGGTTTCAAAGAGCCGCTCAATCTCCCGCTCAATATTGCGAACCATTTCACCGGGACGGATCATGGGCATGATCTCGTGATAGACCTGGTCGGCAATTTCCGCGTTCTTGCGCATGAGGCCGATTTCCTCTTCGTCCTTGACGGCTCGCAGGGAATCCACCAGATCGGACGCTTCCGTAACTTTGGCTTCCAGCACATTCTGGAGCATCAGCACCGCCTGGGCGCTGATATCCCGGTTCACACCGATGTGCTTGCCGGAAAGGCCCAGAGCCTTTAATTCCCGGATCCAGGTTTCGCCGGTGAGGTCGGGATCCTGGATGGACACGGCCTTGGTCACCGCGGTGCCCTCCAGGAAGGGCAGAGTGCCCATACCGGTGAGCCGGGGAATAAAATAGACCACGTCGCTGGGAGTAATGACCAGGCCTGCCAGCTCCAGGCAGTTCTGGCGCATATGGGTATAGTTCCGGTAAACCCGCTTGACCCCGGACAGATATTCCATGCCGGCATCCGCGGGAACCAGGTAAGCAGCCAGTCCCCGCTCAGCCATTCCGGCGCGCAGGGCGGCGATTCTTCTTTGATAATCCATGATTGTTTCCTCCTTAGCTCTGGGTTCTCATTCTGGGATCCAGGATATCCCGGATGGCATCGCCGATGAAGTTGGCGGCAATGGAAACCAGAAAAATGGAAAGTCCGGGGAAAAAGCTGATCCACCAGTACTTCAGAATCCCCACGCCGTCGGAGACCATGTAGCCCCATTCCGGGGTGGGCGGGATGACGCCCATGCCCAAAAAGCTCAGACCGGCGAAGGTCAGAATGGCGGTGCCCACGTCCGTGGAGGCCAGCACCAGCTGAGACGACAGGCAGTTGGGAATGACGGTGTGCATGAGAATGTGCAGTCGGCTCTGGCCGATGGCTCGCTCGCTGGTGACGTACTCGGATTCCCGCACCACCAGCACCATGCTGCGCATCATACGCGCGTACTTGGGCCAGGACACCAGAGCAATGGCAAGCACCGCGTTCATCATGCTCTTGCCCATGATGGAGGCCAGAGCCATGGCCAGCAGGATGCCCGGAAAGGACATGACCATGTCCGCAAAGCGCATGAGCACCTCGTCTGCCGCCTTGCCGAAGAAGCCTGCCGCCGCGCCGTAGACGGTTCCGAAAAGGCAGGCGATGATGACCACCAGAATGCCCGAGGGCACGGAAATTCTCGCGCCGTAAACCACCCGGGAGAAAACGTCCCGGCCTAAGCTGTCCGTTCCGAAAAAGTGGGCGGCGTTGGGTCCCATGTTCCGGCTGGTCAGATCCTGAGCCAAGGGGTCACAGGTGGCAATCGCGGGCGCAAACAGGGCGAAGATAATAAAAACGATCCAGATCAGGATGCCCGCGAAGGCAAGGGGATTTTTCCGGATAAACTTTTTGACTTGATTCATACATCCGCTCCCCTTTCTTTAATACCGGATCCGAGGATCGATAAAGGCATAGATAATATCCACGATGAAATTCATAAATACATTGATAGCCGCAATCAGGATCGTGGTGCCCATGATTGCGGGATAATCCAGGGTGGAAGCCGCCTTATAGGCGTACAGACCGATGCCCGGATAGGAAAACAACGTCTCTACCAGTACCGTGCCGCCAAGGAGCGACCCGTAGCACAGGCCGAACATGGTCACGGAGGGAATCAGGGCGTTTTTCGTCACATGCTTCCACAGAATCCGTCCCTGGCTCAGTCCCTTGGCTCTGGCGGTGCGCAGATAGTCCATCTGCATGGCTTCCAACGTGCTGGAACGGACGGTTCGGGTCAGGATACCCATGGTGGAGGCACCCAGCACCAGAGACGGCATAATCAGATGGCTCAGAGCGTCTTTCAGAAGCTCCGGCTCCCCGCAGGTGATGGCATCCCAGATGAGGAATCCCGTGGGGAACTTGGCGCCCAGCCACTGGGAGCTGAACCGGCCGGAACCGGGTACCCAGTGAAGCTTCAGATAGAAAACGTAGATCATTAGGATCGACAGCCAGAAGGCAGGGATGGAAATGCCCACCAATGACAGGAAACGCAGCACATGATCCGGCAGCTTATTGTGCTTGGCCGCGGAGAAAATGCCGAAAAGCAGGCCAAAAACAATGGAAAAAATGGTGGCAAGGGTTGCCATTTCGAAGGTGGCGGGGATGGCCTCCGCCAAGTCCTCCAACACCGGCCGCTTGGTGCGGATGGAGGTACCCCAGTCGCCGGACAGGAAATTCTTGACGTAATTGAAGTACTGAACCGTGACCGGCTTATCCAGTCCCCATTTTTCCGTGTAGGCGGCGACGATTGTGGGGTCGCTCATGGCCGTCTGCCCCAGGTTGGCCGCCAGAGGGTCACCGGGGATATTATGGGCAATGCCGAAGGTAATGACGGACACACCCGCCAGCACGATGACCATAAGCAGTATTCTTCTTAGGATGTATTTCACCATATTCATGATTCAGAAACCTCATATAGTAGGGTTACGGAACCCCAGGCTCCGGCAGCGGGACGCACTCACTGCCAGAGGGGATTCCTTCCGGATTTCCGGATGCAAGAGGGGCAGCAAACCCTTCCTTGCAGCTTTTTCGCTGTGGAAAAGTCTGCTGCCCGTGCGTTAGAACTTACTGGACATCCAGGCTGACGAAGTCAAAGCAGAAGGCAGCGCTGACGGTCAGATTCTTCAGGCGGCTGCTGACTGCCCAGGTCTTACCGGGCTGGAGCAGCACCACGGCGGGAGCGTTCTTCTCGTCCATCTGCTTCTGGATTTCGGTGAAGAGCTCGGCACGCTTGTCGCTGTCGGTTTCCACGGAAGCCTTCTGTCCCAGCTCAGCCAGCTCCGGATCCATCTCCGCAGTCCAGCCCAGACGCAGGCCTACGGTGTTGCCGGGCAGGAAGGCCAGCTGGTTGTTGGAATCGTTGTAGTCCGGGCCCCAGTGGCACATAACGGACTGCTGCTTGCCGTCCCGGTAGCCCTCCAGGTAAACGGCAACCTCCTGAGGCTCGATGTTCACGGTAATACCGGCCTCGGCCAGATCCGCCTGAACCTTCTGCGCCAGGGTCATGAAGGAAACGCCGTCGGGAGCCATGTCGGGGATGACACCCATGCTGAAGGTAATGCCGTCAGGATAGCCCGCCTCGGTCAGCAGTGCCTTGGCCTTCTCCACATCCCGGGTAATGGTGGTTTCCCCGGCGTAGCCCAGGAAGCCCTTGGGAATAATACCGGCAGGGGTGGTAGCGCCGTTGCCGGCCAGAGCGCACAGGCCGGGATAATCGATGGCGTAACGGATGGCCTCACGGACGGTGGGATTGGCCAGCTCCTTGCCGTACTCCTCGCTGGCGTTCAGACCCAGGAAGAAAATATCCATGGTGTCAAAGCTCACCAGCTTGATGTTCTCGTTGCCCTCCAGCAGGGCGGTTTGGTCAGCGGTCAGATCCAGGGCAAAGTCCAGGTCGCCGCCTTCCAGCTCCATCTGCTGCGTAGCGGAGTCGGCAATGTTGCGGATGATGTAGGTATCCACATTACCGGCAGGGAAGTAGGAATCCGGGTTCTTCACCAGCACCAGCTCGGAGCCGCTGTTAAAGGAGGAAATCTTGTAGGGGCCGCAACCGATGGAGGTGGAATCGAAGTAAGCCTGACCGGCATCGCTGCTGTCGCAGGTGGCGCCGTTGGCCTGGGCGACCTCGGCATCATACACACCGGCGGAGGCTCTGGTCAGAATGTTCAGCAGAGCGGGGTTGGGCTCGGACAGGGTGACGGTCACTTCGTAGTCTCCGGTGGCCTCCACGCTCTCCACGCTGGACAGCAGGAAGGAGGGATTTCCGGCGGCACCCTTCAGCCGGTTCAGGGAGAATGCCACGTCGGAAGCCTTCAGCTCTTTGCCGGTGGTGAACTTGATACCCTGGTTCAGGGTGAAGGTATAGGTCAGGCCGTCGTCGGAGATGACCCACTCGGAAGCCACGCAGGGCAGGATCTTGGATTCATCGGCGTAGTCGCTGGTGACCAGGGTGGGATACACGGAGTGCAGCATCATCTCGGCATCCCACTCGTACTCGTGGGCAGGATCCATGGTGGTTGCGCCCATGCTCACACCCACCACCACCTGCTTGGTCTGGGTGGTTTCTCCGGAAGCACCGGTGGCGGCGGAAGCGACGGGGGTATCGGCCTTTTCAATGGTGCCGCCGCAGGCGGTCAGGCCGAATACCAGCAGTGCGGCCAGCGCAATGGCAAGCATTCTCTTCATAATAATTGACTCCTCTCATATTTAATAACATTGATAAACCGGGGGTCAGACCGGCTTATTTCTTGGGATTGCCTGAATCACAGCTCGGCAACAGCCTCGATCTCGCACAGAGCGCCCTTGGGCAGGGTTTTCACCGCCACACAGGCCCGGGCGGGCTTGGATACGAAATACTTGGCGTAGACTTCATTGAACACGGCGAAGTCCGCCATGTCCGCCAGGAAGCAGCTGGTCTTGACCACCTTGTCAAAGCCGACACCGGCAGCTTCCAGTATCGCGCCCACGTTTTTGCAGCTCTGCTCGGCCTGCGCTGCAATTGTGTCGCCGGAAAAAGCGCCGGTTGCGGGATTCACGGGAATCTGACCGCTGACGTACAGGGTACCGTTGGATACAATCGCCTGGGAGTAGGGGCCGATGGCCGCGGGTGCGTTGGGTGTATGAATGATTTTCATGGATTTTCCTCCAGTTCTACTTGTCGTATCCTCCAAAAATGTTTACCCGTCATGGGCAATTGTCCTTCTGGAGTGTCATCATTATATACGCTTCTCTATAAACTGTCAATAATTTTAGTGGCTAAAATTTTGTTTATTGCAGAGATGATTTTGTATGATTTCACAACTTGTTTTTTCATCCGATTCTCGTTACAATAGCATAAGGTTTTGGAAACATGAAAGGTCCCGGCTTCTTTCCCACTATTTCCTTGCGGCCATGAAAGTTCCCCGTGTCAAACCTGCAAAAAGGAGGTGTTCGCAGCTGCGCTGCGAAGCTGGTTATGGACAATATCGAAATCACACTGACTTCCGTTGACAAAGCGATTCTCAACTCCTATGCCGCCATGGTGCCAGGCCTTTCGGCCTACCTTGGCGCCCACTACGAAATTGTGCTCCACAGCCTGGCATCCCTGTCCAATTCCGTCATCGCCATCTGCAACGGCCACCACACCGGCCGGGCGGTTGGCTCCCCCATTACGGATCTGGCTCTGCAAATGCTGTCGGAAATCCGAGCCGACCGCTATGTTACGGCGAAGAATTACTTCACCACCAAGAAGGACGGCACCCACTTAAAATCCACCACCATTCCCATCCGGGGCGAGCATCAGCGGATCATCGGCCTTCTGTGCATAAATCTGTACCTGGACACCCCTTTCTTTGACGTGCTTGCCAACCTGATGCCGGATGTTCCCCTGCCCCCGGTTCCCGCCGTCCCTGTCCCGACGGAGAATTTCGCCACCAGCTCCCAATCCCTGATTGCGGACATGGTGGAGCGGGTGTCGGCGGAAGTGCACCGGGACAAGTCCATTTCCACTGCCTGCAAAAATAAGGTCATCGTGGAGCGGCTCTACGCCCAGGGCATTTTCAGCTTCAAGGAGAGCATCGTCCGGGTCGCGGAGCTGCTGGGCATCAATAAAAATACCGTCTATATGCACGTGCGCAATATCCGCAGTGCGGAGGAAAAGTGACGGGAAGCCATTGATAGAATCCGTAGGGGACGATGCCCACATCGTCCCTTTGTACGATGTTCTGTTATTGGCGGGACGATGAGGGCATCGTCCCCTACAAAATATTTTTTATCCACACGCAAAAATCCCCTATGCCATTTTCCGATGGCATAGGGGATTTTTCGGTTTGTGTTACAGCTTAGGCGGGGTCCAGTCACCGCCGCCGGAACCTCCGCCGGAACCGCCGGAGCCGGAGGAGCCGCCGCTGCTTCTGGGAATGGGGGTGGTTCGGGCGGTGGACTCGGCAATATAGGAAACGCCGCTTTCGGACTCCACCAGCAGCACATCGCCGCTCTTCCACAGAACGGTGATCTTCTTGTTGCCGCTCAGCTGGCCCAGGCTCTTGCCCGCCAGCTCAAAATTGTCGTAGCGCTTGCACTGGTAGCCCGCGTAGCCCTCCCAGGGCTGGAAAACCTCGTCGCCGGGCTTTTCCACCCAGTCTACCGGAATGTAAGCCAACACGCCGTCCTCCAGAATCAGGGCATAGCCCGGAATTTCCGGGGCCACTTCCGCGTCCAGCACCAGCTGAACCTTGTCCCCCCGGTCAAAATACTTGAGCACCACCCGACCGCCGTCAGCCCGAACCTGAGCCGCGCCGGTTTTTACGGTGTCCGCCAGGAGCACCGGGCGAATGTCGCCTGCAAAGCCGGTCAGAGAAATGTCTCCCCCGTCCTTGCCGGTGCCGGAGCCGCCGGAACCGGTACCGGAGCTGGAACTACTCCCCTTAATCCGCCACTTGCTGGCCTGGGTCTTGGCGATGTAGCCCGTCAGATCCTCGGTCTGCACCAGATAGCATTCTCCCAGATCGTCCAGCACCGTCATCTGTGTGTTGGTTTTCAGGGTTGCCAGGGGCTCCCTCACCAGGGTATAGCCGTCGAAAACCTGGGTGTTGTACTTGGCGTAGGCCTGCCAGGCCTCATAGCTTTCCTCGCTGTCGAAGCGCAGGAGCACCTTGGCAAAGCTGCCCTGGGCATCTCCCACCGTCACGGTGGCCGTGGCCTCATCCGGATAGCCCGTCACCTGGACGATGTCTCCCCGCTGGGGGAAGCTGAGGATCGCCGGAATGTGGACGCCCTGAACGGTGCCCTCCACCGTCCGGGGGGCAGGGGTGGTAGTCTCGGTAGGCTCGGTCTGGTCAGCCGCCGGAGCGGGTGCCGTTGTAGGTGTCGTCGCCACAGCCACCGGGGCGGTGGGCTGCTCCCCCTGATGGGAGCAGCCCGTGCCCAGGGCAAGGGTCAGTGCCAGAAAAATCACAAAGAATTTTTTCATCCGTCCGCCTCCTTAGTTGGGGTACTTGCTGGTATCCACGCTGTCGATGATCTTCCAGACGTACTTGTAGCTTGCGGTTCCCTGCTTGTAGGTGTCCCGGTTCTGCCAGGCAACGTAGCCGATGGAACGGGTGACGCTGCCGCCGTAAAGGGTCACGGTTTCGCCGGTGGCGGTGTCCATCAGCTTGATGTAGGGACGCATGACCAGATCCGGCTGGCACTGGGCATCCGTAAAGCCCACCAGCACATTGGTGTACTGAATCATGCCGTTTTCCTTGGCGAAGATGGGGTCGGCCTTGCCCTTCTTGTAGGCGTAATTCTTCTTGTTGCTGCTACTGAGATTCAGAGTGTTGCTGCCCAGGGTGTCCGCCCACTGAACCACGGTGCCGTATTCCTCCAGGGTGTAGCCGGCCAGACCCGCCTTGCTCACCAGGCTCTTCTTCACGTTCTGGTCAATGCCGGTGATCATCCGGATGCCCTTCTTGCCGGAGACCCGGATGGAGCAGCCGGCGTAGTTCAGAAGATTGGCAAACTCAGGGATTTCCTCGGCCTTCGCGCCGCCTTCCTGCCGGGTGATACGGAACACCTGCATACCCGTAGGATAGTTGGTGTAGGAGCCCGCCGGGGTGCCGTCCTTAAAGGAGTAGATGGTCAGCAGATCGCCGGTTTCCGGAAGGTTGACATAACGCGTACCGTTCATTTCCTCAATGGGATATTCCTTCCCATCGACGGTCACGGTGGTCTTGCCGTCAAATTCCGGTTTGCCCGTCACATCCAGGTAATTGGCAGGTATCTCGACAGTGAAGGTAACTGTGCCGGTTCCGCTGTTGTTTTCCCCGTAGATCACCGTGAGTGTGTGTTCGCCAGGCTTCATCGAGACCTGCAAAAGCTCCGGCTTCAGCGTCAGGGTAAACGGTTCGTCTATCGAACCGCTGACTGCCAGGAAACTGGGAGTCGCTGTGAAGGACATTCTGCCGTCCAAGAGGACTCTGGAAAATTTCCGGGTCTGGCCGTTGACGGTGAAACGCAAGGGGTTCCAGCTGCCCTTGTACCAGGTCTGGCCGTCGCCCTCGGTAATCGTCCAGGCGTCCAGCTGAGCTTCCAGCCGAACCAGCTTGTCAAGCTTCGCGCTGTCCACCAGGGCCTTCTGGTGGTCGGTCAGGTCGCTGTAGGCTTGCCGGGCGGGCCGGATCTTCGTATCCTCCACGGTCTGCTGGTACGGCTCCACGGAATCCGGCAGGGCATCGATCTGCGCCTCTACCGCCGCCACCTGATCCAGAACCTGACGCAGCTTCTCAATCCGAGCCAGCGCATCGTTCATTTCCTTCTTCTCCGAATCAAAGGCATAGGTCACATCCAGGCCCTTGAGGGTCGCTTCCACCTTGTCCAGGGTGGCACGGTCGGATTTCTGAATTGTCTCTTCCTGAATCCTATCCAGGGGCTGGGTCAGGTCGGAAAGGGGCTTCATGTACACGGTGATGGTGGCCTCATTGCCGCACCGGTCACCCGCCGTGATGGTATAGGGACTGCCGTTGTTTTCCAGCCGCAGCTTGATCGGATTCTCATTTCCGCCATTCGGAACCACTCCGATTGAGCCTGCCGCTTTAAACCAGTCCGGCATACCGTCGTCATGAATCTCCATCTGCTGGGTCACATAGTAGGTTTTCCCATTCTCCACGCCGGAGAAGGCGGGCGGATTGCTCTCCTTGACCAGCTTGCCGGTGCAGGCGTAGCCCGCATTATTCGCATTGTCCAGCGCCTTGGCGTAGAGGTAGTACACCCCGTCCTCGGTGATAGACACCTTGCCCTCCTGCTTCCAGGAAGCGGTGTCCATGTCCGCTCGGGTCAGGGGCGTCTGGGACAGGCAGTACCAGAGGCTGGCCACGCCGGAGAGGCGATCCGTTGCCGAAATCACAAATTTGCCATTCACAAAGTCGTCCGCCGGGTTCTCCTGGAAGCCCTCCCACTTGACATAGTCAAAGCTGTCCTTACTCATTCTGCCCTGGATGTAGACTTTGGGTGCCACGTCGTCCGTCTTCACGCCGGTGACGGTGATGGTGATATCCTTTTCGGGGGCAGTCAGTTTGACCGCACCATCATTGCCGAGCGTCAGCTTCGTTTTCTCGCTTCCGGCTTCCGCCCAGATGCCAAAATCTGCGGCCTTATACACACCCACGGAATCCAGTTGGAAACTCAGCTCCACATCCTCGTGCCAGCCCAGCTGGGTCTTGCTTGCCGTCAGGGTGTAGCCTTTCTGATTCTCCGGCAGGGTGACGGTGAGCTTGGGGCCGGGCCGGACGGTCACGGTTTGGATGCCAGAAGCCTCATAATTCTCGGTCTCTTTCATCCGGATCTCATAGGTTCCGGCGGGCAGGGGCAGTTTGGTACCAGCCCCTTCACAAGCCGTGAACGCCTCCCCCGGTTTCCGCATTTCGTATGCGGAAAGCAGGGGTTTCAAGGTCACATAGCCGTCATTCTTTCCGGAAACCGTCTCGTTGTGAGCCTCCACGTCCGCAGTCTGGGGGGCTTTCCCGACGGTCACGGTAAAGGGGTCGCTTGTCAGCTCGTATCCATTGCAGCTGGCCGTTACCTGGTAGGTGTAAACGCCGACATTCACCGGCTGTTTCAGCTGATAGGTTTCGTCCTGCCCTACTTCTTCTTTGCTCCCATCCTGCACCTGATACCATTGATAGGTCACTGACTTGTCTTCCGCAGCCGGAGACAGCAGCCGGGCCTTGAGGAAGATGTCCTCTTCCTGCCCACCGTAAACCGTGGTGAAACTTCCGGAATGCTCGGTATTCCCAAGCTGGCAGACGACCTGGACGCCTGTAAAGGGGGGCGGCGGTCACGTTGACGTTGTTCAGTTCCTTCTTGTAATTATATGTCCCGTAATTGGGAGTCTCCTCCGCTTCTTTTGGATAGGACTGATCTTGTTTTTTCTGAAACACCTTCCCGGAAACCAGCATTTTCTGGAAGTCGGCAAAGGTCACGTCCCGGAATTTTTCGGTTTCGCCGAATCTGAATTCCATCACAGAAATTGTCACATAGCTGCCGCCGGAAAGGGCATTCTGGGGAAGATCTCCATAAATCTGAAGCAGTTGGATCTGGCCGCCGGTGATGTTCAGCTGCCCCTTTTCATACTGATGGATGTACGAATGGCTGCCGCCGGAGATAATCAGCGTTCCATTTCCATACACATAGGTCCAATCTGTGCTTCCTCCCTGAAGCTCTGCTTTGCCGCCGGACAGAACAGTAAGATGCGTAGGCTTGGCCATGTTCGGCTGGTCATTCAAATTGTATGCTGGCAGAACAAAGGTACCTCCATCCTCTACCGTCACGGGGATAAATTCGCCGTATTTAAGTGTTCCGCTACCGCTGCCGCCGCCCGTCTCCGGGGCAGCATACTGCGCGCCCTGGCCGACCAGCCGCACCGTGCTGCCGCTTTTAATGACCAGGCTTCGATCGTATGCGCTATAAGATTGGTTTTCCATATCAATGGTGACGGTTCCATGAACATCCACCGTAAGGGTGTCATCCAGCCCAATTTTCAGGAACCGAACCACGCCATTGTTTTTGGCAGCATAAGCAAAGCCGGTATTATAATCGCCAAAGTATTTCTTGTCACTCTCTCCGACCGTCACGGTCAGCAGATAGGTCACCTTTCCGCAGTTGCAGGTGTATGTTGTAAAATATGTTCCTTTGTTTTCCCGGACACTGGTGTGGTCACACAGGGCCACGGAGACTCCTTCAAGCACCGTATCCGTGTCGGCGTAGCTCTTGGGGGTCTCACCGTTCAATTCCGCATAGTAGCAGTCCTCTGCCAGCAGGCTTCTGAGGGTCACGCCGCTTCCTACGATTTTCTCAAAGCTGCCGCCGGAGAGGGAGACGGTGCTGCCCTCCATGGCCGTCAGGCTATCCACATAGCCGCCGGTGACGGTCAGCTTTCCGTAAACGCTGAGGGTCTCCGCCTGGGGATAGACACTACCGCTCTCCACAGTAACCTGCCCGTCCTTTAGAATCTCTGCCATACCCAGAATGCTGTCACTCCCGGAGCTGTCACGCAGGATCAGATGACCGCCCTGAATGCTCTTGACAACAACGGCAATGCCGTTCAGGTCCAGGGTGACGCTTCTGTCGCCGCCGTCCCAGCTTTCGCATACCGGGCCATACGAGCAAATAATCACGGCCTGGGTCACATCCGGATCTTCCAGGGCATCGGAAAGCGTCCCGTAATAATGGGTGGTCCCATCGGCGTAGGTGCCTTGGACATAGAACTGTTTTCCGCAGAGGATGCAGCTTCCCTCCTCGTCTACCTCGTCATGGGGGCAAAGGTAGCCGCAGTCGCACACGCCGTCTGTCCAATTTTCGTGGGTATGCGCCACCGCGTAGACAGTTCTATAGCTTTCCGACTGATGTACATAATAGGCCTTCAGAAGATCGCTGCCGTCCGCCTCGTAGGCAAAGGCCGTGCCGTCTACCAGCATACCCGACAGGGGTCTGCCGCTTGCGTTATAAAGGGCACAGTTTCTGCCGTGGTCTTCGGGGTTTTCAAAGACACCGCCGCTGATCTGGACGGAGCCATAGCAGCGTTCCGACTGCGTCACATTGGGAGAATAGGTGCCGCCCTGGATATTCACGCTTCCGCTTCTCACGGCAATGCTCACCGCCGCGCCGTAGCCGGTATGACGCGCGCCGCCGGCATTGGTGCCGGAGCTGTCCTTCAAAGTCACGTTGGCCGAGTCGGTGATGACCATCAGATCGTAGTACGAGGGGCTGCCGGAAAGGGTATGACCGTTCCAGTCGATGGTGAAGGTGCCGCTGTCAATATAGATACCGCGATCCCCGGAATGGGTCACGTTATCCCGCAGACGCACCGTAGAGCCGCGCAGGGTCTTGGCCTTGTTGACCGCTTGCTCAAAATTGTCAAAGTAGACGCTGCTCGTTCCGGCCTCCACCTGAATGGGAACCACTGCGCCGCAAGCGCACTTGCCGCTTGCATCGAAGGTGTGGGAAGCGTGGGGAACCACATAGACGGTGGTGTGCTCCGGCGTAGCCTTACTGGTATACATGTCGATGAGTTCCTCGCCCTTAGAGTCCAGAGCCAGGGTATAACCGGGAGCCATCAGCTCTGCCAGATATCTGCTGTTTTCGGTATCGATGGCATAGTCGCAGCTGGACGACACATCGTTCTTGAATATGCCGCCGCTGATCTTGACAGTGGCAGTATCGACCGGGATGAGCACCTGACTGGCATAGGTACCGCTCTCAATGGTCAGGCTTCCGCCACGCACCAAAATCGCTTCGGTGTTCTGGTTGTCTATGCCGCCGGCATTGTTGCCGGAGCTGTCGCGCAGGGTCAGCTCCGCCGCCCCATCCAGGGCAATTACGTTATTCCAGCGGTCGGGCTGACCGGAGAGGGTGTGGCCGTTCCAGTCAATGGTGATCTTGCCGCCCCCGAAACTGGACGAGATGGAGTTCTGCACCACTTCGTCCTTCAGGAGGGTCAGCAGCGCGCCGGTCCTACCATTGGCCGCGGCGGCGGCATTGGGGAAGGTATCGAAGAAGGTGGTCTTCCCATCCACGGTCAAAGAAGCCGCCTTCTGGTAGCCGCAATCCGGGCACAGGCCGGTGGTTTGATTGATATTCTTATGACCGCAGGTCATACCGCAGTAGGGGCATTCATCGGTTGCCGTCAGGCCGTCCGGGTGGGTACATTTAACGACCTGCACGGCGGTGGAACTGTCCATGTCCGCCAGCTTCACCAGGACGCCGCCTGACTGGTAGGCGTAGCCCTTTGCCAGCAGGGAGGCGTAGGTAACGCCGGTCTCAACATAGATACGGTCTGCTTTGCCGCCGCTGAGGGTCAGGCTTCCGTTCACGAAAATACCACCGGTAAAGGTACCGTTTTCCGCCTGGGCCGTATTCCCAGCGAAAATAGACAGGCCGTAATTCCGAAGGGTGCCATGGCTCTCGCTTCCTTCAAAGATTGCGTTTTTTACGGTAAGCTTGGCTTCCTTGGTATGCAGCGTCCCCACCTGAACCGCCGGAGAGGATTTGGAGGTGTCCGTGTTCTTGACCGTACCGTTCTGAATGGTCACATCCTGGGCAAGGATTGTGAGAATCGGCGCATAGGGCCAGCCGCTCAGCGTATGACCGTTCAGCTCCAGCGTGATACTCTTTTTGATTTCTACGGTAGCGCCCTGCATATCATAGTCTCCACGAAGGGTAACGGTGTCCCCTGCCTGGGCGGCTGTCAGCGCCGCTTCCAGATCGGTGTAGAGCTTCTCTCCAATGGCGAAGGGATAGACAAAAGTGCCGCAGTTGGTGCAGTAGCCGTTTTCGTCCGTGGTGCCCTGGTGGTCACAGCTGCGGCCGCAGGCGCATTTGCCGTTGATGTAGCGGCAGGTGTGGGCAGCCACGTGAATCTCCCTGCCCACGAGCTCGGTGTAGTCCGTGGCATCCACGACTTCGTTGGCGCTGTTGTAGAAGGCAAAGCCAGCGTCCAGCAGCTCCAGGGCCCGGTCGGCGCAGGTAGAATCCAGCCCCCCATCAAAGTGTCCGCCCCGCAGGTGGGTGGTGCCGTGGAAGGCAACCGGCAGCTCAAAGTGCGTGTTCTCTCCCCGTACGGTCAGCTCAAACTGGGCGCTAATGAGCGTATCCTTATAGTGAATATTCTCCAGGATCAGCTTTCCGCTGGCATCGGTGCTAATTACTCCCAAGGTGCCGTTTTTCAGGGTAAAGCTGCCGTAGGGGAAGTTGCCCATTTTCAGGCTCTTCAGGGTATGACCCTGCAAATCCAGGATCACGTTCTCGCTCCCTGCCGTGTAGTTGCCTGCGTTCATGTCTCTGGACAGCACGTCCTTCGTCAGGTAGAAGGTTCCGCCGCTTGTCAGGATTCCGCCGCCTACCTCAGCGTCGCCGATTCCGGAAGTATCCACGGCGTAGTATGCGCCGTCCTCGCGCACCAGCAGCGGCTCCGAGCTGCAAGGTTCCCCGCAGTTCTGGCAGGTGCCGTCCGGTTTCGCCCGGTCATGGGCGCAGGTGTTGACCGTCAGGGTGACGGTATCGGTGTCCACATTGTAGCTGCCGACGGTCAGGGTGCAGTAGATCTTGGCGGTGGACAGCCAGGCCTTGTCGGCCTGCTGGGTCAGCTTGCCCCCGTCAGAAAGGTATTTGTAAAGGTCTTTCAGGGTGACGGTCGAATCGGTGAAGCCTTCCAGCTTGGTGCCGCCCTTCAGCTTCCACTGATAGGTAATGTCCTCGGTCAGCCCCTCGGCCCGCGTGGCAGTCACCTGGATTTTCTTGTCGCCCTGCCAGGAATCCAAATCCCCGCGCTTGCAGCTGACGGAGGCATCCTGGGGCTGGGCGGTGACGGTGATGGGCCCACCGAGAACGGTGACGGTGACGGTCTTGGTGGCCAATGTTTCCGCGTTCTCGGCATTTGCGGCAGTGAGCTTCAGCTCATAGGTGCCCCGCTTCACGGTGTCCTTGGTCGTGACGATTATGGTCTGATCGACGTTTTCAGAAAAATCAGCAGTCAGACCCGGGTGGGCACCCGTCCATGCGACCCCAAACATGCACCCGTCCAGATTCTTGGCAGAATAGGAGAAGGTGGCCGTCTGATCGGCAGTGCCCTCATAGAGGTAGCCCTTCTGAGCCTTCACCGAGAGCATGGGGCCGGTGACCTCGCCCATGTAGTAAGTCTTCTTCTTAGCATTATTGTTGATATCGCCGAGATTTCCCTCGTCCATTTCCGCTTTCTGCGCGTCTCTCTCGTCGGAAGCCAGAATGGTCAGATTGCCGGGATTGCTCGCGTACCTGGTTCGCATTTCGATGCCATAAGCATCGCCAGTGGCGTAGAGGGAACCGCCATATGTATACAGATAGGAGCAGACAATACCGGCATTCGAGCCGCCGTAGGCCTCCAGCTTGCCGCCCTTCAAATCCACGGCGAAAACGGATATGGCATTATACTTGCCCCCGCTGGCCTTAACGGTACCGCCCGCAAGGGTCAGAGTTCCGCCTTTGTTGTAACCGTTGTAGGTGCTGTCAAAGATGGCGCCGTTGCACATCTCGCTATTGCTCCTGCCGTTTCCGACGACCGTCAGGGTGCCGTTGCCCTTGATGGTCAGCGTGCAGTTGTTCAGATCCAAAGGCGCGCCGCACTGGATTTTGTTGTCGCCCACCAGGGTCAGGGTGGTTTCCCCGATGAGCTTGACGGGCTTGGTGAAGGTCTGGTTGTTCCAGGTCACGTCGCCGGAGATGGTTTCCTCCGTCGCCAGGGTGGACACCTGGCTGTTTACCCAGCCGAACAGAGCTTCCAGCTTCTCCACGCCGGTGATTTGCGCCTGCTGGGTCTCGCTCAGGGCATCAAAAGCGGAGTACGCCGCTTCCAGCGCGTCCAGGTAGCTTTCGGACATATCCTCCACGTCCGGCAGCGCGTCGATCATGGCCTGCACCGCCGCCACGGCCTCGTCCTGGGCAGGCTCGGCGAAGGCCTGAACCGTGGGCTCGGTGGACTGTGCCTCCGCAACCGGCTGGGCAGGCTCCGCCGCCGGGGCTTCCGTAGGAGCCTCGGTAGGTGCCTGGGTTGGTTCCGCCCTGGGAGCTTCCGTCGGGGTCGAAGCCTCGGTGGGAGCCTGGGTTGCCTGGGTGGACTCCGTCTCCTGGGCAAAGGCCGGTGCCGGGAGCATTCCCACCACCAGGGTCAATGCCAGAAACAAACTGAATAATCTTCTTTTCATACACAATTCTCCTTTTTTCGGAAAATGGGATTACTTTTTGACGATGGATACTTGTTGCTTGACGTTCGTTAGAAATATGTCATTGCGAACCCACGAAAACCGTGTCCAAAGCCTTCCCCTCCGGGGAAGGTGGCTCGCGCGTCTCACGCAAGCGCGAGACGGATGAGGGCTTTCTTCGCACCGTGTTTTCCCTCATCCGCCCGCTGCGGCGGGCACCTTTACACTATAGAGCAATTGCCACCGGCAATTGTTAGATTTTAATTCGCTGCGCGGCGCACCACCCCAGGGGAAGGCAGGGGTTCTCCTTTCGATAGGCTTACACATCCTCCGGGATGAGCTTCAGCCGCCTGGCGGCGGTTTTGGCCTCGCTGCGGCGGCTCACGTCCAGCTTTTCCAAAATATGGCTGACGTGGGTCTTCACAGTGGTGAGCTTGATATTCATAACCTGGGCGATCTGGGCGTTGCTCTTATCCGCGCAAATCAGCCGCAGAATCTGCTTTTCCGTGGCGGTAAGCTCGTCGTTGGGCGAAAGCCTGGGCTGTAAGAACAGGGGCGTGGCCGTCGCCTGCTTCCGGGTCTGGATCAGCAGCCGCTTCCGGAAGGCCTCGTCCTCCTTCCAGTCCAGCTGGGTCAGAAGGGGCAGCACCGCCCCGCCGTAGACACTGATTGTGCGAATAAAGCGGAACTCCCCGGCGGTATCCAGAGCCCGGCGCAGCCGCTCCTTCCAGCGGCTGTCCCGCAGACGGTACAGCGCCAGAGCGGAAAGCACATTCAGGTGAATGCTGTCGATGTACCGACTGCAAGCGGCGCAGTAGCTTTCCAGGGGAGCCAAGGTCAGCAGCGCTCCCTCCGGATCGTCGTCCGCCAGCTCCACCATGGCCTGGGTCAGATATTGATAGCGTTTGAGCACGTTCAGGTGCACCGGGTCCCGGGGAGCCTTCTCCCGATACCAGATATCCGCCCGATCCAGGTCTCCGGCGTGGAGATCTACCCGGCAGAGCATGGCATCCAGATTGGGCAGGAACCGATTTTCCCTTCGCTCCACAAACTGCTCCCGAAGAAGCTCCAGGGTTCGCCGGGCGTTTTCCAGACGACCCTGGTCTATGTAATTGCGCACCAGCAGGCCGCAGGCGGCAAACTCGATGTCCGGCGTGCCGTACTGCTGAATCTCCCGCATCCGGGAGACCACCGTCAGAAGCCGCTGGGAAATATCCTCGCCCTTTTCGAACTTGCTTTCCGTCAGGGCACAGTCCGGAAGGCCAATGCCGTCCGCCCCCAGAAGCTTCTTCACCGGCAGGCGGATGGTGTTATACAGCAGATCGTCCTTTTTGCTCCAAGGAGAAAAGTCCTTGCCGCCGTTCATAATACTGGGCAGGGTGCTGGTGACGGAGAAGGGCGGCAGGCTGATTTCCTTATTGGTCATCAGCCGAACCACCGCCGGAATGGTCTCCGTCAGTCCCTCCACCCCCCGCTGGGGCAGGGAAACGTCCAGCCAGGCCAGACGGCTCCGGGCCTGCCGGGCGGCGGCGTCCTTGGGCTCCCGCTTCTGGGCGAAGCGTTTCAGCTCCTCATACCACCGGTCAGAGCCGGGGTAGTCCACCGCCAGGGCGCAGAGCATACACATGCCCTGCATCAGAGCCGGAGATTCCAGAATCTCCGCCTCCGGCAGACTGCGGTAGTATTTTTCCATCTCTCCATAGTGACCCATGCCCGGATGGAGCTCCGAGTTGCGCACCAGAATCTCCGAGACCTTGCTGTGATCCCCGGCGTCCCGGTAGCATTCCAGGGCATGGGGATAATCCTCGTTCAGTTCATAGTACAATCCGCCCCGGCTGAGCAGAGCCTTGACCCTGCCGTCCGGGAAGGTTTTTTTCATCTCCCACTGAAGGAAGTTCCGGTACTGAGGCCAGAAGCGGAGCTGTCCCCCTTCCTCCAGGAGCATGGAGGAATTGTTCCGAATCCAGTCCAGCATCTGGCCTGCCCGGACATCCCCGCTGACCATCTTGGCCATTTCCAGGTTCACGGTTTCGAAGGGGGCAAGCTCCAGCAAAAACCGACGGATGGTCAGATCCAGGGGCATGAAGATCGCCGCCTCAAAATACCGGTAAACCTCCTGAAAAGCGTCCTTCACCAGCTCCGGCCCGAAGGGTCTGCCGGAGGCCATGAACCGGACGGTGATGGCCACCCCCAGGGCATAGCCGATGGACTCCTTCAAAATGCCGGAAACCTCGCTTCTCGTCACCGGCACATCGTAGAGCCGGAACAGGGTCTGGATGTCCTCTTCGTCAAAGAGCATTTCCTGAGCGGAGATCAGGCCCATGATTCCCGCGTACTGGAAGGCCATCATGCACCCGGGAGGCACGCCCCGGGACAGAAACACAAAACGGCGGTCAGGGGTGCTCCGGATATACTGGCACAGTGCCAGGACATTTTCCTCCGGCATCCGCTGAAAATCGTCCACTAGTAGGATATTCCAGTCTCCTTCCTTGGGGATGGGATCCTCATCCTCCCCACTGCGCCGGAGCACCGCCCGACCGGAAAGCAGAGCCTCCGCCACCGTGGTTTTCCCGAAGCCGCAGGGGGCACTGAAGAACAAAATCCGCTGTCCTTGGAGAAATTCCTGGAACTTTTCCCGAATCAGAGGCCGAATGACAATCTTTTTTCTCAAAATCCTCCACCTGCTTCCCTCTCTGTCCAAACTTCTCAGCGCATTCCACCGCTTATTTTACCTATTGTAGCCTAATGCAGGGAAAAATGGAATCCTCCCAAAGTAGGATTTTTGAATCATTTTCCTGCAAGTGTCCGGAAAACCTCGAAGGATATCCAAAGGCTCCCTTGTGTAAAGGAGGCTTTGGACGTTTCCTTGCAAATGTCGCCGAACTGTGCTATTATTATAAGGAGAAAGGCACCATCTGCGGCAAGCCCATAAAGCAGTGAAATCACGCGCTTCTGCCTTTTCGGAAGAATTTTCGGGAACCCCCTTGTCAGAAGGCGAATTATGAAGCATAATCAAACTATCCGTTCCGCCCGGGTGCTGACCGTGCTGCTGGGCATTTCCCTGGCAGCCGAGGGTGTCCTGAACCTGATTACCGTGCTCACCGCCGTGCGCAGAACCCAAAAGATTTTCCCGGAGATCATCGATTGAAAAAATGCTTCCCGTAAGAAGGAGACTTCGTCTATGAAGAAAAAGAATCTTGAATTCATCCCGCCGGAGCCGCCGGAACGAATTCTGGCCACTGCCGAGGAAGGCCTGACCCAAGAGCAGGCACGGCAGCGGCAGGAAGACGGCTGGGCCAATACCCCGGTGACGGTGGAGTCCAAAACCCTGGGGCAGATCATACGCTCCAACCTTTTCACCTATTTTAACCTGATTTTCGCCATTCTGGGGGTGCTGGTGTTCGCCTCCGGCTCTCTGCGGAACCTGACCTTCCTGCCGCTGGTGGTGGCCAATCTTCTCATCGGCATTATCCAGGAAATTCGGGCCAAGAACACCCTGGATAAGCTCTCCATGCTGAACGCGCCCCGAGCCCGGGTCATCCGGGATGGGCAGATTCGGGAAATTCCGGCAGAAGAGCTGGTGCTGGACGACATCGTGCTCTTCCGGGCAGGTGACCAGATCTGCGCCGACGCCATCATTCTGGACGGCGAAGTGCTGGTCAACGAAGCCCTGCTCACCGGCGAGGCCGACGAGCTGAAAAAGGGCCTGGGAGACTTCCTCATGTCCGGCAGCTTCCTGGTCTCCGGCGAGTGCACCGCCCGGCTGGAGCGGGTGGGCACCGAGTCCTATATCTCCCAGCTGACCCTGGAAGCCAAGGCTACGGACACCAAGCAGCGTTCGGAAATGCTGCGCACCCTGGATCGGCTGGTTGGCGTGGTGGGCATTCTCATTGTGCCCATCGGTATTTTTCTGTTTGTGCAGCAGTATGTGCTCTCCGGAGCCTCCTTCCGGGACAGCGTTCTGTCCATGGTGGCCGCGGTGCTGGGCATGATCCCCGAGGGGCTGTATCTGCTTACCAGCGTGGCGCTGGTGGTCAGCGTGTTGCGCCTGGCTACCCGGAAGGTACTGGTGCATGACATGAAGTGCATTGAGGCTCTGGCCCGGGTGGATGTGCTGTGCGTGGATAAAACCGGCACCATCACGGAAAATGAGATGCAGGTCAGCTCCCTCGTCCCCCTGGAGGGCTTCGACCCGGCTCAGGGTGTGGGGCTGAAAACATTGGTCGGCAATCTGGTGGCCGCCATGCCCGAGGGGAACCAGACCATGCAGGCTCTGCACCGATATTTCAAGCTTCCCGGCCAGACGGCCGCGGAGCAGGTATTCCCCTTCTCCTCCACCTATAAATACTGCGGTGCGGTGTTCGCCGATGGCGCCTATGTGCTGGGCGCGCCGGAATTTCTCCTGCGGGAGGATTACGAGGCTGTCCGTCCCCTGGCGGAAAGCTTCAGCGGCGACGGCTACCGGGTCATGCTCTTCGGAAAATATACCGGCACTCTGGAAGGTCAGGCATTGACCGAAAAGGTCATTCCCCTGGGGCTGATTCTTCTGACCAACCCCATCCGCCGGGACGCGCCGGAAACCTTCCGGTACTTTGCCCAGCAGGGGGTGGCGGTAAAGGTCATTTCCGGTGACAATCCTCTGACCGTTTCCCGGATTGCCATGGAGGCGGAGATTCCCGGGGCGGAAAAGTATATTGACGCCTCCACCCTGGATTCCGAGGAAGCAATTTATGAGGCCGCCGGGGAATACACCGTCTTCGGCCGGGTCACTCCCGATCAGAAGCGGCAGCTTGTCCGGGCGCTCCAAAGTCAGGGACACACCGTGGGCATGACCGGCGACGGTGTCAACGATGTGCTGGCACTGAAGGACGCGGACTGCTCGGTGGCCATGGCCTCCGGCTGTGACGCGGCGGCTCAGGTCTCCCAGCTGGTGCTGCTGGAATCGGACTTTTCCGCCATGCCCTCGGTGGTGGCGGAAGGTCGCCGGGTGGTCAACAACGTCCAGCGTTCGGCAAGCCTGTTCCTGGTGAAGAACATCTTCTCCTTCCTGCTTTCGGTGTTCTCCGCCTGCTTCATGATCAGCTACCCCCTGGAGCCTTCCCAGCTGTCCCTCATCACCATGTTCACCATCGGCGTGCCCGGCTTCTTCCTGGCTCTACAACCCAACGAGGATCCCATCCGGGGCAAGTTCCTGCCAAACGTGCTGGCCAAGGCTCTGCCCGCGGGACTGACGGATTTTCTGGTGGTGGGAGCTCTTGTGATCTTCGGTCGGGTCTTTGGGGTGAACGAGGGAGATATTTCCATCGCCTGCACCATGCTGCTGTCCATTGTGGGCTTCATGATTCTCTACAATATCAGCAAGCCCCTGAACTGGTTCCGGTGGATCATCTGGGGCGGCTGCGTGACGGGACTTCTGGTTTGCAGCATCTGGCTGGGGGATATTTTCGGCATCGGTCGGATGTCCCTGAAATGCGTTCTGCTCTTCGGGGTCTTTGCCATCGCCACGGAGCCCATCCTGCGCTATGGCATCCTGCTCACGGAGACCGTGTCCCGCCTCCACCGGGCCCAGCGGGAAAAACGCCTGGCAAAGAAAGCCCAAAAGGCGGAAAATAACTAAGGCAGCACCGCACAATTTGGCAAGCAGATTCGGCGAGAGATTTTTCGCCAAGTCAAGGTTTGAAAAGCGCAGGAATACTGTATGTACCCGCAAGGGGTATGCCGCATCCGTAAGCCAGCTTGCGC
>OLPV01000903.1_pt1 | contig 23866 bp, 19 predicted proteins | sample 1671961 | NCBI WGS metagenome assembly OLPV01 (sample SAMEA3136630, study PRJEB25190) | human gut metagenome | biome: human gut; feature: human-associated habitat; material: faeces | place: Austria | collected 2013
AAATTTCTATGCAAGCATGAAATTGGTCCAGATCTAGCATGCCGAGTGAACTGTAGCACATTTTATCAATTTTCGGAATTTTTTCAAAAAAAGTGTTGACAAATTAATATTCATATGATAGTATATAGAAGTCGGCTACAAAAGCTGACAAACATAAAGGGGTATAGTTCAATGGTAGAGCAACGGTCTCCAAAACCGTAAATACGGGTTCGAATCCTGTTACCCCTGCTTGAGAGACATCCGTTGTGGATGTCTTTTTTGTTGTATAAAAATAAACAAGGGACGCTGACACAGCCGTCGAAGCGCCCCTCGTAGATTTCTTCATCACTTTTCTTCTCGTTTTACATTCGCATTTAAAAGATCAAATAATTCTTCCCGATCTTCTTCTGACAATTCATCCTTCCTCACAAGAATCCTTTGTTCGGCAATCGTTGTCAAATAAATGTAATCTTTAAATATTCCCCAATTTTTAAATGCCTCCCATTGTAATTCGCTATAGCTGAAATCAGTCCACACAATAACACCATCTTGATCAAATCCATATTCTCGTTCACCGAATGTTGCTCGCTTATCCAATTTATTCTGTACTTTCTTTAAAAGAAATTTCTGATAAGCAATCATTCCTACTGTAGCAAACCATAGAAAAAAGGCAGCGCTTACGATTCCCAAAATTTTAGATTCCGTGGTTTGTCGGAGAAAAAATGTACAATACAGCAACGCAATTGCCAAAATAGCCAGCACGATTCTGAAAAAATTTTGTATTCCACGACTTACAGAATGCTTTAGTTGCATTTCAATTAACGCATCACATTCTTTTTGCGATATGTCTATCTTATATCGAATCAATCTCTTATCCTCCTTATAATCATCTTTTAATCATCTTTGTGGCTTCACGCCCCCTGCATCTTCTCAATTAGCCCCGCGGCTTCCCTGACGGTCGCCACCGGAATGCACTTCATCCCTTCTGGGATGGTGATATCCTTCGCACTGATCTTCGGCAAAATACAACATGTAAAACCAAGTCTTGCAGCTTCGTTGATTCGCTGCTGCACCATACTTACACCACGAATCTCTCCTGCCAGTCCGACTTCTCCGAAAATAACAGTGTGCGCATCAATCACTCGATCACGAAAACTTCCTGCAATTGCCATGACGACTGCTAAATCCAGCGCAGGTTCGCTAATCTTTATTCCGCCGGTGACATTTACATACGCATCACATGAAGATAGTGCCATACCCATTCGTTTTTCCAAAACAGCAATCAATAAATTTACACGATTTCCATCAATTCCGGCACTTGTGCGTCTTGGCAATCCAAAGCTTGTCCGGCAAACAAGCGCCTGCACCTCAAGCATAATTGGGCGCGTTCCTTCCATAAGACAGGCCGTGACTGTTCCACTGCTGTCGAGGCTTCTTCCTTCAAGCAGGTAAGCAGAAGGATTTGCAACTTCCTTCAAACCTGACTGCACCATCTCAAATACACCCATCTCATTTGTCGCGCCAAAACGATTCTTTACTGCGCGAAGAATACGGTACATTGCACTTCGGTCTCCCTCAAAATAAAGCACTGTATCCACCATATGCTCAAGCACTCTCGGACCTGCAACTACACCTTCCTTTGTCACATGACCAACAAGAAAAATTGTGATGTTTCTGCCCTTTGCAATCTGCATAAGCGTATTAGTACATTCCCTTACCTGACCAACACTTCCCGGTGCTGATGAAATGTCTTCGCGATACATAGTCTGGATAGAATCAATCACTACTACTTGCGGCATTTCCTTTGTGATCGTATTATCAATCTTTTCAAGATTTGTCTCCGATAACAGCAATAGCTCACCTGAAAAACCCCCAAGACGATCCGCACGCATCTTCACCTGACGGGCAGATTCCTCACCTGACACATACAATACCTTTTTGCCAGATACAGCAAGATTTCGGCACACCTGCAAAAGAAGCGTTGACTTTCCAATACCAGGATCACCGCCAACAAGAATTAAAGAACCTGTAACAAGACCGCCGCCTAAAACACGATCAAGCTCATGAAGCCCTGTACTACTTCTGTCTTCCTCATCTGTATTGATCTCTTCAAGACGAAGCGGCTTTGATGCTTCTAGTCCCTGCTTTTTTGCGCCGCCTGATTTTGTTGTGGCAAAACTTCCTGCCGTAGGCTCCTCAACAAAAGTATTCCACTGGCGGCATCCCGGACACTGCCCCATCCATTTTGCAGACTCATATCCACATTCTTTGCAAAAAAAAGCGGTTTGTTTCGCCTTCATAATTCCTCCTAAAAAAGGGGACAAGGATCTGGCTTTTAGCAGCCACAAATCCCGTCCCCATGATTTGCCATATTTGGCTATGTATGAACTATATGAGCGAGTTCATTATTTCTTGCAAATCTGAACCTTCTTTACACATCCCGGCTCAAGCTCAAGTGAGATTACAATCTTTCCGGAAAGGTTAGTCTCATAATTTTCAATTACGGCATCATCCACACTTACCTGATACTCAGTGTCATCCTCTACTGCAACGATGATCTGTGTATCCTGGAAACCATTTACGATAAAGGACAATGTATCCTCAGTCTCCTTATAATCGGTAACTACAGTTCCCGGTGTTGACTCATAGGCAAATGTCTCGTTTTTCTCTAATCTGGTGATATCATGGAAAGTCTTTACCTTATATACATCTCCGTCAAATACATAATCCGAAACCTTACCTTTTGTCGGAAGATCATAATTTCCAAAGCTTAATGTATTGTCTTCCTCAGTGCGGATTAATTCCTTAATTCCTGCCATTGCTGTTTCCTCCTGATTTTTGCTGCTGCATTGCATCGTATACTATTTGCGGCTCACCCCACAGGCGAACCGCCTATCGCTATTTCAGTATAGCATATCAAATTTGATTTTCCAACTGAAAATTAAACTTTATTCAGCCTTTTTTACAGGCGTTTTTCTTTTATGGCGCACAGAAAATTTCAGTCCATTCTCACCCTTTTCAACTGTCACGCTGTCACCGCGCTCTATGCGTCCCTCTAGGATTTCCTCTGCCATTGAATCCTCAAGGTATGTCTGGAGAGCTCTTCTAAGCGGACGTGCACCATATTTTTCATCAAAGCCCTTGTCGATCAGATAGTCCTGTGCTTCATCTGTAACCTTAAGCTTGAGTTCCATGTTTTCCATTACTCTTGATGTGACTGAACGAAGCATGATATCAAGAATAGCTTTCATATCCTCTTTATACAGCGGATGGAATACAATGATCTCATCAATACGATTTAAAAATTCCGGTTTGAAGCTCTGCTTAACATCCTCCATAACCTTTGCCTTCATCTGCTCGTAGTTTGCCTTTGCATCAGATGCCGCACCGAATCCTAATCGCTTTGGTGACATAATATTGGCAGCACCGCAGTTAGAAGTCATGATGATCACTGTGTTTTTGAAGCTGACTTTTCGGCCATGCGCATCTGTGATCTGTCCATCATCAAGCACCTGAAGCAGAATATTAAATACATCTGGATGTGCTTTTTCAATCTCATCAAATAGAAGTACACTGTACGGATTGCGGCGAATGCGCTCTGAGAGCTGACCGCCCTCTTCGTATCCTACATATCCTGGCGGTGAACCAATGAGCTTGCTGACACTGTGCTTTTCCATATATTCAGACATATCAACACGTATAATTGCATTTTCTGTTCCAAACATTGCCTGAGCAAGTGCCTTTGACAGCTCTGTTTTTCCAACACCTGTTGGACCTAAAAACAAGAAGGAACCGATTGGACGCTTTGGATCCTTTAATCCGACACGTCCTCTGCGGATTGCCTTGGAAATAGCAGTTACAGCCTCCTGCTGTCCGACAACACGTTCATGAAGTACATTTTCAAGGTTCATCAAACGCTTTGCCTCACCCTCTTCGAGTGAACGAACTGGAATCTTCGTCCAGGTAGAAACAACATCTGCAATCTCATGCTCTGTTACCTGTGGGCGCGTATTTTCCTTCTCCTGTTCCCACTTTTCCATCAGACGATTGATCTGTGCCTGTTTTCTATCCTGCTTTTTCTTAATCTCGCCGGCCTTCTCAAATGCTTCTTCCTGAATTGCACTTTCCTTTTCCTGATTTAAGGTTTCAATATCTTTTTTAAGCTTTGATACTGCCTCTGGCGCAACAAATGCTGCTAATCTAACCTTAGAAGCAGCCTCATCGACAAGATCAATTGCCTTATCCGGCAAGAAACGATCATTGATGTAGCGTGATGATAGCTTAACAGCCGCCTCTAATGCCGAATCTGTAATCTTAACTCTGTGATGTTCCTCATAGACATGGCGAAGCCCCTTCAAAATAGCAACAGTCTCCTCCTCAGAAGGCTCCTCTACCATAACAGGCTGAAATCTTCTTTCAAGAGCAGCATCCTTTTCGATGTGCTTTCTGTACTCATCAATAGTAGTTGCTCCGACAATCTGAAGCTCGCCTCTTGCAAGGCATGGCTTTAAAATATTAGAAGCATTCATAGCACCATCTGCGCCGCCTGCATCGACTAATGTATGGAACTCGTCAATAAATAAAAGTGTCTGACCGTCGTTTCGCACTTCATTGATCACATTTTTCATGCGCTCTTCAAACTCACCGCGATACTTTGAGCCTGCTACCATGCCAGCCATATCGAGTGTCACCACACGTTTTCCAGCAATAGTATCCGGCACATTTCCCTCATAGATGCGGCTTGCCAGACCTTCTGCAATCGCAGTTTTTCCAACACCAGGTTCACCGATCAGACAAGGATTATTTTTTGTACGTCTGCTTAAAATCTGGATCACGCGATTAATCTCCTGCTCACGGCCGATTACCGGGTCAATCCTTCCCTCTTTAGCAAGCTCTGTCAAATCTGTACTATACTGATCAAGAAGCGGTGTTTTACTTTCTGCGTTTCTTGTATACTGAAGTGATTCCACATCTTCCCTTGCCGCTGCCACATCGCCATCCTTTGCAGATACAAGCTCTATATAAAGCTGACGAATATTTACTTTCATTGTATTCAAAAGCTTTGTTCCGGCACAGTCGAAGCTTTTGAGCATTGAGATTAAAATATGCTCTGTTCCAACCAGACTGGAATGAAAGCGCTTTGCCTCTAAGTAACTGTTTTGGATTACGCGGTATGCTTCTGGTGAAAATCCATCTGGCTCACGCACACTGACAGAACCCGTCGGTGTAATGAGCGATGAAATCAATTCCTCAAGACGCTCCTCTGTAACGCCCTGTTCCTGCAAAAGCTTACTTGCCACGCTGTCCGAAACACGCACAAGGCCAAGAAGAAGGTGCTCAGTTCCGATATAATTTTGCTCTAGCTGCGCAGCGGCTTTTTTTGCCTCACCTATAACCTCCTGTGCCCGATTTGTAAATCGTTCAAACATAAGTGTTTTTCCTCCATATGTGATGAGTTAAGGCTGCACAATCTCTGGCAGACAGCTTCTAAGATAATCTGCACGCAGCTGATTTTGCATTGATGCACCTGTCGTCTTATTTTGTGCTGTCAGATTTGCCTCCTGCATTCCCATCATAATTTCATAAAAATTGCAATATTCCTTGAATCTAATAATTTGTTTTTCCTGTCCCCAGCGAAGCTGTGATACAAGATGCATGCCCATCTTCAATGTCATGAGCTTTGAATAACGAATCGTACCATATGCCTTATAGCAGATATCCTCCACCTCAAGCCTATGCTGTTCAATGGAATTATCGCGAAGTGTTCGCTCCTGACTGGCAAGCTGACCGCCTACTTTATCAAGAAGCTCTAAAATTTCCTCCTCGCTTGTTCCAAGTGTCTTTTCATTGTACAGCACATACATATTTCCATTTAATTGTCTGTCACTTGAAAAAGCTGGCTTTAATTTTAATCCAAAACGCCCAATCTCGTCAACCATATCATCAAAACGGCTGACAGAATCAAGAAGTGCCAGATGAAGCACAAGATATGCTCTCATGCCAGTTCCTATATTAGTCGGATATGTCGTAAGATAACCAACCTGATCATCAAACGCATATGGATACAGCTCGTTTACATAATCATCGATCTTATCCATCTCCTTCCATGACTGACGAAGCTGTGAGCCTGCATGACTTATCTGCATCCGAAGGTGATCCTCACAATTGATTGTCAGACTCACGGCATCATCTGCTGAACAAAGAAGTCCTGCATATCCCGGCTCCTTTGCTGCACGGCGGCTAATCATGCGTCGTTCACGAAGGGCATTTCTTTTCGTCTGCGTCATCGATAAAAGATCCCATGTCTGGTAACTTCTTCCATCAAGGCTGCCGATTCCACAAAGCTTTTCTTCCAGCTCCTTCGTCAGCCTTTTTGCATCCTCTTCCTCTAATTTCCACGGAAATTTGTAATCACGCAGGTTGCGAAGCAGACGGATTCTGCTTGCAACGATTACATCATTTTCCGCATCCTTCTCCTCATACCACTTCATCACCGGCCTGAATCCTTTCCTTAATCTTTTTGATCTCATCACGGTAGTAAGCTGCCATTTCGTAATCTTCCTCCAAAACGGCTTCCTTTTGCTTTGCCTGACAAATCTCAAGCTGTTCCTGCAAACTCTGACGCTTCTTGGCATCAGCTACCATATCTGCATGAATCTTTTTATCACCCAAAAAGCGTGGTTTCTTTCCGGTATGGGAATTATTTCCCTGTATCTTTTTAATGCTGTTATTTATTAAAAGCCCGAATGTATTGTAACAGTCCGCACAGCCAAAGCGTCCGTCCTGAACAAATTCTTTGTATGTCATCCCACAAGTCGGACAGGACAGCTTAGATGCGTCCTTATCCTCACTGCGTCTGGAATCGCTGATTCCAAGGATTCCAGACAAAAGTTTTGCAAATGGGCCTGAAGAATCCATCAGGATTCCGCCCAGATCAGACTGTGATGCACATTCACTGCACAAGTTGCGCTCCGTCACAGTCCCGTTTACCACTTCCCGGATGACAATGCTGGCTTCCCTCATCCTGCATTGCTCACAAAGCATAGTTATTCCTCCTCACAAAGATAACTGTTTTCGTTCAAAACAAGCTTAATTTTGAACATCTGACAAATGTTTATTGTAAATCTCATCCACCAGCTCGTGGATCTCTTCTTTTGATATATGCATGCAGCCTGCCTTTGCCAGTGTGACAGACAATTCTCTTCGAATTTCTTCGATTGCCTCAATTTTATCAACATCTACACTGACAACAGCACCTCTTCTGCGATCTAACTTTACATAACCTGCCTGTCTGAGTACCGTGTATGCTTTATTGACAGTGTGCATATTGATGCCGATCTCATCTGCCATATTTCGTATGGAAGGCAGCTGATCTCCATCACAGATCTGCCGCTTTGCGATACCCATAATAATCTGGTTAGTAATCTGCATATAAATTGCTTCATCACTGTTAAAATCTATCTTTATTATCATCTAATCACCTGTCCTCGTCCTGGCCATCATCCAGTCCGGCTAACCAACGATCCAGCTCGGCCTCTTGTTCTTCATCATAATCGCCGTAATCGTCTTCATCATCTGTATAGCCTTCGTCATAATCAAAGTCCTCTGGATCTTCGTCATGCACTTTTGGTCCTCGTGTATTCTGCGTTTTTTTCTTCTCAAGCAGCTCATCAACCTGCTTTAAAAGAATATCCTGCTGCGTCTGGGCAAGCTCCCACTGCTTTTCCTGTTCTTTTCTGCGGGCCTTGCGCTCATTTCTTTCCTTTTTGTAGCGCCGTTTTGCCGCTGCTCTTTTAATAAAGACTGCAATCCACAAAACAACTGCCAGTGCACCGCATCCAATCACGCCATACGTGACATATTGAAGATTTCCTGAGGTAACAGTTTCTGCAAAAGTCTTAAACTCATTAACGGTGTTTGAAAGAAGCTCATTTTCATCACCCGGCTGAGCCACTGACTCAGAAGCACTTTGCGCTGCCTGATTTGTCTGTGACTGGGAATCGCTTTGTGATGTCTGCTCTTTTTGCTCTCCCACCTGCACATGAATGTAGTAATGTCCGATGTTGCCATCCTTATCGGTAACAGTAACAACAATCTCGTTTTTTCCTTTCACAAGATTCGTATTTCCACTTACCGTATAAAAACTGTTCTCATCGCTTGTAACGCCTTTTACCAAAATCTTCGTCACATCCTCTGCAACCGTTACATTGTAATCAGTTACATCCGGCTCAAAACGGATCGTACCTTCGCTTAATGTCAGCGACTGCAGCTGCACTCCTTCATTCGCAGATGTTCTTTCAAGTGTCGCTGCTTCCTTCTTAATTATCATATTCATTCCCCACACCTCGTTGTTCTAAACCTTTGTAGGCATCTGTTATAGACAGAATAGCACACCTTTACAAAAAAAGCAACACTAATTTCCTCCTTCCTGTGTTCCATGTCCGTTCGGATCTACTGGATATGCTTCATGACCTATCGCATCATACCAGCCCACAATACGGTCTTTAAAATCAGGATGCTGGTAAAGACCGGTATCCAAAATGGCAACTGTTACGCCTTTTCCTGTATAAGAAAGTGATTCTTTGCATACGCCGCCTGTTGGCACAATAATCTGTTCTTTTTCAATCTGTCGCTCCTCACATGTTAAATTGGCATAGCGCCCCCGTTTTTTCTGAAGACACTCACAATCCACCTCATAAACTGCATTCTTCTCTATAATAAGCATATGTCGCTCCTTCTTGTCATCTGCTTACTATAACTTATGTACTAACAAACATGTTGTCCGCATATACTCCATTAAAGAAAAAAGAAAATCGAAGAGGTGCCTTATGCAGCAAAAGCGCCACATTCAGATTTTAAAAGCCTCTTTGCCGTACATGCACTCGCCGCTTCGGGAAGCCTGCCGTATCTGTGTGCGCATGTTTGAGCTTCAGCAGGCAATGCACAGGCTTGATGAGGAAGAAGAATCTCTTGAGGCCTGCAGTAAGGATGATCAGGATCCGCTCACAGGCTTATCTCAGTCAATCCGCGAATACTGCACGCCTAAAGAGCTTGAAACGCTTGACATGGTAACAAATCTTGCCCAGATGGCACGACTTTATCGCGAATATGAATCAGAAGGAGGCGCCAAGCACGATGACAACACCATTTGACAATATGTCCCCTGAAAAAGCTCAGTTTATTAAACAAATCGTCAGTGATGCAGCCGGCAAAAATCAAAATGAGCTGCTTCCATTTCTTCTTAACATCAATCGCCAAATCGCTGGAAAGCATATGAGCTTTAGCGATGAAGAAACAGATGCACTAGTATCACAGCTGACAAAAAATCTTTCTCCAAAGGAGAAAAAAAGAGTGGAGCTTTTGCACCAACTTTCCAAAATGCTGGCAAAGCAAAGCAAAAAGACACCACCTCCTCAATCTAATACTTGATATATACGCATACAAAAAGAGGCAGGAATATTTGCGTCATTCCTGTCTCTTATTTTTATGATATCAGGGCCAAAAGCTCCAAAAGCCGTTCGTGCTTGCACGATTAGGTTTTTGAGCTTGGGGCCCGCAAAAACATGAGGATACAGCGATTTTCAAGGAAAATCAGCGAATCCGAATGTTTTTAGAATTGCGAAAGTTGCATAGCAACGGAGCAATTCGTGGATATCAGTTGGTGGCAAAATACCTTTTGACCCCAACATCATATTTTTATTTTTCGTCTTTATTTTTATCCGGATCTGCAAAGCCATTATCTGAATCTTTTGAATCAGACATATCTGCCCGTTTCGCTTTCTTTAATGTTTCCTCAGAACTATTTGATGCTCCATTTGAGTCTTCATTTTTTTGCGCATTCTTTTTACGGCGAAGTGCAATAAATACACACAGCCATATGCCAATAATTACGATAGCAGCAATCAGTACAATACGAAGTGTATACGGATCATTTTTTAACTGGTCAATAATCTTTTCAACTGTATTCTGGCTGTCAGCTTCAGGTGCAGATGCATTCTGGCTGGAAGCACTCTGGCTCAAAGCCACATCTGTTTCTTTCTCACTTGAAGCAGCCTCAGAAACGGCTTCATTCTTAGAGGCTTCATTTGATAAAGATTCGCTTTCTACAGATTCACCTTCTGAAACAGCTTCTTCTGATTCATTTTCAGCAGCCTCAGATGATGACTCCTCTGACATACTGCTTTCAGCTTCTTTTGATGATTCTTCAGAGGCATTCTCAGACTCTTCTTCTGACGATTCGTCCTCTTTAGAAGCAATTTCATCTTCCATTGTCAGATAATCAGTCTTAATATAGCCTTCCTGACCATCTGCCTCGACACGGCACCAGCTTGCATGATAACCTGTCACAGTAACCTCAGTGTCTGCATCCAGCAATGTAACTGACGGACTGTACTGTGTCGGTCTCTCTCTTAAATAAACGGAACTAGTTGTAGTTGCCTTTGTATTAGTATCCTCGAAGGTATAGCCAGTTGCGTACTCGCCCTCCTTCATATTCTCAAGCAGATAATCGAGCAATTTAGCATATGCCTGAAGGTGCTCATATGCACGCGTTCCAAACGTATTCTCAATAAATGTCAGATTATCATACTCAGCCTTATGCATAATAGTACCGCCATTAACGGCCGAATTGCTTGTCTGATAGAAATTTGTGTACGGCTCACCATTCCAGTTTGAAGCTTCGCAATAGATATAAGGAATACCTACATTAGCAAATGGCATCTGATCACTCGCTGTTGCTTTTGTAGGTGTCGGGAAACTGTCGTTTACATCTGGATGGAAAGACATATCAAGACCAAGAAGATCTGCTGCTGACTGTGCCTGATAAACAGCCCAATCCTGAACAATGCTTCCACTGTCATCCACTGTACCTCCATAGAGATACATATTGTCGCCAGCCGCAATCGTATCAATATTTATCATACATGCAATGCGGTCGCGCTCTTCCTGACTAAGATTATCTACATAATACTGACTGCCAAGACAACCCGGCTCCTCTGCTGAAAATAGGATGAAGCGAATAGTATACGGAGATTCTTTTGTGCTGTAAATACTTGCAAGCTCTAACAGTACGCCGACTCCCGATGCATTATCATCAGTACCAAAAGTCTGCTCCACACAGTCATAATGCGCACCGACTACAATAACACGATCACTTGCTCCCTGCTTTGAAAAAATAAGATTTTCTCCATAGCATGGTGTCACACCATCAGCTGATGTCATGGTAAACGGCTGTGCCATATACTCATAGCCCATCGTAATAATCTGTGCCTTTAACCATTCCTCAGCTCCTGACAGCATTCCGTTTGATGAATTGACCTGACGATATGGATAATTAGACTGCATCTGCTTCATGAACGCATATGCATTATCGCCATACTCAGCATGAACAGTCTGTGGAAGTGAAGCTGCACACATACCAATTATCAGACACAATGACAAAACTGTTGCTTTTATCCTTTTGCAAATCTTCATAGAAACCTCTTTTCTGAATAATTACAATAAAGCCGCAGCGCTGCCGCATTATGCGACTGTATGCTGCGGCTTTATTTCACATTATTTCATAACGATGTTGATAATTCTTCCTGGAACATAAATCTCTTTGATAATATTTCCAGTCAGCTTATCCTTGATTACTTCTTTTCCTGCTGCAATAGCAGTATCCTTATCACAATCTCTTGCGATAGAAACAGTACCCTTTGTCTTTCCGTTAATCTGAACGGCAATCTCTACTGTATTTTCAACAGTCTTTGCCTCATCATACTCCGGCCAAGCCTGCTGATACAGACGTCCGCCAAAACCACAGTCTGCCCACATTTCTTCTGTGATATGAGGTGCAACTGGATTTAACAGAATTAAGAATGTCTTTAACTCGCCCTTTGTGATGCTGCCCTTCTTGTAGAAATCATTTAAAAGTGCCATCATTGCAGCGATTGCTGTGTTGTACTTTAATGTCTCAAAGTCTGAGGAAACCTTCTTCATAGTCTGATGCATCTTAGTTTCCATATCCTTAGAGAAACCTTCCTCATCAGTCAGCATATCCTGCAGCTTCCATACACGCTCTAAGAAACGACGGCATCCCTTTACGCCCTCATTGCTCCAGCTTGCTGCAAGCTCAAACGCACCGATAAACATCTCATAAGTACGAAGTGTATCTGCACCAAACTCGTTTACAATATCATCTGGGTTGATAACATTTCCACGTGACTTAGACATCTTCTCACCATTCTCACCAAGAATCATTCCGTGAGAGGTTCTCTTCTGATATGGTTCCGGACACGGAACAACACCCTGATCATACAGGAAACGATGCCAGAAACGAGAATACAGAAGATGAAGTGTAGTATGCTCCATACCGCCATTGTACCAGTCTACCGGCAGCCAATACTTCATGGCTTCCTTGCTTGCCAGTGCATCGTTATTGTGCGGATCAGTATAGCGTAAGAAATACCATGATGAACCTGCCCACTGAGGCATAGTATCAGTCTCTCTCTTTGCCGGACCGCCGCAGCACGGACATGTGGTATTAACCCAATCAGTCATAGCAGCTAATGGAGATTCACCATTATCAGTCGGCATATAGCTTTCTACATCTGGAAGCTCCAGTGGCAGCTCGTCCTCTGATAACGGAACGTATCCACACTTTTCACACTTTACGATCGGGATCGGCTCACCCCAATAACGCTGTCTTGAGAATACCCAGTCTCTTAACTTATAGTTTTTCTTTGGTGTACCAATCTTATTCTCTTCAAGATACTCAATGATCTTCTTCTTTGCATCAGCAACCTCAAGTCCATCAAGAAATCCTGAGTTTACAAGTGTTCCTGTCTGAACATCAGTAAATGCAGCATTCTGAACATCTCCGCCTGCTACAACCTCAACGATTGGAAGGTTAAACTTCTTTGCAAATGCCCAGTCTCTCTCATCATGAGCCGGAACTGCCATGATTGCACCAGTACCATAGCTCATCAGTACATAATCAGAAACCCAGATCGGGATTTCTTTTTTATTTACCGGATTAACTGCCTTTAAGCCCTTGATCTCAACACCAGTCTTATCCTTTGCCAGCTCAGAACGCTCGAAGTCAGACTTCTTTGCTGCTTCCTCACGGTATGCAACAATCTCATCCCAGTTGGAAATCTGATCCTTATACTTATCAAGATATGGATGCTCCGGAGATACTACCATGTATGTTACACCAAATAAAGTATCCGGGCGTGTTGTATAGATGCGAAGCTTATCATCTGCACCAGCGATTGAGAAATCAACCTCTGCACCATTTGAACGGCCAATCCAGTTTCTCTGGGAAACTTTTACCTTCTCAACATAATCAACGCCGTCAAGACCATCGATCAGCTTATCTGCATATTCGGTAATCTTTAACATCCACTGGCTCTTCATCTTACGAACAACAGGGCTTCCGCAGCGCTCACATACACCGTTTACAACCTCCTCGTTTGCAAGACCTACCTTACAGGAAGTACACCAGTTAACAGGCATCTCTGACTTATATGCCAGACCAGCATTATACAGCTTTAAGAAGATCCACTGTGTCCAGTGATAATAATTTGGATCAGTTGTGTTGATCTCTCTGTCCCAATCAAAGGAATAACCTAAAGACTGCAGCTGATTTTTGAAACGAGCTACATTATTCTTTGTAACGATCTTCGGGTGAATATGATTCTTAATTGCGTAGTTTTCTGTTGGAAGACCAAATGCATCCCATCCCATTGGATACAGTACATTGTAGCCCTGTAATCTTCTCTTTCTGGCAACAATATCAAGTGCGGTATATGGACGCGGATGACCTACATGAAGTCCCTGTCCTGACGGATATGGGAACTCAACCAGTGCATAATACTTTGGCTTGGTGTAATCATCTGTTGCGGCAAATGCCTTCTCATCCATCCAGACCTTCTGCCATTTTGATTCAATTTCTTTTGGATCGTAATTCTTGTTCATTGTGTTTTGTGTTCCTTTCTGGGTCTCTTCTCATGAAAAAAAAGAGCCCTTTCTTTCTCTTTGTATAGAGACGAAAAGACTTCGCGGTACCACTCTATTTCAAGGCAGCTATCTGCCTTGCCCTCGATATTCTATAACGGGAATACCCGCCGCCAACTACTCCGTCTTTATATAATGACGTTTCCCTGCCGGTGCTCTAAGGTCAGTTCGGCAGTTATAAGCTGCTGCCTTTCACCAACCGGCAGCTCTCTGAAGCTCTCCCCTGCTTACTATTCCTTGTCATTGCAGATTTTTTTCACTTTTTTACAATACCATAGAAAAAGGGGGCTTGTCAACCCCCTCTTTCTTTCAAAACTCTTAATGTTTATTATTGCTCTTCCTTCTCAGCTGCCTCAATAATCTTCTTCTGAACATCCTGAGGTGCCTGCTCGTATCTTGCAAACTCGTAGGAGAACTCGCCCATACCACCTGACATTGCACGAAGATCGGTGGAGTAACCATACATCTCTGCCATTGGCACATCTGCTGTTACCATCTGCTTACCGCCTGCTACGTGATCCATACCAAGTACTCTGCCGCGGCGCTTATTTAAGTCACCCATAACATCGCCGACAAGTTCATCCGGAACGGTGATGGAAACTGATACGATTGGCTCTAAGATTGTTGGATTTGCCTCTGCAAAGCCCTTCTTGTAAGCAAGAATTGCAGCCATCTTGAATGCAAGCTCTGAGGAGTCTACTGGATGATAGGAACCATCAACAAGTGTTGCCTTTAAGCCAACTACTGGATAACCTGCAAGTGTACCCTTTAATACAGACTCCTGAATACCCTTTTCAACTGCTGGGAAGTAGTTCTTCGGAACAGCGCCTCCTACTACCTTCTCTTCGAATACATATGGTGTATCAAGATCACCTGATGGCTCAAATACCATATGAACATCGCCGTACTGTCCGCTTCCGCCTGTCTGCTTCTTATACTTACCCTGTACCTGAACTTTCTTTCTAAGTGTCTCGCGGTATGCTACCTTCGGGCGATACAGCTCGATCTCAACCTTATAACGGTTCAAAATACGGCTTGCAACAACATCAAGCTGCTGATCACCGATGCCATAAATAAGTGTCTGGTGATTCTCTACATCATTCTCAAGACGAAGTGTCTGATCTTCCTCTACCATACGTGCGAGCGCACCATTGATCTTATCTTCATCAGACTTATTCTTTGCACGGTATGCCTTGCATGTATATGGCTTACTTACCTGCGGTCCATCATAAACAAGTGTTGCACCCTTTGTGGAAATGGTATCGCCTGTGGAGATCTTTTCGATCTTTGCCAGTGCACCAATATCTCCTGCGCGAAGCTCTGGAACCTCAATGGTTTCTTTGCCGCGAAGCAAATACAGCTTAGATGCACGATCTTCTGTTCCCTTATTTACATTATAAATGCCATCACCAGCCTTTAATGTACCTGTTACAACCTTAATTAAGGAGTACTTTCCGATAAACGGATCTACTACAGTCTTAAATACCTTTGCGGACAGATGCTTGTTCTGATCACACTTTACCATTACAAGCTCTCCGGTAGATGTTTCCTTTCCATTATTTACTGTATATTCAGGTGATGGGAAATACTTCTTAATTACGTTCATCAGCATACTTGTACCCTGATTATGAACACCTGATCCAACTAATACAGGAACGATCTGGCAGTCCATAACGTGAGTTCTAAGTGCAGTAGAAACTTCTTCATAAGTAAATTCTTCACCTGCAAAATAGCGCTCCATCAGTTCCTCGCTTGTATCAGCAACAGCCTCAACAAGTGCATCACGGCTGATGTTTAAGTGCTTATCCATGTAATCAGGGATATCGCACTCTTCATATTCGCTTGTATCATTGATAAAACGGCGGCCCTTCATCTTTACAACATTTACAAAGCCGACGAACTTTTCATTCTCACGGATCGGCACATGGAACGGTGCTACCTTACGTCCAAAACGATCATTTAACTCAAGAACGATCTTACGATAGCTGGCCTGATCATCATCCATGCCCGTTACAAAAAACAGTCTCGGCAGCTTATACTTTTCGCAAAGCTCCCATGCCTTTAATGTACCAACCTCTACGCCAGATTTGCCGTTGATCACGATAACAGCGGCACCTGCTGCGTGGCAAGCCTCCTCTACTTCTCCTACGAAGTCAAAATATCCAGGTGTATCTAAGAAATTGATCTTGATGTCCTCGAACTCGACCGGAACTACGCTGGTCGAAATGGAAAACTGACGCTTCTGCTCTTCCTTATCATAATCGCTGATGGTGTTTCCGTCCGTCACCTTTCCCATCCTAGCTGTAATACCGGTCTGGTAGGCAATAGCCTCAACAAGTGTTGTCTTACCACATCCGCCATGTCCCATTACTACAACGTTGCGGATGTTTCCAGTTTCATAAACCTTCATAAGTCACGTCCTCCAATCTTTCTTTGCTTTCCAAGTTTATTTTGTCTCTTTTGCAGTATACAATTTCGAGACCTCTTGGAATCTGATAGGTATATTATATAAAATATTTCAAATAATTGCAACTATTTTTTCACATTTTTGATATGGTTTTTATTACAATTCATGTTACGAAAGCCCTTCGGGCTTTTCTGTAAATATTGGCGTATCCGTGAACCGTAATCTTTTCGCGCTTTAAAGTGAAAAAGCTTGACTTTCCCCTCCACTTTCGCTACAATACGTTCAGACACTCCGGTTTTCCTATACTGCCGGAGCACGGAAAGGCAATATTATGAAGCTTAATACAATAGGATTTATCGGACTTGGACTGATTGGCGGTTCAATTGCCCGCAGAATAAAGCAGGTTCACCCAGATACCGTAATTATGGCTTATATGAGAACACGCAGCACGCTCGAAGAAGCAAAGGCTGACGGCATTGTTGACATAATTTTAGATGGTGTAGATGAGACACTTCGCGCATGTGACATGATCATCCTTTGCACGCCTGTTTCTTTTAATGAATCGTATCTAAAGGCTATTCGACCATTTATAAAGCCTGGCTGTATTGTGACTGATGTTGGCAGCACAAAAACAGCTATTCACGAGACGGTAATCGCACTTGACATGGAGGACTGCTTTGTCGGCGGCCATCCGATGGCGGGCTCTGAGCGCACTGGCTATGCATGCTCAAAGGCTTCTCTTTTGGAAAATGCATATTATGTAATCACGCCAACCTCAAAGACAACAAACGATCAGCTCGACACAATGATTCAATTTGCCGCTGATCAGGCAGCTATTCCGCTTGTACTTGACTATAAGAATCATGACTATGCAGTTGCCGCAATCAGCCATGTACCGCACGTGATTGCATCATCATTAGTAAATCTTGTTGCTAAGTCTGATTTTCCTGACGGCACAATGAAAAAAATTGCTGCAGGCGGTTTTAAGGACATCACAAGAATTGCATCCTCTTCTCCTGTTATGTGGGAGCAAATCCTTTTTACAAATAAGGACAATATCATTTCCTTATTAGAGGATTACAAAAAAGCAATCGACCAGACAATAACTGATTTAAAAACTGACAACCATAAAGACATTTACGATATTTTTGAACAATCTGGTACATACCGCAACTCCATCAGCGATAAGCGCGGCAGTGCAACGATGAATCCTGAATATGCAATCTTTTGCGATATTCCTGACCAGCCAGGTGCTATCTCTGTCATTGCCACTTTGCTTGCCTTTGAAAATGTCAGCATTAAAAATATCGGAATTAACCATAACCGTGAACATATGGCTGGTACAATCAAAATTGAGTTCCATGATCAGGCTTCCTGCGAAAGAGCAACAGAATGCCTTGAGTACCACCATTACCCGGTTTATCAGAAAAAATAAATATATAATAAATATATTCAGAAAGGATTTTTATGAAGATAGTAATTGTGGGTGGTGTCGCAGGCGGTGCGACAGCAGCAGCCCGTATCAGAAGATTAGATGAGCAGGCTCAGATTACCGTATTTGAGCGTTCAGGATATATTTCCTATGCTAATTGCGGCCTTCCATATTATATCGGAGATGTTATTACAGATCCTGAAGCATTGACGCTGCAGACGCCAGAAAGCTTTTTTAAGCGTTTTCGTGTTACAATGAAGGTTCATCATGAGGTGATAGCCCTTCATCCAGAGAGAAAAACTGTGTCTGTAAAAAATTTAACTACAGGAGAGGTATTTGAGGAATCTTATGATAAATTGATTCTTTCTCCAGGTGCAAAGCCAACACAGCCAAAACTTCCAGGTATTGATATAGAAAAAGTATTCACTCTTCGCACTGTCGAAGATACTTTTCGTTTAAAAAAATATATTGAAACAAAAAAGCCCACGTCAGCTGTGTTGGCCGGCGGCGGCTTTATCGGACTTGAATTGGCTGAAAATCTAAAGGATCTTGGCATGGATGTGACAATCGTTCAGCGCCCAAAGCAGTTAATGAATCCATTCGATGCAGATATGGCTTCATTTATTCATAATGAAATGAGAAAGCACGGCGTAAAGCTTCTTCTTGGACGCACCGTAGAAGGATTCGAAGAAAAAGGTGAAACTGTTCGTGTACTGCTTAAGGATGAACAGCCGCTGCAAGCTGATCTTGTTATCCTTGCCATTGGCGTCACGCCAGATACACATCTTGCAAAGGAAGCCGGACTGCAGCTCGGTATCAAAGACAGTATTGTCGTCAATGACCGCATGGAAACATCAATCCCTGATATTTATGCATCTGGTGATGCTGTTATGGTTAAACATTATGTCACAGGCCAGGATGCACTAATTTCTCTTGCAGGACCAGCAAATAAGCAGGGACGCATTATTGCAGACAATATCTGCGGCGGCGACAGTCACTACCTGGGAAGTCAGGGAAGCAGTGTCATTAAGGTATTCGATCTGACAGCTGCAACAACTGGTATTAACGAAACAAATGCACGCAAAGCCGGATTAGATGTTGATACAGTAATTCTTTCTCCAATGAACCACGCCGGCTATTATCCTGGCGGCAAGGTTATGACAATGAAAGTTGTTTTCGAAAAGAATACATATCGTTTGCTCGGCGCACAAATTGTAGGCTACGAAGGTGTTGACAAACGAATTGACGTGTTGTCAACAGCCATTCATGCAAATCTTAAGGCAACTTCGCTACAGGACTTAGATTTAGCTTATGCACCGCCATACTCTTCTGCAAAAGACCCTGTTAACATGGCAGGTTTTATGATTGATAATATTGCAAATGGAGTCTTAAAGCAGTGGCATTTAAGTGATCTCACGTCAATTTTGCAGGATTCAAACGCAGCGTTTCTTGACGTGCGTACTATCTTTGAATATGAAAACAGTCATATTGAAGGCTTTAAAAACATTCCTGTTGATGAGCTCAGAGATCATTTATCAGAAATTGAAAAAGACAAGCCCGTATACGTAATATGCCAAAGCGGACTTCGAAGCTACATCGCGACACGTATATTGTCACAAAATGGCTATGATGCCTATAATTTTGCCGGAGGATTTCGTTTTTATGAAGCCGTGATGCATGACAGAAGCCTTGTCGAGAAAGAAACAGCTTGTGGAATGGATTTATAAACGCACAGCCGACCAGAGCGTATTGTAATATGCGGTACACTCTGATCGGCTGATTTATTTGCAAGATTGTCAAACTACTCTTACATAAACCTTTTATTATTTTTATAATAATCCACTGTAATCTGTGCTTCAATAGGATCCATGTCTGTTTCAATTATTTCATCATCTAAAATTGTTGCTGTATGCCTTCTGTTATCAAGATTGACCACTCGAATATACTCACCATCTTTGGTAAATGCAAATCCATTGACAATCATATCTGCTCTATCTGCAATTTCCTTAATTTCTGCAAATTCATCATCATTAAACTGTTCCGAATGCATTGCTTCTCCTCCTATCTTTCACTTTACAATCCATTTACCTTTTTGCGATGTTCCTTCTCTCTCAATTTTTCCTGCTTTACGAAGTTTTCTAATTGTGCCCTTAAGCGAATTGATATTAATTCCCAACTCTTTCGCAATCTTAGGCTGAGATGCTGTTGGATTAGATTTTATATACGATAATATCATAGTTACATTATCTTGAGTATCAACTTGGGTGTCGATTGGGGCAGCTTGGGTGTCGATTGAGGCAGCTTGGGTGTTAGCTTGGGTGTCGATTTGACCCAGACTTTCATTAATAAGATCTTCATTTAAAGGAACAATAATTTTAAATACATCCCCTTCAATAAACTCTGGATCTTTCCCCGAATAAATCTTGCTGTACTTATACAGATTTCTTACACCTGAACCCAACTTATCTGCATAGCCAATATTACGAAAAAAATCAGCAATAATTGGGTTTTTAGGATGCGGTTCCGTGCAATCAGATGTAAAAACAGCATCTTGAAATGCACGATTTGCATTCTCAATATACATACGGCTTTTCTCTATTACAAATTTTGCCTGATATGTGCTCGTGTATTCTCGATGGATCAAGGTATTCGCAATCATTTCGCGAGTAATGATATTCCGTAAACTTTTTCTTTGATCTCTTTCCAAATAAAATCTATCTGGAAGATGCTTCCGTCCAAATTCCATCAGTTGCTCATAGCTCTCGATCAAATTTGTCTTAATAATTTCTCTGTCGTCATAGCGATCTATATCAATCTTACGAAGCAAAGCATCTGTAACATATGCTGGCGCAATATCTGCTATGACATCATCTTTTCCTAGTAACATAACCGCAGCGAGATTAAATCCTTTTTCTCCGGTCATACGATCAATGCTATAAAGTCTTGTACTTTTCAAAAGTTCTTCATCAGTCATTCCCATCCACGGATGAACCTGCACACTATTATTACCTGCCATTGTTCGCAATCTCGGCAACAAATCCAGACGTAGATCCTCCATCTTGACATAAGGAAAAATCTTTCTCTCCGTGAAAACACCTTGTTTGCGAATATACATCTGCGCAATTTGTGCCGTTGCCGTCACCTTAACATCTGCATCATTTACTCGATCATAAATAATCCTTTTAAAATTGTGTACCTCTGCACTTGGAAAAACATGAACATGAATAATAGTCTTTCCTTCATAAGACAAAATTTCTGGAGTAAGATAAACTGTCGGTGAAAAAAATGCAGGATTACTGATACAACTAATAAAGTTTTTTATCATATCTGGAGCTGCTTTTTCTGGAACGCCACATACAGTCCCATCATCCAACACCCCCATAAAAAGATCTCCACCAAAGCGATTCAGAAATGAACAAATAGTTTCATATACATCATTTTCAATGCCATTTCCACATCTCTTAAACTCGACAGCGATGTTTTCACCTATTTTTAATATAGTTGATATGCTATTTGCATCCATACAAGCAGCCTCCTTACTTTAACCATAATATAAACATATTGCACCTAATTATACTTTGCCAAAACTATCTTAACATACATTAGATCTTATCAAACAGCTTTGCGCATGCCAATGTATCCTTCCACGGCACAACATCACTTTCCAATTTTCCAGCTTGAATGCAACGAATTGCATCCTGAATCTCATATGTAAAACCATTTTTCGTTTCTTGATCTACAAAATGTTCTTTTAATTCCCCGTCATTTCCATACAAATATGCCTCTGATGCATAGTGAGGATGTGGAAGAACGATTTTTCCAAATCGGCCATAAATTACCATCTGCTCCTCTAACTGTGCAACAAAGCTCGTCAGCAAATCAGCAAATGTATCTTCAAAGCAAATTGCAACATGGTCTGTGACATCGACACCTGTATCGCTCCAAGTTGCCGACACGGATATATTTTTAATTGCTTGATTTAAAATAAACGTCGTGATTTCATATGTATAGACCGTGATATCCTTTGCTGCGCCACCTCCCAACTTTGGATTAAAATACCGATTTTCTTTGTCATCTGGTGCTACAAATCCAATATTACACTGCAAAACAGTTGGCGTCCCGATCTTTTCTTGTTCCACCCACCTTTTTGCCTGTTGCACAGCAGGAAGATACCGACTCCACAAAGCTTCCATAATAAAAATCTTTTTCTCACTCGCTAGTGTATACAAATTCTTCGCTTCCTCTGAATTTTGAAACATCGCTTTCTCACACAAAACAGGCACGTTGTTATTTACGCAAAGCACACTCAAGCGATAATGATCATTTGGTGTCACTGCAATATAGGCACAGTCTGGTTTTTCTTTCTCCAATAGTGTCTCGTAATCATCATAATAGCTTTCAACACCATTCTCTTTTGCAAAGTTTTCTGCTCTTTCAAGACTTTTACTGGCAACTGCACATACCTCGCATCCATCAATTCGCAATACAGCATCACAAAACTGCCTTGCAATATGACCTGCCCCCAAAATGGCAAAACGAAATTTTTTCATAAGGGTCCTCCTAGTATCAACTCATAAGTTCTTCTGCATGTCATGATGTTTGGGCAAAAGATGTTTTGACACGGCATTTCTTATGATAAAATGCAATGCCATATTTCAATATCTTTGTATATCCCTTCTCACGCAACTCTTGATCATAATTTTTATCTTCGATCTGCTGCAATGCATCATCGCATTCCTTATCAAGCGCGTTTTCTGTTTTGCTATATTTCAGCTCCAATACCATTCCAATGCGCAAATCATCTTCATTGACTTCAATTAAAATATCGCTAAAGCCATCACCAGATTCCTTATTTGACGTAGCCTTCCAAGCCCCCTGCGATCCGAGAATGCCAATTAGTAATCCATGATAAAAATTTTCACGAATCGACTTGGCAAAAGAATCACGAATACTGATTGTTTTTCCCATATACTCGGTCAATGCGTGCTCCATAGTACCAGCATCAGATGCTAACATTGCGTTGCAAAAACTTCTAAGAAGTTCTTGATTTTGAGAAACAGACCTTTTAAATAGTGCTAATACACGGCGAACCATGCAATCACAAATCTCGCGGTTTGGAATTGCAAGATGATAACGTCCATCTGGCTCTTTTCCGCGCTGTGTTAAATATCCTGTCATAAAGAGTGTACTCCACATATTATCAATATTGGAATACAATTCTTTATAAGTTATCATTTCATCCACCTGTTTAACAACCGTATCACCACTTACCAATAATTCCAGTTCGCTTTTCGTCAACATATGCGGATCGTTCATACTGTCAACAAAATGCTGAATAAACTCATTTCCGCTGGTATTTATCCAGTAATTTTTTATTTCCGCATTTGGATTATTTTGGTGGTCTTTACAGTAATACACAACATCCCATGGACAATAGACATCTGCTGTACCAAAACGATAACCATCATACCATGCTTTTACTTCCTCAAAATGACTGTCTAAACCATAATAAGCAAGCATTTTCTGCACTTCTCTATCAGTAAATCCGAAAGTTTCATCAAACTCCTCGTCGGTGATTGAATATACCGTAAAATTATTCAGACCAGTAAAAATACTTTCCTTTGAAATACGTAAACAGCCGGTCAGAACCGCAAACTGAAGGGAAGTATTGGTTTTCAAAGCCTGACCTAAAAGTCCGCGGATCAGAGATACCATTTCCCGGTAATAGCCATTCTGGAATGCTTTATCCAGTGGTACATCGTACTCGTCAATGAGTATTACTGTTTTCTGTCCATAGTGCTGGTATAAAAGTTTTGACAGCAATTGAATGCTGGATATGAGAAGCCCTTCCTCCATGGCATATTTTCCATTGTTCAAAGCAATTAAGGCACGGTATTTTTCTTTCTCATTTGCAGAAAGCCGATCGCTATCGTCTAAAAATGCAAATCTTTCAGCTTCTGTACCGATCAGCTCTATCAGACGGTATTTTGCTTCCTCAAATGTCAATCCCTCAACACCTTTCAATGAAAGAAAAATAACCGGATATTTCC
>OLPV01000904.1_pt1 | contig 23865 bp, 20 predicted proteins | sample 1671961 | NCBI WGS metagenome assembly OLPV01 (sample SAMEA3136630, study PRJEB25190) | human gut metagenome | biome: human gut; feature: human-associated habitat; material: faeces | place: Austria | collected 2013
ATCCCTCGCCGTTGGTCATATTTCCGGTTTTCAGATAGACCCTAATTGGAGTTCAATATGAGTAACTCAAAAGCCAGAAAGCGAAAGCTTTCTGGCTTTTGTGACTTTTATATTGTTTCTGAAGCTGGCTTTTGGGGTGCATCGCGCTCTTTTCGCCAAACCCGATCAGAACTCCACCGGGGGTACATAGTCTGTCTGGGGCTGAGCGCCCTTTTTCAGATTCTCGTAGAACACGGCGGTGGCGGCGTTCCGATAGGGGTTCAGGAACAGGTGGCCGATGCCCAGGGTCAGGCCGCTGAGAAGTTCCCAGCCGATAAAGGTCAGCTGAAGCAGAAACAAGTCCATCTTGTGGCCGTCCATCATGGCTTTGGAAGCGTCGATGGCAGCAGACGCGGTCATTTCCGGATGCTCGGCCAGAATGAAGGGGGTCATGGCGTAGCTGTAGCTCTTCACGACCCCGGGGATCACCAGCAGCAGCGACCACAGGATGACGTACAGTGTCCGCAGGAAGCTCTGGGCAAAGCCAGTGCCGAACCGGTCGAACTGGCTGAACAGCACGTCAAAGGTCAAAGGCTCCCCCCGGTACTGCCGGAGAAGAAACTCCGCGTGACCCAGCGCGACGGTGCCGCCCACCAGGAAGGTCAGAAGCCCCCAGATGCCAACGCCGGAGAGTACAGGCACGAGGATCGTCCGCAGAAGCGCGGGCAGCTCGCCCCTACCGTTTGAGGCGTAATTAATGATGTAGCGGAAAGCGTCGCCGCCGGTAATGTCCATGGCCATGCCGCCCAGCAGAGCGGCTACCAGTGTGACACCGACGGAAATTCCCCAATTGCCCCTTAGGTTTTCCCGGGCGGCTTTTCGCATATCAGACTCGGTCATAGTGTGTTCCTCCTTGTTCTATCTGTATTCAGAAAGAGGTTGCTTTAGAAGGTGGCAACGTCGGGGTCGGCGGGCTGAGCGCCGGCAGTGACCTCAACGGCAGTGAGCACCGGGCCTACGTCACCCTTGTACAAGGGATGCTTTTCGGCATTAACCTTGGCGGTGACCATGACCCAATCCCGGCTTTTCAGCTGGGCGGCTCCGTCATACCGGCAGGGAATGCCGCAGAACTGAATGTCCTCCACGCAGCAGGTCATGACGAACCGCCCCGGAGCAAACATACCGTTCTTGTCCCGGCGGAGCATGGCTACCTGACCCTTGAACCGGACGGTTTTGCCGTCGTACTTCTGAGGCTCCTCGGTGACATCCCGATACCACAGGGCGAAGTCCTCGTCCTTGATCTCCACAATGGGAGCGTTGATGTCAAAGGGCAGGGGATCCTGAATCTGGTCGAATTCCGTAGTGCCGTCGGTGTAGTCGTAGAGAATGTCGATTTTCCGGGAGGCGGCTCGGGCCAGCTTGTGGAAGGGCATCACATCCTGCCCCTTTTCCAGCCGGTTGAAGACCACCATCTGAGCGCCTACCAGCTTGTCCATGACCAGATTGCGCATGTTGGCGTTGAAGGCCATGATGGTGGTGGAGTCGGCGAACATGATCTCCTGGGCAATGGCCCAGTTCTCCGGAAAGCGCATGTAGAGGTCCCCCACCTGCTGCATTCCGTTCAGCTCTGCCACCACCCGCTCGGCCTTGTACTTTTTCTGCAAGGCCAGAAGTTCCTTGGTGGTGACGGTCTGCTGATCCAGAACCTCAATATAGACGTTCTGGGAAGGGTAGGTGGAAAGGTCGTATTCCTCCTCGCCCTCCTCAAACAGCAGCAGAAGGGTCTTCTCCCCGGCGTTGAACCGGGGATCCTCCAGAGTTTCCTGGATAAATTTTGTTTTTCCGGAATCCAGGAAGCCGGTAAAGGCGTAAACAGGAATCTGCTGCATACTTACACCCCAAACAGCTGGGCAATGGCCTGCTCATCCAGCTTGGAGCCGATGACGCACAGCTTGCCGGTGATATCCGGGCTGCCCAGACGGACGTTGGTCTCTTCGGGCACATAGTCGAAGTAGATCCAGCTGCCGTCGGCGGCAGGCAGAATGCCCTTGGCCCGGAGAATCATGCCGTACTTGCCGGAATCCAGGGCGTGGAGCGCCTTTTCCACGGTTTCCTTGTCAAATTTCCGGGCAGTCTCCACGCCCCAGGAGGTGAACACCTCGTCGGCGTCGTGGTCATGGTGGTGATGATGCTCATGGTCATGATCGTGGCAGCCGCAGGTGCAGTGCTCGTCATGCTCGTGATGATGGTGCTCGTGCGCTTCCTCCTCGTCATGGTCGTGATGATGGTGATGCTCGTGCTCGTCTTCATCCTCATCATCGTGGTGATGATGGTGGCCGCAGCAGCAGCCGTCCTCATCCTCGTCATGGTCGTGATGGTGATGATGCTCATGCTCGTGCACCAGCTGGGCAAGCTCGTTGGCCAGGGTGGACTGACCCTCCATGGCGGCGGTGAGCTGCTCGCCGGTGAGCTCCGCCCAGGGGGTGGTGACGATGACGGCCTTGTCGTTGTGCTCCCGAAGCATGGCAACGGCGGCGTCCAGCTTGGCCTGGGGAATGGAATCCGTCCGGGACAGGACGATGGTGGAGGCGGTCTCCACCTGGTTGTTGTAGAACTCACCGAAGTTCTTCATATAGACCTTGACCTTGCCCGCATCTACCACGGCTACGGTGTAGCCCAGGGTCACTTCGTCATTCATGACCTTCTTCACTGCACCGATGACATCGGACAGCTTGCCCACGCCGGAGGGCTCGATGAGGATCCGGTCGGGGTGGTACTGCTCGATAATATTGGTCAGCGCCTTGCCGAAATCGCCCACCAGGGAGCAGCAGATGCAGCCGGAGTTCATCTCGGTGATCTGAATGCCCGCATCCTGCAAAAAGCCGCCGTCAATGCCGATTTCGCCGAATTCGTTCTCAATCAGCACGATCTTCTGCCCCTTGTAGGCCTCGGAAATCAGTTTCTTGATGAGGGTAGTCTTGCCGGCTCCCAGGAAGCCGGAGTAAATGTCAATTTTCGTCATTATAATCTCACCTTTCCAAATGCTTCAGGCGACGCCGCGCAAGGCAGCACTGCCCTTATTTTCAACTAAATATTATAGCGCGTTTTCCGGGAAAATGTTTGAAATTGGTGTTAACTTTTCCTAGGCGGCGTGAAATTCTCCTCGATGGGGTACTCATCCTCGTCGGCAAAGTGCCACCATTCCCGTTTGTATCCCACAAAGCCGTGCTTTTCCATGAGGATTTCCAGCAGCTGGGCGTGCTGGGCGGCATCCTTGGTGCAGTCGGAATAGTCCCGGTCGGCCTTTTCGGAGAAATCGTCAAAGCCCGTGGGCATTTCCACGGCGCTTCCGTCGGCGGATACCAGAGTCAGGTCTACGGTGTTGCCCCGGCAGTGGGGACTCAGGCCGTTTGCGGGATTGGAAACATAGGCGGAGTTGGGGTAAACCTCCCAGAGCTTTTCCTGGGCAGCCACCGGACGGAAGCCGTCCCAGATTTTGAGGGTCAGCCCCAGTTGGGCCAGGTCATCGCTGACGGCCTTCAGCTTTTTCACCGTGCCGTAGCGCAGCCAGGCGTCGGTAAAATCGTAGATTACCGTGCCGGTGAAATTCTCCGTGGTGGCGTAGGGAAGCGCCTGGTAGGCTTCCGGAATATAGTCCAGAATCCGGACGAAATCTCCATCCTCCGGTTCCGGCGGGGTGGTCGGTATCGTTTCCACCGGATAGGTGTATATGACTGCCGGGGGTTGGGTCGTTTCCCGGGTTTCCTCCGGCACCCGGGCGCAGCCGCCCAGAAGCAGCACTCCGGCCAAAATGCCTGCAAGCCATTGCTTATTCATACCATGCCTCCCAGCAGACGGACGGTTTTCAGATGATCGATCATGGCTCCCATGGGGGCGGACAGCCATTTTTCCCGGCGGTAGAGCAGCTGCTTCCACACCACCACATGCAGCCCCGGCACATTCAGCCTTGTCAGTCTGCCCTGACGAACCATATCCTCGGTCACATAGTCTGGCAGGAAGGAAAGCCCCATGTTCTGCCCCACCAGGGTGCAGATCACATCCGCCTGGCCGGTTTCCAGCACCGGGCGGATTTCCAGGGAGCTTCTGGCCAGCTGCTCGTCCATAAGTCGGCGGTAGCTCATGCCCTTCTCCGTCAGCAGGAAGGGCTCTTCCAGAAGCTGTCGGATCTCCACCCGGTTCAGGCTTGCCAGGGGATGGGCGGGGGAAGCCACAAAGTGCACCCCGATTTCCTCCTCATCGGCGATGACGTAGTTGGTATCGTAAACGTGGTCGTCCATGGTGCACAGCATGTCCACCTCGTTGTGATCCAGCTTATCCAGAAGCGCCGTGGTGTCGGTGGTGGTGACGTAAAGGGATACCTTGGGATAGGTTTGCCGGAACCGGGCAAACTGGGAGGCAATCAGGGGCTGACACAGAGAATCCGCCATGCCCAGCCGCAGAATGCCGGCCGGCTCCCGGTGACCGGTGCTGCTGAGGAGCATTTCCTGGCAGCTGCGGCAAATCTGCTGGGCATAGTTCAGTACGTCCCGGCCGGTATCCGTCAGGGTGACGGTGTGACCGATCCGGTCAAAGAGCTGAGTGCCCATTTCCTTTTCCAGCTGCTTGATCTGGAAGGAGATGGTGGGCTGGGAATAGCCCAGCTTCTCGCCTGCCCGGGTGAAGCTGCCCAGCTCCGCCACCTCGATAAAAATATTCAGACTGCGAAGATCCATGGAAGCCTCCCATTTTTCGTAGTGATTCTATTATACCCGGCAGGCCAAATCTGTCAAGCCGGGACTTGACAGGGGGAGGTTTTGGATGATAAACTGGGAAAAAAGGAGGGAAAACCATGGAAAAAATCCTGGAAGTTTGCGTGGATTCCTACGCCTCCGCCATGGCGGCCATCCAGGGCGGGGCAGACAGGCTGGAGCTTTGCAGCGCACTGAGCGTGGGAGGCCTGACCCCGAGCGCCGCGCTGGTGCACCAGATTCGCCTGGTAAGCGACATCCGGGTGCGCTGCCTGATGCGTCCCCGGGCGGGAGATTTTCTGTATACGAAGGAAGAAATTTCGCAGATGGTCAGGGAAATGGAGGCCTTGAAGGCCGCCGGAACGAGCGGCTTCGTCATCGGCTGCCTGACCCCGGAGGGGGAGCTGGATGAAACTGCCATGGCACCGCTTCTGGAAGCAGCCAAGGGCTTTGGCCTGACGCTCCACCGGTGTATCGATGTGTCCCGGAATTTGGGGGAAACTTATCAAAAGGCGGCGGGCCTGGGTTTTGACACGGTGCTCACCAGCGGCGGGGCAGGGAAGTGCCTGGATGGCATGGCGGAAATCGGGAAGCTTCTGGCTCTTCAGAAGGAAACCGGCGGCCCCCAGGTGCTCATCGGCGCGGGGGTGAACGCCCGGGTGATCGAGACTTTCCGGGAAGCATTTCCCCAGGCGGAGGCCTTCCACATGAGCGGCAAAAAGGAAGTGGAAAGCGGCATGGTGTTCCGTCGGAAAGGCGTGCCCATGGGTGCCCCGGGGCTGGACGAATGGCACATTCCGGTGACGGATCAGGATGAAATCAGACAGGCAAAAGAGGCTTTATACAGATAAAAATCTCCGGGTTTCCAAGGAAACCCGGAGATTTTTCCGAAATTTACTTTTTCTCGTAAGCGTTGGTGCCGAAGTTCACGGAGGTGTCGCCCTGAGCGTTGGTGCCGAACTCATAGTCCTTGCCGGGCAGAACGGCGTTCATGAAGATACCCACCAGAGCCGCCACAGCCAGGCCGGACAGGCTGATGGTCATGGAGCCCACGGGAATCACGATGGCGCCGTTGTAGCTGACACCCACTGCCAGACCCAGGATCATGGCGGCAATCAGCACGTTGCGGCTCTTGGTGAAGTCCACCTGATTTTCCACCACGTTCCGCACGCCTACCGCGGAAATCATGCCGTAAAGCACCAGGCTGACACCGCCCATGGTGGCGGCGGGCATGGCGACGATCAGCGCGGCGAACTTGGGGCAGAAGGACAGGATGATGGCGAACACCGCGGCCAGACGGATGACCCGGGGGTCGTAGACCTTGCTCAGAGCCAGCACGCCGGTGTTTTCACCGTAGGTGGTGTTGGCGGGGGCACCGAAGAGGGCGGCCAGGCTGGTGGCCAGACCGTCGCCGGTCAGAGTCCGGTGCAGGCCGGGGTCAGCCACAAAGCTTTCGCCCACGGTAGAGGAGATGGCGCACATATCGCCGATGTGCTCCACCATGGTAGCCAGAGCAATGGGGGCGATGGTAACCGCGGAGGTGACCAGCAGACCGCCGTCATGCTCCCGGGACAGCAGAGCGAACACGGTGTTGTCCCAGATCACGGGGCTGCCGAACCACTTGGCCTGGGATACTGCGGACACCACGTTTGCCCGGGCGGAGGGATCCACAATCAAGGCGAACACATAAGAGCCCACCACACCCAGCAGAATGGGAATAATCTTTACCATGCCCTTGCCCCAGATGTTGCAGGCCACCACGATGAGAATGGCCACCATGGCAATCAGCCAGTTGGTGCGGCAGTTGCTGACGGCGGAGCCGGCCAGGGACAGGCCGATGCAGATGATGATGGGGCCGGTGACAATGGGAGGGAAGTAGCGCATGACCTTGCCTGCGCCGAAGGCCTTGAAAAATCCGGCAAGCACCAGATATACAAGACCCGCAATCGCCACGCCGAAGCAGGCGTAGGGAAGCAGCTCTGCATTGGCGGAGCCGTCCGCCAGCACGGGAGCGATGGCGGCATAGCCGCCCAGGAACGCAAAGGAGGAGCCAAGGAAAGCGGGAACCTTCCGACCGGTGACCAGATGGAAGAGCAATGTGCCGAGACCCGCGAACAGCAGGGTGGTGGACACGTTCAGGCCGGTCAGGGCGGGAACCAGCACCGTTGCGCCGAACATGGCGAACAGGTGCTGCACACCCAGAATCAGTGCCTTGGAGGTGCCCAGCTTTCTTACGTCGTAAACCGCTTCGTTGTTTTCCATAAGAATATGTGCCTCTCTTTCTTTTTGTTTTTGGGGATACACTGATTTTATCGTCTGCGGGCATGGACGAAAACCGCCCGCTCACAGTGCTTACCGATGAAAACAAAGCTTCCCCAAATATCATCAGTCAGTATACTCCGAGAATCCGGCTTTTTCAATGCTTTTTTGCGCCGGAATTTGGGGAGCAATCCCTATTTCTTTTGTAGAAAATCACAAAAGTGAGAAAATCGCGAAAGCCGTTAGGACAATTTTCGTATGTCCGCAGGCTATGGGCGAATGCTTTTTGTGTAAATACACCATTTCCCTTCCGAGGAATTGACTTTTTTCCCCTTTCCGATTATACTATCCCGGATACTTGGCGCAAAGCCCATATTATTTGGAGAGAAGATGGAAAAATGGTCTATAAATGGGATGTGACGATCCCAAAGCTTTCCGGGGACAGCCCCCGAAGAGCTTACCTCTGGCTTCCCGAGGACTACGAGAAAAATCCGGACAAGCGGTATCCTGTAATGTATATGTTCGACGGACACAACGTGTTTTTTGACGAGGACGCCACCTACGGCAAGTCCTGGGGTATGGCGAAATTTCTGGAGGAAAACCCGAAGGATTTGATTATTGTCGCCGTGGAGTGCAACCACGAAGGAAACCGGCGGCTCATCGAGTATTCCCCCATGACCTACACCAATTCCGAGCACGATACCATCCGGGGCAAGGGCGGGATCATGCTGAACTGGATGGTCAAGGAGCTGAAACCCTATATTGACGAAACCTGCCGCACCCTGCCAGACCGGAACCACACCATCATTGCCGGTTCCTCCATGGGCGGGCTCATGGCTCTTTACGGGGTGACGGCCTACAACCATGTGTTCCAGCGGGCGGCCTGCCTGTCTCCCAGCCTGTGGGTGGCGCCGGGAAAGGTGCTGGAAATGGTAGCCCGTGCCCACATCCGCCGGGACACAACCGTCTACATGGACTACGGCGAGCTGGAAATGTTCAACCATGCGGCCACCCAGGAATCCATGATTTCCACGGCGCACCTGCTGCTGACCAAGCGGGTGAACCTGGCACTGCGGATTGTCCCCGGCGGCAGTCACTGCGAGGCCAGCTGGGAAAAGCAGATTCCGATTTTTATGGAATGCCTGGGACTGTAATACTATTTCTTAAGTAAAATGATTTCATCATTTTACTTAAGCCGTTTCACGGCAGACCGCCTGGGCGGCGGTAAGAAATGTATTGACTTCGTTTTTTAGCGGCAGTGGCCGCTGGCCGCAATCCTGCGGCCTAATAAAACGCTTTTAAGCGTTTTATTAAAAACTCGTATGAGAAGGAGAGAGAAAATGGAAATTCGCTATGAAAAGCATTGGAGCAGCTACCTGAACCGGGACATGGAGTTCAAAATCTACGGCTCAAGCGGCAAGCCCGTCATGTTCATTCCCTGCCAGGCAGGGAGGTTCTGGGACTTTGAGGACTTCCACATGGCAGACTGCTGGGCTCCCTGGATTGAGTCGGGGAAGTGCATGGTTTTCTCCGTGGACACCATCGACAACGAGGCATGGGCTGCCGTCGGCGCGGACAACCGCTGGCGCATCGAAAATCACGAAAAGTGGATCAATTACATTGTCAATGAAATGGTGCCCACTATCCGGCACCTTGCGGGTCTTGCCAACGGCTATGACCAGGGAATCCTGACCTTCGGCGCCTCCATGGGCGCCATGCACGCGGCAAACCTCTATTACCGCCGGCCTGACCTGTTCGACAGCTGCTTTGCCATTTCCGGCCTCTACGACAACCGGGAGTTTTTCGGTGATTACTGCGACGATTTAGTCTATAACAACTGCCCCTGCCTGTATTTGCAGAACATGCCTGCCGACCACTGGTATATGGATCTGTACAATCACCAGAAGAGCCTGATCGTCTGCGGTCAGGGTGCCTGGGAAGAGCCTTTGCTGGAATCCACCCGGTGGCTGGACACGGTGTGCTGCCAGAAGGGCATTCACACCCGGTTTGAATACTGGGGTCTGGACGTGAACCACGACTGGCCCTGGTGGTTCAAAATGGTGCAGACATACCTGCCGTGGCTTCTGGGCTGAATGATAGCAATAGAAGGAGATAAGACACAAATGAAGAACTTTATTTTTATTTCCCCCAACTTCCCCATGACCTACTGGAAGTTCTGCCGGGAGCTGAAAAACAACGGTATGCGGGTGCTGGGCATCGGCGACTGCCCCTATGACCAGCTTTTGCAGGAATTGAAGGATTCCCTTCACGAATATTACAAGGTCAGCTCCCTGGAGAATAACGATGAGGTGTTCAAGGCCGTGGCCTTCTTCAGCTTCAAGTACGGCAAAATCGACTGGCTGGAAAGCAACAACGAGTACTGGCTCATGCGGGATGCCTGGCTGCGCACGGAGTTCAACATCACCACCGGCCCCAAGCTGGACGAAATGGACAAGATCAAGTACAAGTCTGCCATGAAGGCCTACTATGCCAAGGCCGGCCTGCCCACCGCCCGGTATCACCTGGTAGAGGGCTTGGAGGATGCTCTGGAATTTGCCCATACCGTGGGCTATCCCGTGGTAGTCAAGCCCGACAACGGGGTGGGCGCCAACAACACCTATAAGCTTCAGTCTGACGAGGATGTTCGGTGGTTCATTAACACCAAGGATCCGGCGGTTTACATCATGGAGGAGTTTGTCAACGGCTATGTCCAGACCTTCGACGGCATTGTGGATTCCCAGGGCAACATGCTCTTCGAGTCCGGCAACATCAGCCCCATTTCCATTATGGATATCGTGAATAACAATGATGACTCCGTCTACTATCTGGTAAAGGATCTGCCGGAGAAAATCCGCCAGGCGGGTCTTGCCACGGTAAAGGCCTTCGGGGTCAGAAGCCGGTTCATTCATCTGGAATTCTTCGTCCTGAACGAGGATCAGGAAGGCCTGGGCAAGAAGGGCGACGTGCTGGGGCTGGAAGTCAACATGCGGCCCTGCGGCGGCTTCACCCCGGAAATGTACAACTACTCCCAGGAGACGGACGTGTATAAAATCTGGGCGGATATGGTGGCCTTCGACCGGAATACCAAGCCCATCGGCAAGCATCACTACTGCGCTTTCTACGGACGCCGGGATGGCAGACACTACAAGCTGGACGACTACGAGGTCATGATGAAATACGGCGCTCACATGGTCATGTGGGGAAGAATTCCGGACGCTCTGTCCGGCGCCATGGCCAACCAGATGTATGTGGCCAACTTCGACACGGAAGAAGAAATGATGGCCTTTTACAACGATCTGGCCGCCCGGTACGAATGAAAAGACAAAGAAGGAGCGCGGTGCACCAGCACCGCGCTCTGTTTGTAATTAGAATGTCATTGCGAACCAGTCCGCTTAAGTGGTGTGGCAATCCGTTTCTCCTTGGCTCCCACTTTGGGGGAGCTGTCACGAAGTGACTGAGAGGGTAATAACAGGCTTTCTCCATCCCTTCATGGTGTCTCTTTCCCAAAAAAGAAAGACCGGGGGCGACCTCATCCGCCCTTCGGGCACCTTTACATTATGGAGCAATTGCCACTGGCAATTGTTGGATTTGAATTCGCTGCGCGGAGCACCACCCTCCCAGGGGAAGGCTTGGGGAACGGATTGCCACGCCAGTGTGAGCACTGGCTCGCAATGACACCGTATCTTTCGGGCCTTTTAATAAATTTACAGCTCATCCTCCTGGGTATCCACCCAGTCGTTGGGATGCTCGTCAGGTGCTTCCTCCGGCTCCTTTCTGGGAGGCATACCGCCGTCCTTATTCCGGCTGAAGAACAGGAAGAAGGGCTCGGTAATCCGGAACAGAATGCTCAGCACCAGGAACAGCACCGCGTTTTCCGGTTCCAGGGAGCGGTACACATCATACAGTGCCATGAACCGGAAGACACAGTAGGCGATGGAAATGCCCAGCAGGGGCATCCCCACCACCAGAAGACTGGTCGCCTGGCGGAAAATCTGCATCAGAAGCAGATCGGGAATCACGTCCTGGCGCATCATGCCACCGAAAACCTGGAAGCACAGGCTGCCCACAAGACCCAGCAGGGAAAGGGTGAGCACCACCGTCAGAATCCGGAAGAACAGCAAGAACGCCCGGCGATGGGTGTGCTCTCCCTTCACCACATACCGGTACTGGTCAGACAGGGAGCCAAGCAGCCAGCTGTCGGCCACGGGAATCCAGGCCAGCCAGGGATTTTTCAGCCCTCTGCGCCGGGCTACGGTGTACAGAGCCAACGCGGTGAGCACATAGCTGGCCACGGCCAGCAGCACGGGAGTGCCTACCAGGTTTTGCAGCAGCAAAACCAGTAAATTCATTGTCATACGCATAAACATCACACCTTACTCTCTATTTAAGCTATGAGAAGTGTATCACAGATTGCCGCCTCTGGCAATGGGAAACTTTGCCGGGATGCCGTCAGGCACCCCGGCAAAACTTACTTCATCAGTTTGCAGACCAATTCGGTATAGGCATAAGGATCGTCCAGAGGCAGCTCGGCCATCAGCTGGGCCTGGTAGCACAGCAGTTGGGCGTAATCCTTGGCCTTGATGGGATCTTCGGTCATGGCCTTCTGCAAGGCCTTCACGGCTTCGTGCTCCGGGTTCAGTTCCAGAATCCGACCCACGGGGAAGGCAAACTCCGGGTTGGCCTTCTTCATGTACTTCTCCATTTCAAAGCTCATGCCGGAATCGGGAGTCATGCAGGCGGGATGGCTGCCCAGGTCGGCGGAAAGCTTGACCTCTTTGACCTGATCGCCCAGGCTCTCCTTGACGAAGGTCAGCAGCCCCTTCATTTCCTCGGCCTTTTCCTCGGCTTCCTTCTTTTCCTCCTCGGTCTTCAGACCCAGGTCTTCCGTGGAGACGTTGCAGAACGGCTTCTCCATATAAGTCATGAGGGTCTGGGGGATGAACTCATCCACATCCTCGGCAAAGAGCAGCACATCGTAGCCCTTCTTTGCCAGGGTTTCCACCTGAGGCAGCTTGGCCAGCCGATCCCGGTTCTCGCCGGGGGCAAAGTAAATCTTCTCCTGACCTTCGGCCATGGCATCCACATATTCCTTCAGAGTGACGAGCTTCCCCTGCTTGTGGCTGTAGAACAGCAGAAGATCCTGGCAGGCTTCCTTGTGGGCGCCGTAGTCAGCCACGGTACCGTATTTCAGCTGACGGCCGAAGACGGCGTAGAATTCCTCATACTTTGCCCGGTCGTTATCCAGCATATTTTTCAGCTCGGACTTGATCTTCTTCTCAATGTTCCGGGCGATGATGGTCAGCTGACGGTTGTGCTGGAGCATTTCCCGGCTGATGTTCAGGGACAAATCCTGGCTGTCCACCACACCCCGGACGAACCGGAAGTGCTCAGGCAGCAAATCCTCGCAGTTTTCCATAATCATCACGCCGGAGGAGTACAGCTGCAAGCCCCGCTTGAAGTCCTTGCTGTAGAAGTCGTAGGGAGCCTTGCCGGGGATATACAGCAGCGCCTTGAAGCTGACGGCACCTTCCACGCTGGAGTGGATTACCTTCAGAGGCTTGGTGTAGTCGAAGAACTTCTCCCGATAGAAGTTGTCATACTCCTCCTCGGTGACGTCCTTCTTGGCACGCTGCCAGATGGGCACCATGGAGTTCAGGGTTTCCATTTCCTGGTACTGCTCGTACTTAGGTTCTTTCTTTTCGGCATCCTCACCCTCGGTCTCGGCTTCCTCCACGGGACGGGTCTTGGTGACCTCCATCCGGATGGGGTAGCGGATGTAGTCGGAATACTTGCGGATCAGGTTCCGAATTTCGTATTCCTCCAGGAACTGGGAATACTTGTCGTCGTCGGTGTCCGCTTTCAGGGTCATGATCACGTCGGTGCCCGGGGCATCCTTGGCGGTTTCCTCAATGGTGTAGCCGTCTGCACCGTCGGAGACCCACTTCCAGCCGGTGTCCTCGCCGTACTTTCTGGAGATCACGGTGACGGAGGAGGCCACCATAAAGGCGGAGTAGAAGCCCACGCCGAACTGGCCGATGATGTCGATGTCCTCCTTCTTCTCCATGGCCTGCTTGAAGCCCAGGGAGCCGGACTTGGCGATGGTGCCCAGGTTTTCTTCCATTTCGGCCTTGTTCATGCCGATGCCGTTGTCGGAGACGGTCAGAGTACGATTCTCCGGGTCACGGGTGATGGTGATGGCAAAGTCGTCCCGAGATAGGCCTACCTTGTCATCGGTCAGGGCGGTGTAGGCCAGCTTATCGATGGCATCGGAGGCGTTGGAGATGATTTCCCGGAGGAAAATCTCTCTGTGGGTATAAATTGAGTTGATCATCAGATCCAGCAGACGCTGGGATTCAGCCTTGAATTGCTGCTTTTCCATAAATCATGCACATCCTTTGTTTTGATTCAGAGCTGCGTTAGCACTCTTTAGTTCTGAGTGCTAACATTATAGCGCATCCGCCGGAAAAAGCAACCCCTGTCAAAAAAAGTTCTTCCTTTATTTACAATTCTGTGTTATGATTATGCTGTATGAGTATGTAAAAAGCCTTCCCCTGGGGGAAGGTGGCGGACAATCCTGTGTAGGGGCGGCCAGTGGCCGCCCGCTCCGGGTCTGTACCCGGGGGACTTTGGGCGGCCGATGGCCGCCCCTACATGCCTGTTTCGAATGATTAAATATATGTAAGGAGACATTTCATGATTACAGTAAGCAATCTCGGTATGCAGTTCGGCGGCCAGTGGCTGTTCCAGCATGTGGATCTGCAATTCCTGCCTGGCAACTGCTATGGCATCATCGGCGCCAACGGCGCGGGCAAATCCACCTTCCTGCGGATTCTCACCGGAGAGCTGGATTCCACCACCGGCTCCATTTCCATTGATCCCACCAAGCGGGTTTCCGTTCTGAAGCAGAACCAGAACGCCTACGACGAGTATACCGTCCTGGATACCGTCATCATGGGCAACCAGCACCTGTATGATGTGATGAAGGAAAAGGACGCCATCTACGAAAAGCCGGACTTTTCCGATGAGGATGGCCTGCGGGCTGCGGACCTGGAAGCGGAGTTTGCCGAGTTGGGAGGCTGGGAAGCCGAGTCCGACGCGTCTCGCCTCTTGCAGGGTCTTGGCATCGGCACGGAGCTGCACTACGACCAGATGGCCGACACCGACCCCCGGCTGAAGGTGAAGGTGCTTCTTGCCCAGGCGCTCTTCGGCAATCCCGACATCATTATGCTGGACGAGCCTACCAACAACCTGGATATCGAGGCCATCAACTGGCTGGAGGACTTCCTGCTGGACTTCCCGGGCATGGTCATCGCCGTCAGCCACGACCGGCACTTCCTGAATACCGTGTGCACCCACACCGTGGATATCGACTACGGCAAGATCAAGATGTATGTGGGCAACTATGACTTCTGGTATGAGTCCTCCCAGATGGTTCAGGCCATGCTGAGAAATAAGAACAAGAAGAACCAGGAAAAAATCGAGGAATTGCAGCTGTTTATCCAGCGGTTCTCCGCCAACAAGTCCAAGGCCAAGCAGGCAACTGCCCGCCGGAAGCTGCTGGACAAGCTGACCGTGGAGGAAATGCCCTGCTCCACCCGCCGGTATCCCTTCGTGGGCTTCCAGTCCGACCGGGAGCTGGGCAAGGACGTGCTCACCGTCAAGGACGTGTCTTTGACCGTGGACGGGGTGAAGCTCCTGGACAAGGTTTATTTCTCCGTGAACCGGACGGACAAGATCGCCTTCGTGGGTGAAAACGAGCTGGCCCAGACCGCCCTGTTCAAGATTCTCATGGGCGAGATTGAGCCGGACGAGGGCAGCGTCAAGTGGGGCGTGTCCACCATCCGCAGCTACCTGCCCAAGGATAATTCCGAATATTTTGAGGGCAACAGCATGGAGCTGGTGGATTGGCTTCGCCAGTACTCCGCCAAGAAGGACGATGTGTATCTCCGGGGCTTCCTGGGCCGGATGCTCTTCTCCAACGAGGATGTGTTCAAGCCCGTGAACGTGCTCTCCGGCGGCGAGAAGGTGCGCTGTATGCTCAGCAAAATGATGCTGTCCGGCGCCAACGTGGTGCTTCTGGACCAGCCCACAAACCACCTGGACATGGAGTCCATCCAGGCGGTGAACAAGGGCCTGGAAGCGTTCCCCGGCGTGGTGCTGCTTGCCTCCCACGACCATGAGATGCTGACCTCCACCTGTAACCGGGTCATTGCCTTCCAGCCCGACGGCACCATCATCGACAAATACGGCACCTATGACGACTACCTTGCCTGGATGGCGGAGAAGAAGGAGAAGGCCTGATGGAACAGATTCTGGATATCATTACCGAGAAAATGCAGGCGGCCTTTGAAGAAGCGGGCTATGACCGCTCTTACGGCCGGGTGACGGTTTCCAACCGTCCCGACCTGTGCGAATACCAGTGCAACGGGGCTCTGGCCGCCGCTAAGCAGTATCACTGCGCCCCCATCAAAATCGCCCAGGCGGTGGTGGAGAAGCTGAACGCCGAGGACTATAGCCTCGTAGAGGCGGTGAACCCGGGCTTTATCAATCTGAAGCTTTCCGGTCATTTTTTGAAGGAATACCTGGAGACTATGCGCACCGCCCCCAAGTTTGGCGCTGCCCAGATCGGGGCAGGGAAGACCGTCGTGGTGGACTATGGCGGAGCCAACGTGGCAAAGCCTCTGCATATCGGCCACTTGCGGCCTGCCATCATCGGCGAGAGCCTGAAGCGGCTCTATAAGTACCTGGGCTACAACGCCATCGGCGATGTGCATCTGGGGGACTGGGGACTACAGATGGGCCTCATCATCGCAGAGCTTTCCGAGCGGCAGCCGGAGCTTCCCTATTTTGACCCGGATTTTACCGGCGAGTATCCCAAGGAAGCTCCCTTCACGGTCACTGATCTGGAAGAGATTTATCCCACGGCTTCGGCGAAAAAGGCCGACCCGGAATTCTCCCACAAGGCGCACCAGGCCACCCTGGAATTGCAGCAGGGACGCCGGGGCTATCGGGCTCTGTGGCGGCACATTATGAATGTGTCCATTGCCGACCTCAAGAAAAATTACGACAACCTGGACGTTCACTTTGAAAAGTGGCTGGGCGAAAGTGACGCCGACCCCTATATCCCACCCATGGTGGAGGACATGAAAAAGCGGGGCATTGCCGTTCCCTCCGAGGGAGCCTGGGTCATTCCCGTGGCGCAGGAAGGCGACAAGAAGGAAATGCCTCCCTGCATTCTGGTCAAATCCGACGGTTCCTCCATTTACGCTACCACCGATCTTGCCACCCTGGTTCAGCGGATGCAGGACTGGCACCCGGATAAGGTGCTCTACGTCACCGACAAGCGGCAGAACCTGCACTTTGAGCAGGTTTTCCGGGCGGCTCGGAAGGCGGGCATTGTGCCCGACACCACCGAGCTGGAGCATGTGGGCTTCGGCACCATGAACGGCAAGGACGGCAAGCCCTTCAAGACCCGTGACGGCGGCGTTCTCCGGTTGGAGACCCTGATTTCCGACATGACGGATTTCGTCCGGGCCAAGGTGGTGGAAAACCGGATTGTGGAGCCGGAGGAGGTGGAGCCCACCACCGCCAAAATTGCCATGGCCGCTCTGAAATACGGCGATCTTTCCAACCAGCCCACCAAGGACTACAACTTCGACATGGAGCGCTTTGCTGCCTTCGAGGGCAACACCGGCCCCTATATCCTCTATACCATCGTGCGGATCAAGTCCATCCTCAGCCGCTACGGCGAATGGGAGAATCTGCCCATTCAGGAGCCTGCTAACGACTACGCCAAAGATCTGATGCTGGCCATCACGAAATTCGGCCCGGCTCTGGAGGGTGCTCTGAAAACTTCCAGCCCCAACCTGATCTGCGCCTATGTCTACGAACTGGCGGGCTGCGTCAACAAGTTCTACCACGAGACCCCCATTCTGAAAGAGGAGGATGAGACCGTGAAGGCCGGGCATATTGCCCTCATCGGTCTGGCAAAGAACATTCTGGAAGCCTCCATTGACCTGCTGGGCTTCCACGCACCGGAGAAAATGTAAAATGACAGCCTTAGACCTGAAAAGCCGGGTGTCGAGCCTGCGAAAAAGGCTGCGCCTGCATAGGAAGGAACGGATTATTGTGGTTTCCTGCGCCGCTCTGGTTGCAAGCTATCCGTTTTTTGACTGGCTGAGCCGCCGCTCCCACTCCGGAGCCTTCTCTTCCGGGAGGCTATTACGAGGAAGAATTTCCCCTGGTGCTGAATGCCCCGCCTTACGGCAAAATCTATTACACCACCGACGGCAGCACCCCCTCTGAAAACTCCCAGGTGTATGACGGCAGCATCCCCATCACTGACCGCTCTGCCGAGCCAAACGTGTACCACAGTATCCGGAATGTGGTCAAGGACTGGAAGAACCACACGCCTGCCGCCCAGCCCGTGAAAAAGGGTACGGTGATTCGGGCGGTTTACATCAGCGATTGGGGCAGCAAAAGCGACATCCTGACACAGACCTATTTTGTAGGCATCCAGCCTCCGGAGCAGGGCTATACCCTGAGCCTGGTCTTCGAGGACGAGGACGTGTTCGGCCAGGACGGCATTTACGTCACCGGCAAGGCCTACGACGACTGGTACTTAAATGACGGCACTGGAGATGGGCCTCTTCCCAATTACATGGTCAAGCGGGAGGTGGGAGCCGTTGCCGAGCTGCTGGGGGAAACCGGCGACGTGATGAACCAGAAGGTTGGCATCCGCATTCAGGGAAAATCCGCGCGGGAGCGATGGGACAAGCGCTTTACCTTGGTTGCCCGGAAGGAATTCGGCGGCAGCCCGGTGTTTGACACGGTGCTCTACGATGGAGTTCTGACCCACTCCGTTATGCTGAAAAGCCAGCTTCCCGACGCCATCATCGGCGATCTGGCCTCTGACCGGGCGGTGGCTCTGCAAGGGAGCATTCCTGTGTCCCTGTACTTAAACGGGGAGCACTGGTATGACTGCTATATGCTCGAGCGCTATGACGAGCAGTATTTCCGTCAGCACTACCAGGTGGACGACCGGGTGCTGGTGAAGAATAGTATGGTCAAGGAGCGGGACGACTTTGACGCCCAGCAGTATGACTACACCACCTTCATGGGCTGGGTGCAGGATACGGATTTCACCGACCCAGCCCAGTGGGCCGCCTTCCAGGAGCAAGCGGATGTCCAGAGCTACATTGACTATACCGCCATTAACTGTATCCTGTGCAATCTGGACTACGGCGACTACTACAATTATGTCCTCTGGCGTGCCCCTTCCATGGGTGAGCGGCAGACAGACAAGGCCAAGTGGCAGTGGTGCGTCTACGATGTGGATGCCCTGACCTGGGTGGACGAGGAGAAATACGGCCCCCGGGAGGCGGTGAATACCTTCGGCTTTGACGAGGGGAAGGGCATTCGCTACACCTCCATTTTTGCTTCTCTGAAGGAGAACGCCGAATTCCGCCAGCGGTTTGCTACCTCCTTTATGGACATTCTGAATAACAATTTCGCCCCGGAACGGGTGGAAACCGTTTTGAACCATTACGGTTACGACCTGGACTACCTGAACGGCTTTTTCCGGAAGCGGCCGGAGTATGCTGCCAAATATCTGGCGCAGGAGTTGAACCTCACCGGAGAATTGGAGACGGTCACCGTCACTGCCGACCCGGAAATGGGAAGCGTCACGGTGAACACCTCTCAGATTGACCTTTCCTCCGGCTTTTGGTCAGGCCGGTACTATACGGATTATCCCATCACCGTCACGGCGCAGGCCAAGGAAGGCTACGAATTTGTGGGATGGAAAGGAGACGCGGACACCACCGACCCCAGCCTGACTCTGTCCATGGATGGGGAACGGAACCTGGAAGCGGTGTTCGTGAAAACGCCATGATCGATCTGCACAAGGGAATCCCGGAACGAAAATTCCGCAATGAGCTGAAATATGTGTGCTCCCAGGGGGAGCTGGAGATTATCCGCTCCCGAATCCGTGTCCTTTGCCCGCCGGATCCCCACGCCGGGGCAACGGGAATCTACAATATCCGCAGTATTTACTTTGACGATCTGGATAACCGGTGCTACTACGAAAACGAGAACGGCACGGATCCCAGACAGAAGTTCCGGATTCGTATTTATAACACTTCTGACCGCCGTATTTCCCTGGAGTGCAAGCGGAAGGAACATACCATGACGAACAAGCAAAGCTGCCGGCTTTCCCGGGAGCAGTTCGACAAAATCCTGGCAGGTCAGCAGCCGGAACTGGATAGCCCACTTCTTCGCAAATTCTGGGCTTTGCAGGCGGAAAACGGCCTTGCCCCCAAGGTCATCGTGGCCTACGAGCGTACTCCCTTCGTCTACGCTCCGGGAAATGTGCGCATCACCTTCGACCGGAACATCGGAAGCACCACGGAGTTTGACGGCTTTTTCCGGGAGAATCTGCCCCTGCGGCCGGTGATGCCCATGGGCAAGCATGTGCTGGAAGTGAAATATGACGAATTTCTGCCGGATTTTCTGTACGATGTGATGAATCTGGGCAGTCTGCGGCAAAGTGCCTATTCCAAATATTATCTCTGCCGGAAGTTTACGAAATAGGGAGAAAACTATGAGTTTCAAAGATATTTTCAAGAAATCCTTTCTGAGTCAGTTCAATTCTGACCTGTCCACCACCTCCATCATCATGGCTCTGCTCATCACTGCCGTTATTGCCGTTTACATTTTCGCGGTGTACCGGGTGGTTTGCCGGAAGGCTTTCTATTCCCGCTCCTTTGCCATTTCTCTGCCGGTGATTGCCATGATCACCGCCTCCGTCATCATTGCCGTTCAGTCCAGCATTGTGATTTCTCTGGGCATGGTGGGTGCTCTGTCCATTGTCCGGTTCCGGACGGCGGTGAAGGACCCTATGGACTTAGCGTTCCTGTTCTGGAGCATTTCCGTGGGCATTATCTGCGGGGCAACCCTCTATGAGGTGGCGGTGGAGGCATCCATTCTGATAACGCTTGTGATGCTGGGGCTGCACTATGTGCCGAACGCCAAGCCCGCCCTGATTCTTCTGGTCAATGGCACCGGCGCCGAGGTTCAGGAGGAAGTGAAGCAGGTACTGGAGGAGAACACCAGCTGGTACAAAATCAAGTCCCGGAATGTGTCCGCTTCCGGCATGGATATGATCGTGGAGCTGAAAACCAAGCAGGAGGACACCCTGGCCCAGAAAATTCTGGCCGTCCCCGGGGTGGAGAACGCTACCCTCATGACCCACGACGGCGAGGTTACTTATTAAACGAGAGCGCTCCCGAATAAAGCACCGTCATTGCGAGCCAGTGCTCACACTGGCGTGGCAATCCGCCTCTAAGCCTTCCCCTGGGAGGGGAAGGTGGCTCGAAGAGCCGGATGAGGTTGCCAGAACTCCACTTAGCCTCTGTAAAACGCATGTCACTGCGAACCAGTTCGCTTAAGTGGTGTGGCAATCCCCTCCAAGTGTCAGAGAACTACAAAAAAGCACCGAGCCCTCCTGACGAAGGCTCGGTGCTTTTCCTATGGTTCTCGGAATTACCGGGGGATTGCCACACCAGTGACATCGGTCACTGGTTCGCAATGACAGTGCTTTTTTGTATTTTTTTACTTTCCGGGCTTGAAGGAATCCTTCAGGCTCACGGAACGGTTGAACACCAGATGCTCCGGGCTGGAATCCTTGCTGTCCGGGCAGAAGTAGCCCAGACGCATGAACTGGAAGCTCATGGGAGCCTTGGCATCCTTCAGGGAAGCCTCCACCTTGCAGCCGGTGAGTACTTCCAGAGAGCCGGGATTCAGGCAGGCCAGGAAGTCCTTGCCCGCGGCATCCGGGTCGGGATCATTGAACAGATTGTCGTACTGCCGAACCTCCGCGTCCACGGCGGTGGCGGCATCCACCCAGTGGATGGTGGCACCCTTGACCTTCCGGCCGTCGGCAGGGTCGCCGCCCCGGGACTTCGGGTCATAGGTGGCCAGCACCTCGGTGACGTTGCCGTTTTCGTCGGTGACGCAGCCGGTGCACCGGATGAGGTAAGCACCCTTCAGTCGGCACTCGGGGCCGTCGGGATACAGCCGCTTGTACTTGGGGATGGGCTGCGCCAGGAAGTCGTCGGCCTCAATCCACAGATTCCGGGAGAAGGACACCTCCCGGGTGCCGTCCTCCGGACGGTTGGGATTGTTCTCCACGATGACGGTTTCGCTCTTTCCCTCAGGATAGTTGGTGATGGTCAGCTTCACGGGCTTCAGCACCGCCATGACCCGCTGGGCGGTTTCGTTTAAGTCCTCCCGCAGGCAGAACTCCAGGAAGGCATAGGGAATGGTGTTGGGGCTTTTGGCAACGCCCACCCGCTCGCAGAAATTCCGGATGGAGGCGGGGGTGTAGCCCCGGCGGCGCAGGCCGCACAGGGTGGGCATCCGGGGATCGTCCCAGCCGGAGACATAGCCGTTTTCCACCAGGGCACGGAGCTTGCGCTTGCTGAGCACCGTGTGGTCAATGCCCAGCCGGGCAAACTCAATCTGACGGGGATGGCTGGGCACGGACACATGCTCCACCACCCAGTTGTACAGAGGCCGGTGATTCTCAAATTCCAGGGAGCACAGGGAGTGGGTAATGCCCTCCAGAGCGTCCTGAATGGGATGGGCAAAGTCATACATGGGGTAGATGCACCACTTGTCGCCCTGACGGTGATGGTGCATATGGCGGATCCGGTAGATTACCGGGTCACGCATATTGAAGTTGCCGGAAGCCAGGTCGATTTTCGCCCGAAGGGTATACTTGTTGTCCTCGAATTCTCCGGCTCGCATCCGGGCGAACAGGTCAAGGCTCTCCTCGATGGGGCGATCCCGGTAGGGGGAGACGGCGGGGGTGTTCAGGTCGCCCCGGTACTCCTTGAACTGCTCAGGAGTCAGCTCGCACACATAGGCAAGACCCTTCTGAATCAGCTCCACGGCATACTCGTAGTCCTTCTCGAAATAGTCGGAGCCGAAGAAGAACCGGTCGCCCCAGTCGAAGCCCAGCCAGTGAATATCCTCCTGAATGGCCTCCACGAACTCCACGTCCTCTTTGGTGGGGTTGGTGTCGTCCATGCGCAGGTTGCACAGGCCGTTGTATTTCTCCGCGGTGCCGAAGTCGATGCACAGCGCCTTGCAGTGGCCGATGTGCAGGTAGCCGTTGGGCTCCGGCGGGAACCGGGTGTGAACGGTCTTCCCGGCAAACTGGCCGCCCGGGGCAATATCCTCATCGATGAACGCGTGGATAAAATTCTTGCTTTCTGTCATTTCCGCCATATCCGGACATCCTCTCTTCTGGTGTTTTTATAATTATGCCATTATACCCCATCCCGGCAAATTTTGCAACATTTATTCGCACCAGAAACGTCTGCGCGTTCCGCACATGTTGTGTGAAAACTGCACAGCTCTGCTCAGAATGTGAAAAATGCAAAAACAAATTAAGAATTCTTAAAATTATAGTTGTCAATTCGGCTTTCTTATATTAAAATAGACAGGACATAAGAAGAAGGAGCGTAGATGCAATGTCTGATACAAAATATCGGCGGATTCTGCTGAAGCTCAGCGGCGAAGCCCTGGGTGAGGGCGTTTCCGAGAATGTGGCGGTAGGCCTGGATTTTTCCAAGATTCACGCCGTGTGTGAAGTGATTCGCAAGTGCCACGATCTGGGTGTCCAGATCGGCCTGGTCATCGGCGGCGGCAATTTCTGGCGGGGCGTGAAGAACGGCAGCGGCAAAATGCAGCGTTCTCACGGCGATGCCATGGGTATGCTGGCTACGGTCATGAACGCCATCGCCGTGGCGGATGTGCTGGAGCAGCACGGGCTGGACGCCCGGGTGCTCAGCGCGGTGGAAATGAACAAGTTCACCGAGTACTTTACCCGGGATCGGGCGGATCGCTATCTGAACGAGGGCAAGGTGGTCATCTTCGCCGCGGGCACCGGCAATCCCTACTTTTCCACCGACACCGGCGCAGTGCTCCGGGGCGTGGAGATCGAGGCCGACGCGGTGCTCATGGCCAAGAACATCGACGCCATCTATTCCGCCGACCCCAGAACCAACCCGGACGCCGTCCGCTACAGCCACCTGACCTATGACAAGGTGCTGGCCGATCACCTGAAGGCTACCGACAGCACCGCCATGACCCTGGCCATGGACAACCATATGCCCATGGTGTGCTTCGCCCTGAATCCCCCGGAAAATATCCTTCGCGTCGTTCGCGGAGAGGAAATCGGAACCACTGTTACCATCTAAGGAGGACAAATCAATGAGCGTGGATTTTAAGGAATACGCAAGAAGAATGGATAAGACCCTGGAGCACCTGGAGGAGGACTTCGGTGCCGTCCGTGCCGGCCGTGCCAATGCCAAGGTTCTGGATCGGATCACCGTGGAATACTATGGCAGTGAAACGGCTCTGAACGGCGTGGCAACCATCTCCACCCCGGATGCCAGAACCCTGGTGATTCAGCCCTGGGATACCAAGCTGCTGAAGGATATCCAGAAGGCCATCCAGCTGTCCGATCTGGGCATCAACCCCCAGAACGACGGCAAGGTCATCCGGCTGGTATTCCCCCAGCTGACCGAGGAGCGCCGTAAGGATCTGGCTAAGCAGGTCAAGAAGTACGCCGAGGATGCCAAGGTCGCCATGCGCAATGTCCGCCGGGACGGTATGGACTATGTGAAGAAGCTGAAGAAGAACAGCGAGATCACCGAGGACGACCAGAAGAAGGCGGAGAAGGATCTGCAGGACTTGCTGGACAAGAGCATCAAGCGGGTGGACGCCGCCCTTGCCGCCAAGGAAAAGGAACTGATGTCCATCTGATACTATTTCCTGATTAAAATCTTAATTTTAATCAGGAAGGCATCGC
>OLPV01000909.1_pt1 | contig 23815 bp, 28 predicted proteins | sample 1671961 | NCBI WGS metagenome assembly OLPV01 (sample SAMEA3136630, study PRJEB25190) | human gut metagenome | biome: human gut; feature: human-associated habitat; material: faeces | place: Austria | collected 2013
ACCTCAATTCTTGCAGATTTTCAATAAAAACTCAATGCTTTTGGCATATCGTGTCATTTTTATGTTCCAAGATGTGTTGATTTTATCTTTTTTTCAATTACAGCTACTAACATTGAACTGCTTGCTGTGAACATTCCTAATGCAACGCATATCATTATCATCTTCAATTTTGCTATAAAAAGCGCAAAAACAAGAAGTGCGAACAAAACTAAATAGATGATGCTGATTTTTCTAAGTCTACTTTTATCCTTGTAGCTTATTGGCTTATTCTCGTGTTCCAAAGGGGCAAACATAAGAATTATAACAACGGAAAATGCAACTGCGATAGCAGATACAATACCATAAACTTCGTTCGGAACAAATTTGACGAACGTTATGAATAGGCTGAGCACGATAGCCAAAATGCAGCAACAGCCCAAATGAGTTTTTGCGTGAAAGCCGCCTGCTGATTTACGCAATAGAACAAATGCCGCCAAATAACATATGCATTGCAAAACTGTTCCACTGATAATTGCAAGTATAAGTGCAATTATGCCGTTAAACACTGTTGATAGGAGAAGCTGTAAGCCGTATTCATATACTTCTTCATCTTCACTTTTAATTACGTTGTTACGGGCAAAAAAAGAAGCCATCCTTTTTGAAAGTCTAGCAATCATAAAATATCACCTCGACTTTAAGGATAGCTTTATTGGGTTGTATTTTCAACATTTTCTGCACGAGATGTCGATTTTTTGTTCCAAGATGTATTGACAAAAGAGAAAGGCCTGTATACTGAATTGCATTTTTCAGTATACAGGCGGCATTTTTCTATTTATTAAGGATAATTTTTATTGAGAAACAGCCATTGTCGTAACTACAGCTTACATAACCGTTCATGTTCTCAACTGTTTGTCGTATGCTTTGCATACCAATTCCATGAGCTGCTTTGTTTTCCTTTGAAGTTATAAGATTGTTTACATCAACAGGAAGAGAGGAGTTTTCAATTTCAATTATCAGCTTATTATTCAATCGGTGCATTGAAACACATACAAATTTCTCATCAATATCAATTCGCTCGCAGGCTTCAATGGCATTATCAAGTGCATTCCCTAAAATCCTGCATATACCGATTGCATCAAAATCAATGGATTTCACCGTGATTTTGCTTATAAATGAAATGTTGCAGCTTCGGGCATAATCGCCTTTCAGATTGATAATAGAGTCAACGGCTGAATTTCCTGTATAGCAGACCGATGTAACTTTCTCAACATCATTGTACAACTGATTTATGTGTTGTTTTGCTTCATCATATTTACTATCCTTTAACAAATCATTTAGTATGGTTACCTGATTCTTGAGATCGTGCTTTATATTTCTGATTTCGGCATATGAACTAGCAATCGCACGATAATTTTCACTTTCGCGCTCCATAATTTGCTCAAGTGTGGCAAGCCTGAGTTGTTTATCATAACTCTCAAAGTAGTTGAATACAGAGAAATTAAGGTACAGGACTCCACAAACCGAAATAATATATCCTATCATCACATTATTTCCAATGTGATGAGCAGGGAATATCTGATTAAGAATAACGGCACTTAAAAACGGCATTAGAATAATAAGCACCCAATATCTGAACGGTAAACTTTTTACCTTGTCTTTGTAAATACGGCAAGAATATACGATAATCCAGAAATCAAAGATTTTTGTCCCTATCATTCCAAGTATTCTCCCCATATTGGATTCTAACAGTTCAGAAGGATTTCCATATCCCATAATTACCAGAATTCCAACGAACAGCGTTTCGGATATAAAGACAATCAGCAAATAATAGACTGATGCAAAAAACTTTACCGTATTCGATCCACTATACAGGAATATTGCAAATGTCAGTAGGATTGCAAATGTAATGCCAATTCGCACATACGGTGATGCTACAAGTAACGATGTTACTGAAAGCACGGCAAATGCTATGCCATAACTAATGATATACGGTAAGTAAGAGTTATATTTCCGTTCAAAAATACGGTGATAAAAAAGTGCGATAATCAAAATTTCGGGAATAGCGTTAATAATTTCAATAGCTTCATAGACGGACAAGTTAAACATATCAGCACCTCGCAGTCAGAAATGAAACAAACTTATCAGTAACAAACTGTTTAAAATTACGGCTTAGAGGTACTTTATCGCCATTTTTCATAATAATTGAGGTGGGTTCGATATTTCCAATATACGACAAATTCACATAATAACTCTTGTGTGGCTTAACAAAATTAACAAGTCTCTCATCCTTTTCAATTTCCGACAGCTTTCCATTGAACTGATATTTATTGATTCTTGTATGTAATACTATTGTTCTTTTAAAGATCTCAAAATACAGAATATCACTCACAGCTACATTGAAAACTGTATTGGACATCTGAACAGAAAAAGCCATATGTGTCTGATGATATTCATTGAATATTGAGCGAAGCTGTTTTATATACATTTGTTCAGGCTGTCCCTTTAGCAGATATCTAAAAGCATTTACTTCATAGCCATTTGGTGCAAATTCCTGATGACTTGTCAAAAAAGCTATGATAACAGCTTTATCCGTTTCACGAATTTTCTCCGCAACATCCAATCCTGTCAATTCTTTCATTTCAATGTCAAGTATGATTACATCAAATTGATTGGCTTTAAATTGCGACAGAAATTGCTCTCCACTTTCAAATTCGCAGATTATCAGTTTGTCGGGGTTGGCATAATTACTGACAATCAAGTTATTCATTTTTTTCAAAAAAATCTTTTCATCATCGCATATAGCTATTTTCACATAATCACCACCATTTAAGTAATTTTGTTATTATATTATACTACTAATCCCAATAAATTGCAAGCGTAATTTATCAACAAGTGACGTTTAGATTATCAGTTCATCTGTTTTTCAAACAAGTTAAACTAAGTTATTTATAAAAAAGCCGTGGGCATTCGGAATAGTCCAAATGCCCACGGCACATTTCTTATTTAATAAGCTGATTAACTTTTCTCTGCACCTCCGAGTAATCATACCCGGCTTCTGTCAACTTTTCCTTGCGTTCAGCTCCGTTCCCCCACAGCCCCGCAATAACCTCAACTGCAATCTCATCGGTAGTTTTCCTGTATAGCTTTTCGTTGACTCTTTTCTGAACAGCGTTATAATCATATCCGGCGGCGGTGAGCAGCCTTTCACGCTCCGCACCGTTATCCCACTTGCCGGCAAGAACCTCGTCAGCAAGCTGATCTATGGTTTTCTCGACAGTTTTTTTCTTACTGTAATCTGTAAAGCAGATATCGCCGTCAATGTCGTATCCGCCTATTCTGTCAAGTCCCCACTGCCACATAGTCTGACCGTAGTTGTACTTTGACGGGCAATTGGGGCTGTTAGTCCAGTGAGCAAGCCATATGTCATACTTGCCGACAATCCTGCTCTTGTCATAATAGTTCTCCATAAAGGACGGATTTGCATAAACTCCGGGCTTGAATCCCGCCTGCCTTATCTTTTCGCAGAAAGCAATAGCCATCTTTGTGCGTGTGTCCGTGTTTAAATCGCCGATCTGCTTTTCCTCCTCCATGTCGAAGAATACGGGATATGTCGGAGATAAATTCTTGATTACCTCAATGCACTTTTCAGCCTCTGTCAGTGCCTGCTCAACGCTCATTGCATAGCTGTACCAGTAAAATCCGTAGTCAATGCTGTGTTTCTTGCAGTCCGCCACGAACTTATCCATAGTAACATCTTTCTTCGTGGAAAAGCCTGCACGGATAATTGCGAACTTCACACCCGCCTGTTTCAGCGCAGGAAAGCTGATGCCCTCCTGACAGTAGCTTAAATCAACACCTTTAATCTTCATCATCGTCCTCCTTTTCCGAGCGCTTATGCAGCTGCTCCAGTATGTCTTTCAGCTTCTTCGGAACAGGCAAACCCAGGTGCGCGGCGTTCTCAAGCAGCGAAATACCCTCGTTCGACAGATAGAAGAATATCACCGCAGTGCGCAGAACAGAGCCTGCCCCAATAACCCGTGTGTCAAGAATATGCCCGCCGCCGACCAGAGCGAAGATAAGCACCTTTCTGCATATTCCCTTGAACCCGACTGCGCTGGACAGCTTCTTGTCCGAAATGGCGCACATCACTCCGGTTATGTAGTCGATCACCACAAAGGCAATAAGCGCATAAAGCAAACCATCGCTCCCTCCGAGAAACCAGCCGAGCCACCCGCCGACCGCCGTAAAAATAAGCTGAATTGTGTTCCAGAATTCTCTCATAATAAACCCTCCAATCATTCGTCAACGATATCGTAAGTAGTTTTCATGACCTGCCCGTCCAATTTTCGCACCGGCTCGGACAGATTGTTTATTGTGGTAAGGCACAGCTTGCATATTCCAAGCGCAAAGCCGAAGAAATGCTGACTGCCGGTTGAATGCGGATAGTACGGTATAATATACAGCGGCAGGTTAAGTCCGTCAGTCTTGATGAGGTTTGCATACGAATACATCAAACTCGAGCCGTATGTAGGCGCAGAAAAGCGCATTCTGTACCAACCATACCCGTCATCCTTGCATTCTTCTGAAACTGCTGCGACATCTGCACGAACGGCGAAGCAATAACGCCGCCCGTGGTCGGGTGCTTGCCGAGCAAGCCGTAAGTGCTGATTGCTTCCTCGCACTGAATGTATCTTGCGTATGCCTGCGCATAGGCTTCGATGAGCCGCTTGTTTACAAGGTTCTCGCAATTACGCTGTTTAAGCCACAGCCAGGTTTCTCTGTAAATATCGTCAGCGCCGAGCGGAACTCCGTTCTTCTGCCGAGCCGAGAGATAATCGCTTGGCTTCGGCATATCCGTGCCGTTAAGCACAGCGCCCTCCGGCAGGTCAACCGCTTCAAGTTCGGCAGTGTCGAGCGCAGGTATATCGTTGCTTATGATTTTGACCGGAAGTCCTTTCTGCTTTTTCTCTGCGGCAGGAGCGGGTTTATCTCCGGCGCGTACCCGTCTGCCGCCTCTGTTTGTGCCGTCCTTAGCCATGATTTTCACCTCCGCAGGACAAGAAAAAAGGACGGTTCACACCGTCCGAAAATATTTCATGGTTTAATACCCCGTTTGAACCTCGATTTTTGCGCACGAAGCCCCGGGCCGCTGTCCGCAGTAAAGGTCACAGGGATTTCGACCGCCCCTACCGGTCGCCGAGGTCGTGATGTATTTTCGTATGACACGACTGGCACAGCGACATCAGATTGCTGAACTCGTTTGTGCCGCCGCGTGACACGGGAACGATATGGTGTACCTCCTCAACAGGATTGAGCCGACCCTCTTTCAAACAAATCTCGCACAGTGGGTGAGCCGTTGCATACCGCTTTCGTATCTCACGCCATGCTCTGCCGTACTTTTTGTTGCTGTCGGCAGGGCGGACGAATTTATTATAGCGGCGGTTCATCTGCTTTGAGTGTTCCTCGCAGTACTGTCCGTCACATCTGTTGGGACAGCCGGGGTAGGAACAGGGGCGCTGTGGTCGTCTGGGCATTTGGGTCATCTCTTTTCTTTTTTGCTGATTATATCATACCACAAAGGGGCCACTGTAAAATAGTTGATTTTACTGTAAAGTTTCCGGAACAACAATCTCTCGCATTGCTTTGTGGTGCATTTTGTAGATATTATCTATACCGTATCCCATCTGAACGGCTATCTGCTCCCAGGTCTTGAAACACAGATACCGCAGTTCAAGTAAGGTCTGATATTCGAGATTTGAAACACCGCGAATCACTCCGGCAATCTCTTTTTTCAGGTCAACCAGGTTGTCAATGTCAGCGTTTATCTCACTCTCCATATCTACAATTTTGATTATGACGTCCTCCATACGGTGGATATTGCGGGTGGAGTTGCCGGGCATATCGTTGAAAACCGTGGTAGCTTTCTGCGCAAGCAGGTTCAGCGAAGCTATCTGCTCCATCTTGCTGTTGATACGCTGATCTATTCTGTATGCCTGTCCGAGATATTCCTTTGCCGTCATGCCGAAACCTCCTCTTTGAGCTTTTTCAGAAGCAATTCTCCGTTCAAATCCGAAAGTATCGAAAACCAGTTTGAACGGAAGAATTTCTCTATGCTCCGCTTATCATGCTGCGCCGATTTGTCGTCCGGTGTATATCGCAGACGCTCCACGGCATCACGATAATCCTTAACCGCTTGTACGATTATGGCATTTGCCAGTTCCTTGTATGGATTCATTTATGTACCTCCGCTTTCACTGCGGTGATAAGCGCCGCCTGTGTCGTGTCCTTTGTTTTGAGAGCTTTCATAATCTGCTCGTCAATCGTGCCTTTTGCGACTATGTGCTGAATTACAACCGTGTCGGCGGTCTGACCCTGCCGCCAGAGCCTTGCGTTCGTCTGCTGATATAGTTCAAGTGACCATGTAAGCCCGAACCACACCAGTGTTGAACCGCCGCTTTGCAGGTTCAATCCGTGCCCGGCTGACGCAGGGTGGATAAGGGCCACAGGGATTTTTCCGCTGTTCCAGTCGGAGATATCCTCGCTTGACTTAATCTCTCGAATTTCAAACCGCTTTTTTATACGTTCGAGGTCGTGCTTGAACCAGTATGCCACAAGCAGCGGTTTTCCGTTCATGCTTTCGATTATATCTTCCAATGCGTCCAGCTTGCGGTCGTGTATTTGTATCACTGATTCATCATTGGAATAAACCGCGCCGTTTGCCATCTGCGACAGCTTGTTTGAGAGAGAAGCGGCATTTGCCGCAGTAACCTCGTTATCTTCGGTGGAGAGAATTAGGTCTTTCTTCAGACGGTCGTATTTCTCCCTTTCCTTTTCGGAAAGCTGAACCGTATATTCGGAAGATATGAGTTCGGGCATTTTAAGGTGGTCGGCGGCTTTCATGGAAATCGTGATATCCGAAATTTTGTCATATATCTGCTGCTCGGCGTTGGGCAGCGGCTTGTAGCTGTAAATTACCATTCCGTTACGCTTGTCCGGCTGAAAGTAGGCGTTTCTGTACTGCCCGATAAGCCTGCCGAGCCGCTCTCCCATATCTAGCAGCTTGAACTCTGCAAATAAGTCCATCAGACCGTTTCCGGCGGGAGTACCCGTAAGCCCGACTATCCGTTTCAGTTTTGGGCGGGATTTCATGAAAGCTCTGAACCGCTTCGACTGATGGTTTTTAAATGAACTTAGTTCGTCAATTACCGCCATATCGAAATCAAAAGGAAGTCCGCTTTCCTCTACAAGCCACTGTATATTCTCTCGGTTGATGATGTAGATATCCGCAGGAGTGGAGAGCGCTGAAATCCGCTCCTGCGCCGTTCCGATAACCACTCTGTACCGCAGATTCTTCAAATGCTCCCACTTTTCGATTTCAGCGCTCCAAGTATCTCGAGCCACTCGCAGCGGAGCAACCACAAGTACCTTGTGAACCTCGAAACTGTCGAAAAGCAAGTCGTTTATCGCCGTCAGCGTAATTGAAGTCTTGCCAAGGCCCATATCCAGCAGAAGCGCCGAAATGGGGTGGGTGATTATGAACTCGGCGGCATACCGCTGATAATCATGAGGACTGTATTTCATCAAGTATCACTCCAATCTGCTCAACGCTGTCAATGATGTACACACGAAAACCAAGTTTCATCAATACTTTGTGCCTTGCGATTTGCAGGGGACGCGGCTTTTTGCCGGGCGCTTTCAGTTCGGCAAAAGCAATCTTACCGCCCGGGAAAAGTATCAGCCTGTCCGGCATTCCATCAAAATTTGATGACACGAATTTAAGACACATACCGCCGCTTTTTCTGACCGCCTGCGCCAGCTTCTGTTCTATCTGTTTCTCACGCATTTTCTGCTCCTTGTTCTTCAATGGTGCAGGTCGGTGAACCTCATTTCACAAAACTCTCTATAAGGTATTTTTTGTCATTAAAACTGCCCTAAAGGGGATTTTATACTAAGACCTTCACCGACCTGCACCCTTATGGTTTTAATCTGTCATAAAGTCAGGTTTCAAGCGGATTCCGTAGACCATAATGCCTGTTTTGGATTTTCGTTTTTCAAACCCTGCGGTATCAAGTCCGGTGTAGAAATCTGTGGTGCTTCTCGTGTATTCTCCTGTCCTTGCACAGTATGCACGGTACTCTTGACATTTCGCTTACAGCCAACCGTGAGGGCATCAGCGGATATACTGCCGCTGTACGAACCGAGAACCCGTGCAATCGTGTTCCAGAACGTACTCTTACCGTTGCGACCCTCACCGTAGGAAATAATAAGAGCCTCCATGTACACTTTTCCGATTGCCGCAAGCCCGACTATCTGCTGAACATACCCGATAAGCTCGTCATCGCCGCAGAAAAAGCTGTTCACAACTTCAAGCCAGATACCCATGTTCTCATTATTGGGAGATACAGCGGTCACTTTGGTTATGAGATCGTCTGCGGAGTGCTCCGAGCTTGTCCCTGTTCGCAAATCGTATGTAGCCGCCGGAGTATTCAGCAGAAATTCCTGCGAATCAAAATCCTTAATATTCCGCAACAGCATAGGCTTTGCCGCCTGCAATGCGGAAGTGATATACTTCATATCCCTGCGTTTCATTACAAATGACTTATACACAAGTGCCGTCATATACTCCGCAAAGGCTTTCTCACTTTTTTCATCTATTGCTTTTTCAAGAGCCTTGCCGCCGGATATGACAGTTTCCCTGTCTATTCCGGATTTCATAAGAGCCTGCTGTGCCTTTTCCAAAGCGGTTTTGGCTTCATCAAGCTGCTTGTCGAGGAAGTCCTCGCAGGCTCCGACAGCAAGCTGCTTCGATTCTTCCCAGCGAACTCCGTCATAGCGCATATAATCCGTTGCGTCCGTGAATACAAGTTCGCCGCCGTACTCACGAGCGAGAACCTTGGCTTGTCCGATGTCAGAATAATCATCGGGCTTGAGATTAAAGCCCGAATCATACTGCTCGGGCGGTATATATCCGTCCTGCTTTGCGACTTTTTTGCCGAACTTAACGGCACTGTTCCAGATAGTCTGAAGCTCCGAATCGTCAAGCGGAGGATCGCACTTTTCAGCCTGTTTCAGATATTGTTTGTATGCTTCGTCAGTGTTCCCGAGTCGCTTTATAATACGCCCTGCGTAATGTGACATAGTGCTGTTGCGACTGCCCTCGGGTACACTCGCACTGTCATTGTCCCACTGTTCAAAATCCGCATTGTCGAGGAAATCCACGACAGACATATCGCCGTTGTATATTTCAACCTGCGGATTCGGAACTCCGAAAAGCAGTCTTGCGCTGTCGAGAGCGTTCTTGTCGAAATACGGGAACTCTGCCGCAATGCGCTTTTTTAAGGCTGTGTATTCTGCGCTGTCCGTAATCGGCGGGATAGGAAAGTACACATGAAATCTCGGTCGAGCTGGTTTGCCGCTTTTCGGGAGCATATTATTGCGGCTGTACACGACCACGAACTCCACTCCCGGAAAAGCCATTGCCACCTCAAGCGGAGTTACCCAGTCGCTTGTATCATCGGAGTGATCGTTGTCGCAGTCCATCGGGATATTGTCGGAAGAAAGAAAATCCGTATTGCTGCGATGATTGTTTGTATATTCAGCTGCAACGTGGTCAAATGCCACAGCAGCTTTCATAGAATTTTCGTCTGTTATGACGCACTTGTGGGGGTATATGCTGTTAGGCAGACTGCCTATGCAATCTGCCGTGTATAACGTGAATTTCATTATTATCCTCCATTCTTTAAATTCTAACAGCTGATAGAGCTGTCGATAATATATGGAAACTTATTATACAAGCCAACCTTAGTACCAATGTCGGACAAGCGTCTGGCAATCCATACAGCAAACGAAGATTTCAAGGAGGAAAAATAATATGCCAAAGTTTATCAATCCCACAAAGGTAATCACAGGACCCGATACAAGATGGAGCTACGCAAATATCTGGGAAAGGTAAAATTGCAGAGCTGGCGCTCGGTTACGGAGGTTCAGTTGGCGCTCTGAAAGCTATGGGCGCATTGGAGATGGGGTTGTCGGAAGATGAATTACAGCCGCTTGTGGATATGTGGCGCAGTTCCAACCCGAATATAGTTCGGTTCTGGTGGGAAGTCGACCGCTGCGTGAAGGATACAATACGACAAAGACTTCGCACAGACACACATGGCATTCAGTTTGAATATCAGAGCGGAATGCTGTTTATCACGCTGCCGAGCGGCAGACGGCTTTCCTACGTCAAGCCCCGTATCGGCGAGAATAAGTTCGGCGGCGAATCCGTCACTTACGAGGGCGTTGGTGCAACGAAGAAGTGGGAGCGCATTGAAAGCTACGGACCTAAGTTCGTGGAGAACATCATTCAGGCGGTCAGCCGGGATATTCTCTGCTCTGCTATGCGGACACTGCGGAATTATCGGATTTGCGGTCACGTGCACGATGAACTTATCATCGAATGCCCGATAGATACAAATGTATCTGAAATCTGCGAGATGATGGGTAGAACTCCACCGTGGGCAAAGGGGCTTCCGCTCTGTGCCGATGGGTACGAATGTAACTTTTATAAAAAGGACTGAAATACAGTGGACCATTTGCCCTGTGGCTTTTCTACAAAACCACCGAGCAATTCGTTGAACTTTTTCTTACCGAGCAGACTGGTCATTGCTGTGATACCGAGAACGCTGTGTTCATATGGGTCATATCCTGCGGATTTGACGGCTTCAACAACTTCATTTTCATCTGTGTATTTGCGGTTGGAACGCCCCTCGACCACCTTGAAACCATCGTATGAAACACCGCTAAGCGCCTGCCGCAGAGCGTATTCTTTTACATCGGTCACCCAAGATACAAGCTCGTCCGCTTTTGCGAGAATAGCGGCGATTTCGATATTATCAAGGGTTGCAGGCGGTTCAAAATCGTAACGAGCGAGAGCAAGATTATATTCTGCTAGTTTTCGACAGGTCGCTCTGACCTTGCAGAAGCGACAATGTTTCCCTGCTTTAAAATCTCCATCGCCATTTGCGGCAAGCTGCGCTGTCGGGGTGAGGCTCTCATTAGCCCAACGGAGCAGTTCTTCTTTGGAGATGGCATACTCGCTGATATTGTCACGCCTTGGCTGGAATATAATCATGTTCACTGCGGATATGTCGTATATTCCGTCAAATAATTCGAGAGCGCCGAGAGCGTAAAGCATCATCTGCGGATTATTCTCTGCGAGGACTTCCACACCTTTGCCGTACTTGAAATCTATAACGGAAAGTGTACCGTCAGCTACGATTACGCAGTCACCTGTGCCGAATCCCTCCGGAACCCATCGAGAGAAATCCAGTTTCTGTTCGATAAGGACGATGGGGTCATTGCAGGCTACTTTTGCTTTCTCGACCTGCTCATAAGCGTATGTAGCGTACTCGACAGCGCAGCGCTCCATCTCCTCGTTGTAGTAGGTGAGGTTTTCTGTTGGGTCGGTGGTTTCTCTGCCGAGCAAGGCTTTCAGTCTGTGTTCGCAGAGGGCATGAGCGTCCGTGCCCTCCTGCGCATACTCGCTTGATGTATCCGGCAGTTCGGCACAGAGTTTAGCAGACGGCGGACATTCGAGCCAGCGGTGGCTTGATGACGCCGAGAGAATTGCGTGGTTAGTCGGCATTGCCTAGCACCTCCACCTCTGCGAGGACTGCTGCATATTTCTCCGGCTTGATTGCGGAAAGCTTGTCCGCACCGTGCTTTGTGATGATTGACTTTACCTCTGCTGTGAACCCGGCACGGGATTTTTCGGCGCAGACGGCTCTTACATCTTCAAGGCTAAGCTGCTTCTTCGGCTGTTCCTGCGTCTCTACCGAACTGGCGTTATGCTCCTGCACCTTATCAGTAGAAAAAAGCCCATAAAGCCAGTTTGCGGTATCATTCAACAATGATGCAGCATCTCGCAGTTCTCTGATGACCTGTTCCACTTCGTTTATTTTGCTCATGATTTGTCGCTCCTTCCATAGATTTTTTCTGCTGTTCAAGCTGAATCAAGTTTCTTGCCAGGCGCTTTGAAACAACACTGATTGCCGTAAGCACGCCGATAAGTTCCTCGTCAGTTGCAGATTCGTTGATTTTAGGCTTGTTCATTGAAAAATCTCCTTTCCGAGGTAATTTGTTTTTGCTGTCCTCAATATCCACTGGAGGGATTATGCCAAAGTGGTCCACCGTCAGAAAAATTTTTTCTCCGGCTGCAAAACTGCAACCGGAGTGATAATTGAAAATGTCAGAAATAGTAATCCTTGAGCTTGTCCCGCAGTTCGTCACATATCTTTGCCCAGTGCCGTTTGAAAGTAGAGCGCGCCATACCCATAATTTCGGCGGACTCTCTCTCGGAATGGTACATCATCAATTCACATATGCGTTTTCCCTCCGGGTCAAGACGGTCGAGTTCTTCATACAAGGCTTCGAGCAGTTCCTTCTGAATAATAATTGATTCGATGGTCTGCGAATCGTCTGCTAGAGTGTCGCCAAGGGTGAGTTCATCGTTTTCACCACCGATAACGGTGTCGAGAGATACTTTTTTACCAGCTGTGTAGAACGGGCAACCTGGGCATACGCCATCGCATTTCCACAGCTGAGCTTTGGTGCAACTACACTCGCCATTCTTCCGGACATGATAGCGGGTGTTCCATATTGGACGATAATACTCACGATACAGTTCCTCGCTTACCTCTACAAGTTCTTCGTTGGCAGGGATAAAATACTTTTTGGCTTCGCTTGACATAAAAAATCCTCCGATTTTCGATTTCTCGAAACGGAGGACTCTGGGTGCTGCCGAAAAATGAGCATAGGAAACCGACCGCAGTCCTAACGGAGTTCTCCGTTTCGGATTGCAGCAAACCCGCTCAAAAGGCAGCTACAGTATTCAGTTGTCCGTCAGATACCGTTGAGCCATCAGTGATCAAGTGATGCGGTGTCTGGCGGTGAGCAGTTTTATGCCATGCCCAAGGCAATGATGTTTAGTTATCAAAGGCTGGCTTCGATTGCATAAAGTTCCGAAAATACATCTGGCAGATAGGACGGATTTAGGTCTTCGATGCCATGAGCTCCATATCTTTCAAACACGGATTCGGCTACTCTGTTGCCTAGCTCTGTGTTTATTATCAAAACAGACTGTTCGATGCTTGCAATGTAGTTATAATTACTAATGTTAGCCATGATTTGCCTCCTATGTCCGGCTTCTTTCCAGTAGGAAACCTTGGTTTTCCGTCAGACTCACTGGGTTGCCGCTAATCAGACGACTTTTGCCTGTTGGTGCATTCAGAGAAAAAATAAGCAAAATAACAAATATCAATCTAAAAGCATTGATTTTTGTTTGATAGTGTGGTATTATATAATATAAATTAAGATACTTTCGTACATTGTCAGAACTCTCTGAACTGCAATTTAATTATACCGAATCACGGACTAAAAGTATTTGCCACCGTTTTGCCGGTGTTTTGCCAGTATTTTTCCGTGGCATGAGAAAGGAGAAGACAGAAGATGAATGAATTGAATATATCTTCATACATCCAAATCATGCAGTCGGGATTTAGGACACACGATAAACAGGAATCTGCGGGTGTGTTTCTTCTTAGCTCCATCAATGATCAAGACTATGTCGCCGATCAGGGGTATTGGACTAGTAATCTTAGTTCCAAAAAAATCAGCCGCCTCGTAAGCAGGGACGATCCCGTCCCGGATGGGCTCCGGCAGGCATCAATGCAACAAATAGTAATTGATAAAACTATTGCGTACTTTAAAAAAGAAATAATGCCGGATTTGAATCCGCATTTGAAGGACGATACGATTGACAAAATCGTAAAGCTGATAGGTGCGGATAAAACCATTCCTGACAGCAAAAGGAAAAGCCTCATGGCATTCCATGAGGCTGGCGATGATGCAACGTTTCTTGCAGAAGTATTCTTATATGCTCTCAACAAGCCAAACAAAAATCAGAACGATACCGTTGAATATCAGGATGCTCCATTGCTTGCTGAGGCAAACTACGAATGTCCACTTTGCCATAATAAGCTAGTGGACACAATAAAGGGACAGGCAGTAAAGAAATATAGAATTACACAGATTTTCCCTGATGGACTTAACGATGAGACAGCGGCAGAATTTGCTACCATCTATCCTGCACCGAATAAACTCGATGCGCCGGATAATTTTATTGTTCTTGATGAAGGATGTGCAGAGCGATACCTTCTGAACCCTACTGCAGAGGAATACAGAAAACTTTATGAAATCAAAATACAACTTGCGAAAAATTATGCGGCGAAATTGGCAGTAAACAGTATGCAGCTTGAAGATGATATTCGAACGGTGCTTGATGCTTTAAATACAATAAGTGATGCGTCAGAACTTGTTGAACTTGAGTATGAGGCTCTACGATTAGACGAGAAATTTGATGCCGAAAACTTCATATTGAAAAACGAGACACAGATGCAGGTAGTGACTTATTATCGATACATAGAGAAGGTATTCTCAAATTCAAATGCTGATTTTGACATGATAGCATCTGAAATTAAAGTTAGCTCCATGAAACTGGAAAAATCCGGGCTATCGCAATCAGATGTCATCAGCCAGTTATCAGAGTGGATACGAAACAAAGCCGGACTCGCAACGAAGAGCCGCTTGGCGTGTAATATTGTTGTGTCCTTTTTTATACAGAACTGCGAGGTGTTTCACAAATGAAAATGCCGAATAAGGTAACGCCTTACAAAGAAAGTAGCATCGCAAAATTCCCGGTGATTCTTGCGTTTCTTGAAAAAGAAGATATGACACCATCGGAACTGTTTTCGAGAGTGAAAAAGGACAAAATACAGAATATTGACGAGTTTGTAGAGATTATAGATTGTCTCTATGCCATGCATAAAATAGAAATCGACGGGGAGGTTCTTCGCTATGTTGGTTGAAGTAAGGTGCGATAAATTTATCAGCAACGGCAAGGTCAGAGAGCCGATTCGTTTTCATGCCGGACTTAACGTTGTCCTCGGAGATGACAATGGTTCAAATTCCATAGGTAAATCCACTTTTCTTATGATTTTGGACTTTGTGTTTGGTGGTACCGACTATATCCAAAAATGCGTTGATGTTCAGGAGAATGTCAAGGAGCATACTATTTGCTTTGCTTTCGATTTCGGCGGGCAGATGTATTACTTTTCTAGAAACACGGTTGACTATAACAATGTTGTGAAATGCAATGCTGAATATCAAGCATTGCCAGAAGAGCCATTATCGCTGCAAAAGTATGGGGAATTTCTTTGCGAACATTATGCCCTGTTAACCGAGGGGATAACTTGGCGTGGAGCAATCGCAAGGTTTATTCGAGTTTATAAAAGAGACACTTTGGATGAGGAGCGTCCTTTACGATCTTCTAAGGACGAGAGTGCAACTGTCGCTATCCAACGATATATGCGTCTGTTTGACAGGTATTCATCTGTTGAAGCACAGATAAAGCAAGCGGCAAAAGCAGAAGACGAAAAAGAAACATTTCGTAAGTCTACGCAGGAATACAATCATATCCGTGCTGCCAAAAATGATAAGGAAAAAGCCGCTAACGACACACGGATTGCAGAACTTGAACAGCAGGAACAGAGCCTGATTGATGACAACAACAGCGGGCTTCTTGACCTTGATAGTATGACCGCACAGAGACTTTCGGAACTGAATGAAGCCCTTATAAATTTCCGTAGGCAAAGAGCATTGGTTCAAACACAACTGAATTCCGTGCGTCGTGATATGACAGGCGAAAAGCGCAGCTTCAAGAGGACATTTACTGACTTGGAGCGTTTCTTTCCAAATGAGGAATTTCACACGTTAGAAGAAATAGAACACTTTCACCAGAAACTGACTAAGATTTTAGAGCAGGAATTTGCAGAAACAGAGAGAAGTCTTGCCACTACCTATGCGTTGCTGAGTCGTGAAATAGCTGCAATTCAGGAACAGATTACTGAAATCAAAAATGTCCCGAATGTCTCGCAGGCAATCTTGAAGGAATTTGCGCAAATTACCACGGAACTCAATAATTTAAGAAAGGCAAATAGAAACTATGACGAACTTCAGCGCTTGAAGCAGGTTGCCGCCGATTACGCCGCAACAAGAGATACCATAATTGCCGACGAACTTCTCATCATTAAAAATACTGTTAATCGGGAGATGGACAGCATAACCCTGGAGATTTTAGGCGATGCTACTCATATGCCACCTGTCCTCAAACTTGAAAAGCTGAACAAATACACATTCAAAACACCGAATGACGGAGGTACCGGGGCGCAGTACCGAGGACTTATTACTTTTGATCTTGCAAACATGGCAGTTACCCCCATTCCGTTTGTTGTTCACGACTCTGTTTTGCTTAAAAACATAGAAAGGGCTGTATTTTCTTCTATTATTAAGGTATATCACAATCAAAGACAACAAGGTAAACAAGTATTTATGGCATACGACACCCTTGACGCTTATGATAAAGAGACTCGTGAATTGGTAGAAGAAAATGCCGTATTGCAATTATCCCCGGGAGGAAACGAGCTTTTCGGATGGGCATGGAACAAGGAGAGACAAGATGAATCAAAGCAAGAGTAAAAAAAGGTTTAAAAAACGAATTTTCTAATAATCGACTTTGGAAAACGCTTATTGAGCGCAATATAAAAAGGAGAACTACAGAAAATTAGTGATGTTTCTGCCGCTTTGATCGCAAAAATTGGCGCTGTGAAAATGTCACAACAGATGTTCTTCTGCGAATTTGTGAAGCACTTGATTGTAATATTGAGGACATTATGGAACGAATCCTGATTGAACATTGAAACGCCTATAGAAGAAATTTTCACGAAGGATGACTTTCCTCTGGTGGAATAATTGACAGACATCAATAGTTATACAATTGCAAAAATGTTGGATTTGCTGCTTCAAGTTTAAATCAACAAAGAAAATTATCATCTGAGCTAACGGAAAAAGCCGATGTATACTTGCATGGGAAACTGAAATTCAAAATACCGTGCAAAATATGCCGGCTAAATTTGGCGATGCACTAATTTACCTCATGGAATGGACTGAGATTTCAGTGGAAACGCTTGCAGCAAATGCTTTGATATCTGTCAAAATGGTTCAGCGTATGTGTAATGATTCATCTTACCCCAAGAATATCGACAGTGTTGTTGCAATTTGCACTGGTATGCATTTACCACCGGAATTGAGCAAGGCTCTAATAGAAAAAATCTGTGTTTTCTTTACGTTTAGCACAAAATAAGGAACACATTCATCTCAATCATTACTATACGCACTCCATTCATGAATGCAACGATATGCTATTGTCAAAAGATTTTTCAATGATAACTGGAACCGAATAGTAAAATAATAATCTGGTTGACGTTCTTTGTTATCTGACAATCAAAAACTCCCTCAAATAAGCAGAAGATCAGATTTCAAACTTAATCCGAAGAAAACAGAAGATTATGTGCAAATTCCATATATGCTGTTAACGAAATAGTGATAGCGTATGATTTTCCTATATTTGGCTAAAGGGAAGAATAACAAGGAGGTCAAAGCATGACAAATATTGACACCAAAATCAAAACAATAGATAGTGCAATCTGCCGACATATTGCTAGTGCAGAATTTTCTCCTCGCGGTGCTGTGGCACAGGACATACTTTCACAACTTAGAAATTTTCTGGAGCACATAATGCTGAAATTCTATGCCAATGGAAATGATATCAACAACACTTATGATAACATTTGCAAGGCGCTTAAGTTTGTTCAAACCTGCGGCGACTTGAAGGTGCTGTATAAATTTCATGATTATCTTCAGATTGTAGCATCACACTACACACTTGATGAGGAAAATTCTGAAAGGCTGATGTTAAAGTATTATCAGAATCTGCTTGATGTTAAAAATCTTCTTCACGACAGATTCGGTATGGATGTTCTTGCAAATCTTGATGATTTCCCGCTCCATATCGACGAGACACTGCAGGAATATTATGATAAGATAGCCCAAAAAATATGCAGGTATGATATTCGTAACGCTGTAGATTCAGACAAGTATTATATTCAGAAAATCAAACCATTCTTTGTTAATCATCATATTTATTATGAAGTGACCTTCACACCTGCAAATGATTACGCTAGCAAATCCAACAGGGTAATTGCCTTTACCAGAATTAAAATTACAGATTATTATGCAGCAAGGTTTTCACTTGCAAATGAAAGCATTGAGATTCTCGGAAAGACTATGCCTATACTTATTATTGTTGGGTGGGAAGTCGCAATACGCAACTGTGAATATAAAAACTTCATTTCTATTCTTTGCGGCGAACAAAAAACGGTCAGCTATAGAGAACAACAAAATATTACTCGATATCTTACGGAGACCGGTTTCTGCCTTACAGATTTGGTGGACTTCCCGGACTCTGCATTTGATGAAGTGAAGAATATTATTTGTGCTGATGTTCGGAATCCAATATTTATACGTGCGCTGGAATCGAGTAGGCGTGCTATTAAAAGTCACAGCCCCGGCGAAAATCTGCTCAGGTACTTCCTCTACCAAATGAACAATAAGATTATCAAGGCACAACGCCAGTTAATCACCAACGATAAACTCTCAGGACTCTATTTACAGAATGGCTGTATACCGTTCGATACAATGCCATTCATCAGTTCTCCGATAGATCACAACCCACGGTTAAGCGATTTATTTAATTGCATACCAGCCAAAGACAGAAAGCATGAATTACTTGCTCGATATGTTCGAAATAATACCGAAATAAAAGGTCAATTGTTTACTACTGTTAGCGACATAGATGGATTTGGTAATGTTGCAGAACTGGCACAGAAATATAATGAAAAATTATGGTATGGTCACCTGGAACATAGTAAGCTGGTCATCGAAAATGGTCAGATTTTCATTAATGGCTACAAGGATGATACTTGTTGGATTATAAATAAATTAAAGAGCCTATCATCATCTGGTGTTCAGAATTATTCAAATTCTGTGGATGCATGGCTAGATAGTTCAAACTCTGGCGTGGACTGTGATGAAAAAAAGGCTGCTCTACGGCAAATGTATGAGAATTCAAAGGTTGCTCTTATATATGGCTCCGCTGGCACAGGGAAATCGACTTTGATTAATCATGTCGCTCACTTTTTGGCGAACAAGAGAAAACTATTTCTGTGCCAGACAAATCCTGCCGTCGATAACTTGAAACGTAGGGTTACTGCAGCTAATTGCACATTTCTGACGATTTCTAAATTCTTACGACGAGAAGCTATTCAGACAGATTACGACTTGTTAGTTATTGATGAATCCAGCACTGTGAGCAATAGCGATATGCGTAAAGTACTGGGAAAAGCAAATTATCAACTTCTGCTTTTGGTTGGAGATACTTATCAGATTAGTTCGATACGATTTGGCAACTGGTTTAGTGTTGCGAGAAAATTTATTCTAGAAACTTCTGTATTTAAATTGACCATCCCATATAGGAGCAATGACGATAATTTGAAATTGCTTTGGGAACGGGTCAGAAACATGGATGATACCATTCTGGAACTTATTGCTCGGCAAGAGTATTCTATTACGCTAGACGCATCAATTTTTGATAATGCAGAGGACGATGAAGTGATTCTATGTCTGAATTATGATGGACTGTATGGTATAAACAACATCAATCGTTTTCTTCAAGAAAGCAATCCCAATGATGCAGTTCAGTGGGGAATTCAACAGTACAAAATCGGTGACCCGATTTTATTCAATGAATCTGACAGATTTGCACCTGTAATTTACAATAATATGAAGGGGAAAATTGTCGGCATAGAAGTTGTAAATCCTGATGATGTTGCCGGCTACATTCAATTTGATATAGAACTCAACAAAGTTATAAATGGCATGGATGCTTTGATGCAGGATTTTGATTTGTTGAAAAATTCGCAATGCGGAAATTCTGTAATTCGCTTCAAAGTGTACAAAACAAGAAGTACAGACGAAGATGATGAAGGCAGTTCAAGAGCTGTTGTGCCGTTCCAAGTAGCATATGCTTTATCAATCCATAAAGCACAGGGATTGGAGTTCCGGTCTGTCAAAATTGTCATCACTGACGAGGTGGATGAGCTTATTACGCATAATATTTTCTACACGGCTATAACAAGAGCACAGAGTAAATTAAGAATTTATTGGACGCCGGAAGTAGAAAATAAAGTTCTCACGAGCATCCAGCCGAGAAGTATAAACAAAGATGTTGGTTTGCTGAGGCGGTACATTCGATAATAGGAGATAGCTTATGGCAAAAAAGAAAACAACAGGGCTATTCCTTATGGATTGAGATTTAAATTGCCGTATAAAATGTCCACCGACAATCTGGAAACTATTTAACGATATATAAACCTTTTAACAAAAGGTCAAAACCGTGTGCAGTTTGTATCAAAGTAGGTCACTTCTTTCAGTGACAAGTCATAGAAATACGGCATACTTCGTTTTTTAAGCTGTATATTTATCATTTACTTTCATAGTGCATTCAAGATGTCTATATTATTTACCTATTAGCCACTGCTTTGGCAAAAAAGTCATAAGAAAAATGCGGCTGATAACCCGAAAGGTATCAGCCGCTGATTTGCCCGGACGTGATGTCAGCGTATTTGTATTTGTTTTATTTCGTCAGTGAGTGCGTTCGCCTTGTTTACGTTCTCTCCGAAACAATAGTATACGGGTCATTATATAAGGAAGAAGCTGATAAAGGAACGAAAATACAGCTATACAGATAGCAGAATATATTATAGTACCATAATATAAATATTCTGCAATCAATGGCAAATTCACCATGTTAGTTTTTTCGACTCTTGGAAAATTATCGGGATAATAAATCGCAAAGCCAACAAATATCAACAGAAAAGATGGTATCCAAAAATAAACCTTTGAGCGAATAATGCCTGCCGAAATTGCCGCCGCTATTAAAACTACTCTCATAACAAAGAACCTTACTACTTCCGTTGGCGCCATTATCCCTTCACTTCTGACTCCCATCGCTTGAAGCATAGGCTCAATTATTTGCAGTTCAAATATTATAATCAGATATACGCCTATCTGAATCGCCACCGTAAAAATGAAATTAGAAAGCAACGGGTGTTTTTTCATATTGTTATCTTTTCCTTTCTGTCAATCTATGCTGACAAATAATAAGATAATTGCTAATTTGTCCGGTTGTGATGTCAGCGTATTTGTATTTGTTTCTTTTGTCAGTGAGTGCGTTCGCCTTGTTTGCGGTCTTTCCGAAGTAATAGTATACGGATAATTGAATAAGGAAGAAGCTGAAAAAGGAACTTAGCTACAGTTATGCAGATAGCAGAATACATTATACTACCATAACCAAAATGTTCCGCTATCCACGGCAAATTGATCATGTTGTCTTCCTTGATTCTTGAAAGATTATCAGGATAATAAATTGCAAACCCAATAAATATCAAAAGGAATGACGGTATCCAAAAATAAACCTTTGAGCGAATAACGCCTGCCGCAATTGCCGCCGCTATCAATACTGCACTGAAAACAATGAGCCTTACTACTGCCGTAGGCGGCAATATTCCTTCACTTCTGACTCCCATCGCTTGAAGCATAGGCTCAATTATTTGCACTTCAAATATTTCGATCAGATACACACCTATCTGAATCGCCATCGTAAAAATGAAATTAGAAAGCAACGGGTGTTTTTTCATATTGTTATCCTTTCTGTCCTTGTATACAAATACGAGCAATTACAAATGGAATAATATCAAGTAAAAAAGCCATAAAAGGAACAGAGGTAAAGAAATTATCGGAAAGATGAAACTCCAACCTACCAGGACTATATATTAAAAGAAATACTATATATAATATATTGTAAAATAGACATAACCATATTGGGATGTTTCCGTTGAATAGTACTCCCAAAACGACTGCTCCAACAATATTTATTAGTATAACAGCAATTCCGCTAATAATCTGTCCCTCCGGCAAAATACCCTGAAACATGATACCGTTCGATTCCATAATTGGTTCAACAATTTTAACCCATAAAACTTGAAGAGAATATGATACAATAGAAATAATAATTACCGAAATGATATATTTTATAAACGTTATCATTCTTCCTCCAGTCTAGATTCAATTATCTTGCTATTTGATCACTTGCACACTTCTTTCTGCAAGCAATCAGAGTCGTTATCAGCATAACGATACCGTATTGCACGGTTATGAAAATGGAAGCTAACCAGAATGGCATTGCCCGGACGTGATGTCAGCGTATTTGTATTTGTTTTATTTCGTCAGTGAGTGCGTTCGCCTTGTTTGCGGTCATAGTATACGAGTAAACGTATAATGTAGTTCATCTTGGATTGTCAGTGTCATTCTTTTTCGAAGCAATCAGAGTTGTTATTAGCATAATGATACTGTATTGCAAAGTTATGAAAATGGACGATTCCCAAGATGGCATTGCAGGCTGACCAGATGCAATGCCTATTTTCAATCCTCCTGTAAACACAAACATATAAATTGACGGTGGGGACAAGATTGCAAAAAGCACGTACATTAACACAACTGAAATAATCAAATACTTTATTATATAACCAAACTTCTTTACAGCTGTCACTGTTAGTGCGCATATTATGAGCAATTGAACAAGCGTATGAAGAGCAAAGCTCAATACAAACGGCGCTGATATATTCAGCATAAAATCCGAGAACGGTTTTAAAATTATTCCATGATAAAAAACCATAATTGTCCAGATTGCTAAAGGCAAAACAATAGGACATATTTTATTCAACAAAAATCACCTCTATAATCAGCAAGATAAAATATAATAACTTATTTGCATATGGGGGTTGCTAATGTTATCCATCGCAGGGTGTATCCACAAAATTTGAATGTTTACTGCATATCCAATAAATGCCCGCTTCGTGCTTTTATATCGTTGGGCAACATCAGTTAGAACTGTTGGAACATTCTTATTTGCCGCAAGAACAGCTAAATACTGCATAAAATGTGCTGTTGTTTCACAAATTGTGACCTGTCTCATAATTTCCCAGTACAAATATCTGACCGTCTTCACATTCGATAGATAACTCAGAAAGTCCCTGAAAATCAGGCTCTTCAACATTTATTAAATACGAATAGTATTTTATACAGTAAGTTTTATCTTTGTCAGTTTTAATATCACAGATATGCGGTGATATATGAATTTCTGACTGCTTTCCGTCTACGATTCGTTCATTTGCTCCGGTTGAACGAATATCGTATGATACGACACTACCGTCAAAAAGCTCCAATGCTTCAGACAGTTGATTGTCAAAGTCGGATTCTGAAGATACAGTTTTGCAAAACAAATCTTTCAAGCCTTCAGAGTCATTGCTGCTTAAGTAATCTAAAATTTGTTTGCATTGATTTTTTGTTTCTGAGTTAATATCTATTCGTTCAATTTTACAGCCCGAGCAAAATAACAGAACACTACTCAGCGTAAGAAACAATATCAATTTCTTGATAATCAACCACCACACTTTCCACAATAAGTGTCTTTATTCTTTGTAATGATTTCTGCCAATTATCAGTTTTTCGCCCCAATCTCCGTCTTTGCATATTTGGATCATATCGATCCCTTCATACTCAGGATGTTCATTCCATATATACAAATACGAAAACGAAATCGTATATGTTTGCCCGGTATCGGTGGTGAAATCAAATTCCGGATAGCAGCTGTAATAGTAAATTATACCATTGTTTTTAGCTTCTTCCCCTCCTCCTTTACCTTCATAGCTATATGAAGTAATTGCACCATCGATATATTCAAAAAGCTGTCTTATTTCGTCCAAAGAGCTATCTTGAT
>OLPV01000911.1_pt1 | contig 23798 bp, 18 predicted proteins | sample 1671961 | NCBI WGS metagenome assembly OLPV01 (sample SAMEA3136630, study PRJEB25190) | human gut metagenome | biome: human gut; feature: human-associated habitat; material: faeces | place: Austria | collected 2013
GGCCGCGGCCCAGCGCCGCCCGGACTTTGACCGGGTGGCCGAGACCTGCCTGGACGAGCTGCACCAGCTGGAGGAGGCCAACACCCCCTCTCTGGACCGCCCTGCCGATGCCTTTGCCCGCCTGCTCCAGGCGGCGGCCATAGCAGTCTCTCCGGCGGCCCGGCAGAGCGCCGTGGCGCAGATCCTGTACCATGTGGGCCGCTGGATCTACCTGGCCGATGCCTGGGACGATCTGGCCGAGGACCGGGAAGCGGGGCAGTATAATCCCCTCCTGGCCCGCTACGGCGACCAGGCGGAGCAGCATCAAGCCGCCCTGCGGGAGACGATGCACGTCTCTCTGGGCCTGGCCAACACCGCCTACGCCCTGTTAGACTGGGGCGTTTGGGAGCCGCTGCTGGGCCATATCCTCACCATCGGCCTGCCTGCCGTGGAGGAAGCCGTTTTCACCGGCCAATGGAAGCAGGCCAAGCACCCCCGTTTATTCCAACGTGACCAAGCCCCCGCCCTTCCGGCGGGGGAGACCGATAAGGAGAACAAAAAACTATGAACGATCCCTATGCCGTGCTGGGCCTCAGTCCTTCCGCCAGCGATGAGGAGGTCAAACGCGCCTACCGGGCCCTGGTGAAGAAGTATCACCCGGACAACTATGTGAACAACCCCTTGGCCGACCTGGCCGAGGCCAAGATGAAGGAGATCAACGAGGCTTATGACGCCATCGTCAAGGGCCGCACCCAGGGGGGCTATCAGCAGCAGGCCCAGTCCAACGGGAACCGTTACGGCACCGGCGGTCAGGCCGGCCAGAACCCCGCCTTCCTTCAGGTGCGTCAGCTCATCGTCCAGAACAATTTGGCCGAGGCGGAGCGTATCCTGCGCTCCACCGCCGCCAACAGTGCCGAGTGGTACTTCCTCATGGGCAGCATCGCCTACAAGCGGGGCTGGATGGACGACGCCCGCCAGAATTTCTGGACGGCCAGCAGCATGGAACCCAATAATATAGAATACCGTCAGGCAGTCAACCAGATGAATTTACAGGCCCAGCGGGGCAGCTACCAGGGCGGCGACGACCTGGCCAACCTCTGCACGACCCTGTGCTGTCTGAACTGCCTGTGCAACTCCTGCAATTGACCCCAGCGGCACCGACGGGAGTGGACAATAGAGAAAGAGAACTGAGAATGAGGTGTTTTTCGTGATACGAAGTATGACAGGCTACGGCCGGGGCGAGCAGGTGCTCCACGACCGGACGATCACCGTAGAGCTGCGGGCCGTGAACAACCGTTATCTGGACTGTTCCGTGAAGCTGCCCCGGCTGTATGTCTTTGCCGAGGAGGCCATCAAGGCCCAGGTGCAGAAGAGCGTGGGCCGGGGCAAGGTGGATGTGTTCCTGACGATCGACTCCGCCGCAGCGGACAAGGTCTCCGTGACCCTGAACAAGCCCGTGGCTGACGGCTATTACACGGCCCTGACCCAAATGCGGGATGCCTACGGCCTGCGGGATGATATTTCCGTCTCCCTGCTCTCCCGCTTCCCGGATGTGTTCCTGGTGGAAAAGGAACAGGGGGATGCCGAGGAGATCGTGGCCGACATCAGCCAGGTGCTGGCCCAGGCCCTGGAGGAGTTCAACGCCATGCGCACCCGCGAGGGGGAAAAGCTGGCCCAGGACATCCGGGGCAAGGCGGAGAAGATCGCCCAGCTCGTGGCCCAGATAGAGGCCCGCTCCCCGGAGAGCGTGAACGAATACCGGGAAAAGCTGCGCCAGCGGATGCAGGAGGTCCTGGAAAACACCCAGCTCGACGAGACCCGCATCCTGACGGAAGCCGCCATCTTTGCCGACAAAGTCGCCGTGGACGAGGAGACCGTCCGTCTGCACAGCCATCTGGACCAGCTCCGTGAGATGCTGGCCCAGGACGGTTCTGTGGGACGGAAGCTGGACTTCCTCATCCAGGAGTTTAACCGGGAGGCCAACACCATCGGCTCGAAGTGCAGCGATGTGGCCCTCTCCCGCGTGGTCGTGGACCTGAAGGGCGAGATCGAAAAGATCCGCGAGCAGGTCCAGAACATCGAGTGACGGGGAGAGGAGGCGAGCCATTGAGACTCATCAACATCGGCTTTGGCAACATGGTCTCTGCCAGCCGGCTCATCGCCATCGTAAGCCCTGAGTCGGCCCCCATCAAGCGCATGGTCCAGGAGGCCAGAGAACGCGGGGTCCTGGTGGACGCGACCTACGGCCGCCGCACCCGCGCCGTGCTCATTACAGACAGCGATCATATCATCCTTTCCGCCCTTCAGCCGGAGACCGTGGCCAGCCGGCTCAACGGACGGGAAGAGATCCCAGGGGAGGAAGAAGAATGAAGCGAGGGACCCTATTGGTGGTCTCCGGTTTTTCCGGCGCAGGCAAGGGCACGGTTCTGTCCAAGGTGCTGGAAAAACGGACGGACCTATATTATTCTGTATCCTTCACCACCCGCGCCCCCCGCACCGGGGAGCAGGATGGCGTGAACTATCATTTTGTGACCCGCGAGGCGTTTCAGGAGCGCATCGACCGGGGAGAATTTTTAGAGTACGCCGAGTACGTGGGGAATTTTTACGGCACGTCCATGGCCGTGATCCGGGAAAAACTGGACCAGGGCGTGGATGTGATCCTGGAGATCGAGAGCCAGGGCGCGGCCAAGGTCCGGCAGAAGATGCCGGAGGCCGTCTCCCTCTTCCTGGTCCCCCCGTCCTTCGAGGAACTCTCCCGCCGTCTGCACGGCCGGGGAACGGACTCGGAGGAGGTCATCCAGCGCCGCCTGGCCACCGCCCGGAAAGAGGCCAAAGAGCTGGAGCACTATGACTATATCGTCATCAACGACACAATAGAAAATGCGGTGGGGGAGATCTTAGCTATCCTCGTCGCCGAGGGCTGCCGCAAGGAGCGGCGCCTGGAACTGTTCAAAGGAGTGTAATGAATTATGATGCTGTATCCCGCAATGAGCGAACTGTTGAAGCAGGTCCCCAGCCGTTACCAGCTGGTGAACGTGGTGGCCGCCCGCGCCCGTAAGATCGCTGCCCGCGCCGAGCGCGAGGGCCTGATGCTGGAGGAAAAGCCCGTGAGCATCGCCGTTCAGGAGATCGCCGACGGCAAGCTGGACGAGCCCGTGGAGGAGGTCATGCAGGAGGAAGGCGTCCTGCAGGGCCGCTTTGCCCATGAGCAGGAGAACGCCCCCGGCCACGAACAGCCTCATCACGCCGCCCCCGTGGAAGCCACGCCCGCAGAGCCTGCCTTTGAGGAAGCCGCGCCGGTCCTGGAGAGCACTGCCCCTGCCGAGGAGCCTGCTCCCGCCGCTGAGGACGCGGAGAAGCCCGCAGAATAACCGACTGCGGCCATGCGCATGGATAAGCTCGTGAAGACTGCCAAGGTGGCCCTGGCGGCCGCTACCTTTGCCATCGACCGGCCCTTTACCTACCGGGTGCCCGATGCTCTGGCGGAGAAGCTGGTCCCTGGGATGCGGGTGCTGGTCCCCTTTGGAGCGGGCAACCGGCCCAGCGAGGGGCTGGTCCTCTCCCTGGCCGACGAGGTGCCGGAGGGGAGACTCAAAGAGATCGGCACCCTGCTGGACCCCAGGCCTGTTCTGACCCAGGAGGGCATCCGGCTGGCCCTGTGGATGCGGGAGCGCTTTTTCTGCACGGTCTACGCCGCCGCCCTCACCATGCTGCCCACCGGGCTGTGGTATGTGCTGCGGGAGAGCTATGCCATCGCCCCCGGCGTTGACCGGGAGACTTGGGAAGAGAAAACCGCCCGAAGCCCCAAGGCCAAGCAGATCATGGGTCTGCTCTACGCCGCCGGGGGACAGGCGGACCTGGACCAGATCAAGGCCATCCCGGACCTGAAGGACCCCCGCACCACCCTGCGGGAGCTGGAAAAGGCGGGCCTCATCACCCGCCAGACCCAGGCCAAGCGGAAAGTGGGGGACAAAACGGAGCCGATCGCCCGCCTGACCATGGACCCCGCCGAGGCCATGGCGCTCTTAGCGCCCAAGCAAAAGACCTCCCCCATGGGCTACCGGGTCACAGAGCTGCTCTGCCGCTTGGGCAGCGCCAGCGTGAAGGAGCTGTGCTACTTCACCGGGGCCTCCCGCGCCACCATCAAGAGCTTGGCGAAAAAGGGCGTGCTCGCCCTGGAGGAGAAAGAGGTTTTCCGCCGCGCCATGCCGGAGACGGGGGAGAGCACTCCGCTGTCTACCCTCAACGACCAGCAGCAGGCGGCCTATCAGGGCCTGCTGGACCTGATGGAGGAGCCTGCCCCCCAGGCGGCGCTGCTGTACGGCGTCACCGGCAGCGGCAAGACCCAGGTCTATCTCCACCTGATCCAGAAGGCCCTGGAGGCTGGACGGGGGGCCATCGTCATGGTCCCAGAGATCGCCCTGACCCCCAGCTTACTGCAAATCTTCTTGGCCCATTTCGGCCGGCAGGTCGCCATCTTACACAGCTGCCTGCCCACGGGCGAGCGCTATGACGAGTGGAAGCGCGTCCGGGACGGACGCGCCAAGGTCGTTGTGGGTACCCGCTCGGCAGTTTTTGCCCCCCTGCCCGATCTGGGTCTCATCATCCTGGACGAGGAGCAGGAGAGCAGCTACCAGTCCGAGAGTATGGTGCGCTACCATGCCAGGGAGGTGGCAAAGTTCCGCTGTAAGCAGCACAAGGGCCTGCTGCTCCTGGGCTCTGCCACCCCAGCGGTGGAGAGCCGCTACGCCGCCGAGACGGGACAATATCATCTCTTTACCTTGCAGCAGCGCTACAATGCGCATCAGCTGCCCAAGGTCGTGCTGGCGGACATGAAGCAGGAATTACGGGCTGGAAACAACTCCGGCGTATCCGAGCTGCTCCGGACGGAGCTGGAGGAAAACCTGCGGCGGGGAGAGCAGAGCATCCTCTTTCTCAACCGCCGGGGCAACAGCCGCATGGCCCTGTGCAGCCAGTGCGGCGAGGTCCCCACCTGCCCGCGCTGTTCTGTCCACCTGACCTACCACAGCGCCAACGGGCGGCTCATGTGCCATTACTGCGGCTACTCCATGCCCCTGCCGGAGGTCTGCCCCCACTGCGCGGGCCGGTTCCAGTTCGTGGGCATGGGCACCCAAAAGCTCCAGGAGGAGCTGCAAGCCCTCTATCCAGATGTAGAAGTCATGCGGATGGACGCCGACACCATCACGGCCACCCGATCCCATGAGGTCTTGCTGGACCGTTTCCGCCGGAAGAAAGTACCCATTTTGTTGGGGACCCAGATGGTGGCCAAGGGCTTGGATTTCCCCAACGTGACCCTGGTGGGGGTCGTGGACGGAGACCTCTCCCTCTACGCCGACAACTACCGGGCTGCCGAACGGACCTTCTCCCTGCTCACCCAAGTGGTGGGCCGGGCCGGACGAGGGGACAAGCCGGGGCGGGCCATCATCCAGACCTGGACCCCGGACAACGACATCCTCAACCTGGCTGCCCGCCAGGACTATGATACCTTTTACACCGGGGAGCGGGAGATGCGCCGCCTGCTTCGCTTTCCGCCGTTTCTGAACCTGTTCCGCATCACCATCTCCGGGCCGGAGGAGACGCAGGTGCTCCGGGCCTGCGCTGTGGTGCGGCGGAGCCTGGACCCGTGGATCAAGCCCCGGCAGCACGGCCCGGAGGGGCCGGAGGTGCTTGGCCCGGCCCCGGCGCCCATTCTAAAGATCAACAACCGCTACCGCTACCGGGTGCTGGTGAAATGCCGCAATGACAAAGAGATCCGGGCCATCTTAGCCCAAATCCTGCGGGCTGCCCAGCAGGACCGGGCCAACAAAGGCCTGTCCATCTTAATTGACCCTATGGATGGGTGAATGACAATATACACTAGACACACGACAAGAGAGACTGAGAGAATCAAGGAAGGAATGTTATCATGATCAAAAAGATTTTACAGAAGGACGACCCCGTCCTGCACAAGGTTTGCCACCCTGTCACCAACTTTGACCAGAAGCTGGCTAACCTGCTGGACGATATGACCGCCACCCTGAAGGACGCCCAGGGCCTGGGCCTGGCCGCGCCCCAGATCGGCATCCTCCGCCGGGTGTGCATCGTGCTCAACGACCAGGAGGAATACCTGGAGCTGGTGAACCCTGAGATCGTCAGCCAGGAGGGGGAGCAGGAGGGCTTCGAGGGCTGCCTGAGCCTGACTGGCATGTACGGCATTGTGGAACGCCCCATGAAGGTGAAGGTCAAGGCCCAGAACCGCCGCGGCGAGCCCGTGGAGTTCGAGGGCGAGGGCATCACCGCCCGCTGCTTCTGCCACGAGATCGAGCATCTGGACGGCCACATGTACTATGAAAAGTGCGACCGCCTGTTCACCGAGGCTGAGGTCGACGACATGATGCAGGCCGTAGACGCGGACTGAGGAGGGACCTCCATGAAGATCGTATTCATGGGCACGCCGGAGTTCGCCGTGCCCTCGCTGGAGGCTCTGGTCGCCGCCGGGCACCAGGTCGTTGGCGTGTTCAGTCAGCCGGACAAGCCCAAGAACCGGGGCATGAAGCTCCAGCCCACCCCGGTGAAGCTGTGCGCCATGGTCCATGATCTGCCGGTGTATCAGCCTACCAAACTGCGGGACGGCACGGCCCTGGAAACCATCCGGAGCCTGGCCCCGGATCTCATCGTGGTGGCCGCTTACGGACGCATCCTGCCCCAGGAGATCTTGGACTACCCCAAGTATGGCTGCATCAACGTCCACTCCTCCCTGCTGCCCAAGTACCGCGGGGCTGCCCCCATCCACTGGTCCATCCTGAACGGGGACAAGGAGACGGGCGTGACCATCATGCACATGGCGCTGGCCCTGGACGCCGGGGACATTATCTCCCAGGTCAAAACGCCCATCGACCCCGACGAGACAGTGGAAATGCTCCACGACCGCCTGGCCCGCCTGGGCGCGGACCTGCTGGCGGAGACCGTGCAGAACATCGCCGACGGCACCGCCACCCGCACTCCCCAGGACGAGAGCCAAGTCACGCTGGCCCCTATGCTCAGCCGGGAGCTTTCGCCCATGGACTGGACCAAGCCCGCCCGGACACTCCACGACCAGGTGCGGGGCCTCATCCCCTGGCCCTCTGCCACGGCAGAGCTCAACGGGGTGAAATGCAAGATCTTTGTCACCGCCGTGCTGGACGAGACCACGGGGAAAGCCCCCGGCAGTGTCCTGGCGGCAGATAAGAAGGGCTTGAAAATTGCCTGCGGCGAGGGCACGGTGCTGCGCATCGACATCCTGCAAGCCGCCGGCGGGAAGCGGATGGCCGCCGCAGATTACCTGCGCGGGCATCCCATCCCCGTGGATTGAGCGCCCAAGAGAAAGGAGGGAGACGGGGCATGTCCGCACGAGAAGCCGCACTGCTGACCCTCGTGGCCATGGAGCGCCAGAAGGCCTGGTCCAACGGCCACTTGAAAAAAGTGATCCAGGAGGAACACCTGGACAAGCGGGACGCCGCCCTGGCCACCCGCCTGTGCTTCGGCGTGGTCCAGAATAAGCTTTTGCTGGACCACTACATCCAGCAGTTTTCCACCATGAAGCTGCAAAAAATGGAGAGCAAGGTCAGAAACAGCCTGCGTCTGGGGCTGTACCAGATGCTCTTCCTCACCAAAATTCCCGTCACCGCCGCCGTGAACGAATCGGTGGAGCTGACGAAGAAACACTGCAAGAATCCCCGCGCCGGAGGCCTGGTCAACGGCATCCTGCGGAACCTGGCCCGGAACATCAACGAGCTTCCGGCTCTGGATCGCAGCAGCCAGACGGCCTATCTCTCCCTGCTGTACAGCCACCCCCAGTGGCTGGTCGAGACCTGGGCCAAGGAGCTGGACGGGGAAGAATTGGAGACCCTGCTCCGCTGGGACAACAGCGAGCCGCCGGTGACGGTGCAGGTGAACACCTGCCGCTTTGAAACGCCCAAGGTCGTTCTGGCCCTGGAGCGAGAGGGCGTGAACGTCCTGCCCCACCCCTGGCTGCCGGACTGCCTGGTCCTCACGGACACCGGTGATCTGACCCAGCGCACGGCTTGGCAGGAGGGGATGTTCTATCCCCAGGACCCCGCCGCCCGCCTGGCGGTCCTGGCCGCCGGCTTACAGCCGGGGGAAACCGTTTTGGATGCCTGCGCCGCCCCCGGCGGCAAGTCCTTTGCCGCCGCGATGTGTATGCAGGATCAGGGCGAGATCCACGCCTGCGACCTCCACGCCCATAAAAAAGCGCTCATCGAAGCCGGGGCCACCCGCCTGGGCTTGCAGTCCATCACCGCCCAGGTCCTAGACGGCAAAAAGCCCCGGAAGGGCTGGGAGGAACGATTCGATGCCGTCCTGGCCGACGTGCCCTGTTCCGGCCTCGGCGTCATCCGCAAGAAGCCGGAGATCCGCTATAAAGACCCGGCGGAGCTGGCGGGCCTGCCCCAGATCCAAGGGGACATTTTGGACAATGTCAGCCGCTATGTGAAGCCCGGCGGCGTCTTGCTCTATTCTACCTGCACGCTGCTGCAGGCGGAAAACGAAGGCGTTGTGACGGCCTTCCTGGCCAAGCATCCAGACTATCAGTTGGAGCGCTTTCTGCTGCCCGGCCCGCTGGGCGAGGTGGCCGCAGGCCAGTGTACCCTCTGGCCCCAGCGCTTGCAGACCGACGGCTTTTTCCTGGCCAAACTCCGAAAGGAGGGGGCCAAATGACGGAACGGATCGACTTCAAGTCCATGACCCCGGAAGAGCTCACCACCTGGTGCAAGGACCAGGGACAGCCCGCGTTCCGGGGCAAGCAGCTCTTCCAATGGCTCAGCCGGGGCGTGGCCTCCACCGAAGAGATGACGGACGTCCCCAAGGCCCTCCGGGCCAAGATCGACCAGGCCGGTGGCATCACCCCGCCGGTGGTGGCCCGGAAGCAGGTCTCAAAGCTGGACGGCACCATAAAATATCTGTGGCAGCTGGCCGATGGCAACTGCATTGAGACGGTCCTCATGCGTTATCGGCACGGCAACTCCGTCTGCATCTCCTCCCAGGTGGGCTGCGCAATGGGCTGCGCCTTCTGCGCCTCCACCGTGGGGGGCAAGATCCGGAATCTCACGGCGGGGGAGCTGCTGGACCAGGTGATCTTTACCCAGAAGGATTCCGGGGCGCCCATTTCCAACATCGTCCTCATGGGCATCGGGGAACCGCTGGACAACTACGCCAACGTGCGAAAATTCCTCACCCTGGTCAACCACCCCAACGGAATGAACATCGGCATGCGCCATATCTCGCTCTCCACCTGCGGCCTGATCAAGGGCATCGACCGGCTGGCGGAGGAGAATTTACAGCTTACGCTGTCCGTTTCCCTCCATGCCCCCGACGACGAGACCCGCAGCAGACTCATGCCCGTCAACCGGGCCACGGGGGTGGATGCCCTCTTCGCAGCCTGCCGCCGGTATTTCCAAAAGACGGGGCGGCGCATTTCGTATGAGTATGCCATGATCGACGGGGTGAACGACACGCCTCGCCAGGCCGCCCTGCTGGGCGACCGGCTGGAGGGGACCGTGGCCCACGTGAACCTCATTCCCCTGAACTACGTGGAGGAGAGCAGCCTGCACCCCAGCACCCACGTGGCCCAGTTCCAGCGGCAGCTGGAAAAGCGGGGCATCACCGCCACGGTGCGCCGCCGCCTGGGCAGCGACATTGACGCCTCATGCGGCCAGCTGCGCCGGAAAGCCCTGCGGGAGCAGGCCAAGGGCCAGCGATGAGAGCGGAGAAAGGAGATGATTCCCCATGGTTTCTGTGTGGGGATTGACTGACAAAGGGATCGTTCGACGAGAAAACCAAGACTCCTGCGCCTATGAGACCATTCCGGAGCGCGGCCTGGCCTGGGGCGTGGTCTGCGACGGTATGGGCGGGGCCAAGGCGGGGGACATCGCCAGCAAGCTGGCGGTGGAGACCTTCCGCACCCACCTGGAAGACCTGCGCGGCCCGGACCTCCCCGGAGAGACGGGGAAGCTGCTCCTGGCCGCTGCGGAGGACGCCAACCGGGTGGTCTATCACAAGGCCTCCACAGACGACGACTGCATCGGCATGGGGACGACCCTGGTGGGCCTCATTTTGCAGGGGGAGACCCTGGAAGTGGTGAACGTGGGGGACAGCCGCGCCTATCTCATCCGGCCGGACGGCATCCGCCGCATCACCCGTGACCACTCCGTCGTGGAGGATCTCATCGCCAACGGCGACCTGACCCCGGAGCAGGCCCGGCGGCATCCCCAGAAAAACCTCATTACGAGGGCCTTGGGGACCTCGCCCCGCGTGAAGGCGGATCTCTTCCAAGAGACCGTTGCGCCGGGGGATGCGCTCCTGCTGTGCTCCGACGGTCTCATCAACGAGGTCACCGATCAGGAGATCCAAAAGGAAGTTCTGGCCGGCGGCTCCCCCCAAGAGATCTGCCAGCGGCTGGTGGCCCGCACCCTGGACCACGGAGCGCCGGACAACGTCACCGTCGTGCTGTTCCAGCTGTGAGAAGGAGTGTGTTGCCATGAATCAATACATCGGTAAAATGCTCGATAACCGATATGAGATCCTAGACGTGATCGGCGTCGGCGGCATGGCGGTGGTCTACAAAGCCTATTGCCATCGGCTGCATCGGTTTGTTGCCATCAAGGTCCTGAAAAAAGACCTGGCCTCGGACGCCGAGTTCCGCCGCCGCTTCCACGAGGAGGCCCAGGCCGTTGCCATGCTCTCCCACCCCAACATCGTTTCCGTCTACGACGTGAGCAAGGGGGATGACCTGGACTATATCGTCATGGAGCTCATCGACGGCATTACCCTGAAACAATATATGCAGAAAAAGGACGGCCGCTTGAACTGGCGGGAGTCCCTCTACTTCATCACCCAGATCGTCCGAGCCCTGGGCCACGCCCACAGCCGGGGGATCATCCACCGGGACATCAAGCCCCAAAACATCATGGTCCTGCGGGATGGCAGCGTCAAAGTAGCTGACTTCGGCATCGCCCGCATCATGTCTGCTGCCCAGAACACCATGACCCAGGAGGCCTTGGGCTCCGTCCACTATATCTCCCCGGAGCAGGCCAGAGGCAGCCACATCGACGCCCGCGCCGACATTTCCTCCGCCGGTGTCGTTCTCTATGAGATGCTGACCGGCCGCCTGCCCTTCGACGGGGACACCCCCGTCTCCGTGGCCATCCAGCACATCAGCGCCAAGCCCATGTCGCCCCGCGAGATCGTGCCGGACATTCCCATTGGCCTGGAGGAGATCACCATGAAGGCCATGGCCTCCCGCATCGACCAGCGCTATATGAACGCCGAGGCCATGCTGCGGGACCTGGAGGAATTCCGCAAGAATCCCCAGGTGGAGTTTCACTATAATCTGGCCGCCTTCCACGGCGCTCAGCCCGTCCCAGAAGAGCCGACCCAGCCCATGGACGGCACCGGGACCCTGGGCCGCCGCCAGCGCCAGCCCGTCCGCACCCGCACGGCCCCGCCGCCCCGGCGCTATCCGCCGGAGAAGCAGGATGACTACGAGGACGACGATCCCCGCGACCGCCGCCGCAATCTGGTGATCCCCATCGTGGTCGTGGTGTTCATCGTGGCCGTGGGCGTGTTCCTGTGGCTGACGTTCTTCAGCGGAATTTTTGACAAGGAAGACACGATCAAAGTCCCCAATCTCCTGGGCGAAAAGCTTACCGATGTGCTCCAGGATGAAGAGGTTTTGAAGCAATTCAAAGTCGTGGAGCAATCTCGTGAGCCCAGCTCGGAGTATGAAGAGGGCGAGATCATCCGCCAAGACCCTGAGGGCGGTTCGTCCGTCAGCGAGAGCAAAGAGCTCATCACCATCAACGTGGTGGTCAGCTCCGGGCAAGAGACCATAGAGATGATCGACGTAGTGGGCGACGACTACGACGTTGCCGTCAGCCGCCTTCAGCAGATGGACCTGAAAGTGGACACCGCCACGAAGCAGGCCTCCGATACAGTGGAGGAGGGCAAAGTCATTTCCAGCAACCCCGTCAAGGGGGCCAAGATCAGCCCCGGCGACCGCGTCCAGCTGGTCATCAGCACCGGCCCTGACGTGAAGAAGGTCGCCGTGCCCACCCTCACCGGCATCTCTTTGGACAATGCCCGCAGCATCGCCCACAGCGCGGGGCTGAACATCGGCAACGTCTCCGAGGTCAACAGCGACAAGCCCGCCGGTCAGGTCATTTACCAGAGCGTAGCGCCCAACACCCAGGTGGACGAGGGCACCAGCATCACCCTCCAGGTCAGCAAAGGCCCGGAGACCAAACCGGAGGTCACCAAGACCATCGAGATCGCCCTGCCGACGGACGGCCGGGAGACGGTCACGGTGCAGGTGACCCTGGACGGCAAAGAGGTCTATACCCAAGACGTGAAGACCGACGTGGGCACGACCTATGTCAGCATCACCGGCTCCGGCACGATGCAGGTCTGTGTCTACTTCGACGGCGAGCTGGCCACCCAGTTCCAAGAGAATTTTGACGAATGAGAAACGACCAAGGGACCATCCGCAAGGCCCTGAGCGGATTTTACTACGTCCAGACGGACGACGGCCTGGTGACCTGCCGGGCCAGGGGCAAGTTTCGCTATCAAAAGATCACCCCCCTGGTGGGGGACCGGGTGGCCATCACCGTCCAGGATGACGGCTCCGGTTCTCTGGATCACATTCTGCCCCGCCGCAATGCCTTCCAGCGCCCGGCGGTGGCGAATTTAGACCAGCTGGTGATCATCGCCTCCGGGGCCATCCCCGTGAGCGACCCGTTTTTGCTGGACCGCATCATCTCCCTGGCTGAGAGCAAGGAGTGCCAGCCCATCCTGTGCATCAACAAGTGGGATCTGGTGCAGGCGGAAGACCTGCTCGCGATCTATCAGGCCGCCGGCATCCCGACCTTATCCGTCAGCGCCGCCACCGGCCAAGGCATCGAGGAACTGCGCGGCCTGCTGGCCGGAAAGATCTCGGCCTTTACCGGCAACTCCGGCGTGGGGAAGTCCAGCATCCTCAACGCCCTGGAGCCGAACTTCGGCCTGGCCACCGGCGAGATCAGCGAAAAGCTGGGCCGCGGCCGCCACACCACCCGCCATGTGGAGCTGTTCCCCGTGGCCGGGGGCCTCATCGCCGACACCCCCGGCTTCTCCGCCTTTGACAATGAGAAGGGCGGCGAGCCGCTGGATAAGGATACGCTGGACCGGTCCTTCCGGGAGTTCCGGCCCTACCTGGGCCAGTGCCGCTTCATCGGCTGCGCCCACATCAAGGAAAAGGGCTGCGCCGTCCTGGCGGCGGTGAAGGCCGGGGACATCCCCAAGAGCCGCCACCGGAGCTATGTGCGCCTGTACGAGCTGGCGAAAGAAAACAAACCCTGGGAAAAATAAGCCCAAACACGACCCGTCTGTCCCCTGCATACACTGGGGCAGACGGGTTTGTTGCACCCAGGAGGGAGGGAAGAACCATGAAGATGGTGGTCATCGCGGCCCCGAAGGCCTTGGCGGGCTTTTTGAAAAAGATTTTCCACATGGAGCACACCGACTGAGAAAACCCGGTCTAACCCTCCGCCGGGGGACATAGAATGGCCCAAGAACTGAAACACCGGAAAGGATGGGTTGCCGTGAAAGAATTGGAACTGCGCCGGGCAAACACCAAGGGCTGGGCGGTGGTGGGCCGGACCAGCATCGAGCAGGAGGAGACCGCCGAGGTCATCGTCCCGGACGCCCAGCCGGACATCTGGCAGGTGTGGGATGCCTCCACCTGCCTTCTGCTCCAGCGCAAGGAGGTGCGGGAGGGGCAGGCCGCCCTCTATGGCCTGCTGAAAGTCACCATCCTCTATCAGCCCGAAGGAACGGGCGGGGTGGAGCGCATGGAGGCCACCCTGCCCTTTGACGCCGCGCCGGAGCTGCCCGGCTTGACCCGGCAGAGCTTGCTGTACGTCTGCCCCAAGGTCCTGGGCACCGAGACCCGCCTGCTCAACCCCCGTAAGATCCTGGTGCGGGTGGCCTATCAGCTGGACTTGACGGCGTTCGGCCCCGCAGAGCAAGGGGTCCCCAGCCAAGTGGAGGAGCCGGGGCCATACGGCATCTGCCAAAAGACGGGGGAGTGGCACAGTGATGAGACGGTCCACGTCCAGGAAAAAAACTTTACCTATCAGGACACCCTGGTCCTCCCCGGCGGCCGCCCGGACGCGGAGCGCCTGCTGGCGACCCGGACGGCCTGCGCCTGTCACGAGGCCAAGGTCATCGGCAGTAAGCTGGTGTTCAAGGGAGAGGCCGCCGTTCGTCTGCTCTATCAGGCGGAGGATGGCGCGGTGCAGACCGCCGACTTCCACCTGCCCTATTCCCAGCTCATGGACGCCGGAGAAAACAGCCAGGACAGCAGCGCAGACCTCGCCCTGGTCTTTACCGACTGCACCTGCACGCCCGTAGAAGGGGACCGGCGGAGCTTTCAAGTCAGCCTGGCGCTGCAAGCCCAGGCAGTCTTTCGGAAGGAAGAGACGCTTCCGCTGCTCACCGACCTTTACAGTACATCCCACGACCTGGAGATCGACAGAGCCACCTGCCTCACCTGCCGCCTCTCCGGTCAAGGCGAGGATCAGGAGACAGTCCGCCTCCAGCTCCCGGCATCCAATTTGACCGGCCAGCTGGTGGAGGTCCAGGTGCATTTGGGCCGCAGCAGCCAGCGGCAGGAGGGAGAGGCCTACATCCTGACCCAGGAGATCGAATCCGTGGTCCTCTACGAGACGGACGAGGGCCTTGCCTCTGCCCGGCAAAAAAGCCAGGTCCAGCACCGCATCACCGGGGAAGGTCCGGGCCGGTGCCAGTTTACCGCCGAGCTGCTCCGGGACCCTGCCGCCGCGCCGGTGGGGGAGGGCATCGAGGTCACGGCACTGCTCTCCTTCCGTTGGAGGATCCTGGAGGAATCGGAAACAGCCGTCATCCAGCAAGTGCTTCTGGGAGAGCCACGCCAGGCCGACCCCAACGAGCCTTCGGTGATCCTCCGGGCCGTCCACCCTGGGGAGGACCTCTGGGCCGTTGCCAAGGCCTACCACACGACGGATGAGGCAATCCTGGCCGCCAGCGGCCTGGACAGCGAAGAAATTTACCCCGGCCAACGTCTGCTCATCCCCCGCACGGCGGGATAACGCTGGCTGGGAAAAACGCCGCCCGGTATCTCGCAGAAAAGAGATACCGGGCGGCGTAGTTTCTGTTAGGAAATGATCCCACTCAGTCGATGCTGGTGGTCAGCACTTTCTTGAGACGGGCAAACTTCGGCAGGCCGTTTTCCAGCGGACGAGCCGGTTCGCCCTGGATGAGGGGCAGAGCGTAGTCGATGAAGGACTGGCAGACGCCGTTGCCTGCTTCATTGATCCAGGTGCGGGGGACCTTGCGCTCGGTGTTGGCAGCCTGGGTCAGGGGGATGAGCTTGGTCTGGCAGTGGTAGCCGTCGGCATCTCTGGTGCAGTCCAGGGCCACCATCTGGTCGGTCAGGCCGGACACGGCGGCCTCCACCGCGGCCTTACCTGCGGCATAGGCTTCCTGTATGTCGGTCCGAGAAGCCAGGTGAGAGCCGCAGCGCTGGAGCAGGGACAGCTCGATGCCGCGGACCTTCACCCCCATCTTCTGCTTGACCACGTCGGCCAACATGGCGGCCAGACCGCCCAGCTGGGCGTGCCCAAAGCCGTCGGTGGCGGAGGTCTTGGCCTCGGAGACGAAGGTGCCGTCGGCGTAGTGGATGCCCTCGGACACGGCCACCAGGCAGTTGCCGGTGGCGTCGTAAATCCGCTTCACATCCGCCAGGAACTGGTCCATATCAAAGTCCACTTCGGGCAGATAGACCAGGTCCGGGCCGGACCCGGCCCAGCTGGCCAGCCCGGCAGCGCCGGCCAGCCAGCCGGCGTGGCGGCCCATGATCTCCACGATGACGACCGTGCCGGTGTCGTACACTCTGGCGTCCTGATACAGCTCCATGCAGGAGGTGGCGATGTACTTGGCGGCGCTGGCATAGCCGGGGCAGTGGTCGGTGCCGTCCAGGTCGTTGTCGATGGTCTTGGGCACGCCGATGATGTTGCAGGGGTAGCCCACCCGCTGCATATACTTGCTGATCTTGTTGCAGGTGTCCATGGAATCGTTGCCGCCGTTGTAGAAGAAGTAGCGCACGTCGTACTTCTTGAAGACCTCTAAAATGCGCTGGTAATCGGTGTCGTCCACGTCCGGGTCGGCCAGCTTATAGCGGCAGGAGCCCAGGGCAGAGGAGGGCGTGAACTGGAGCAGGTTCAGCTGGGCCGGGTCCTCCTGGCTCATGTCGTAGAGCTGGTCGGCCAGCACGCCCTTGATGCCGTGGGCGGCCCCCAGCACGCGGGTGATCTGGTCGGAAGCCAGGGCGGTCTGGATGACGCCCTGGGCGCTGGCGTTGATGACGGCGGTGGGTCCGCCGGACTGGCCAATGATACAGGCCCCTTTTAAGTTTTCCATGGAGAAAACCTCCTTATGATTTCGTAAACTGTGGGCAGACAAGCTGCCCTTGCATCGCAAAACCCATGATAACATATCCCGTCTGCTCTTGCAATTAGGAGATAATGCTGTTAAAATAATTTTGCTCCGTCGGCGCAGGGCGTTTTGCCGGAGAAACGAAAAAGAATTGAAATACGAGCCGGGTTCCCCGGCTGTTTGAAAGGAGCGGTATCATGCCGTTAGTTACTACCACAGAGATGTTCCGCAAGGCTTACGAGGGCGGCTACGCCATCGGTGCCTTCAACGTGAACAACATGGAGATCGTTCAGGGCATCACCGAGGCTGCCAAGGAGGCAAACTCTCCCATCATCCTCCAGGTGTCCGCCGGGGCCAGAAAATATGCCAAGCACGGCTACCTGATGAAGCTGGTGGAGGCCGCCGTGGAGGACACGGGCCTGCCCATCGCCCTGCACCTGGACCACGGCGAGGACTTTGACATCTGCAAGGCCTGCATCGACGGCGGCTTCACCTCCGTGATGATCGACGGCTCCAAGCATTCCTTCGAGGACAACATCGCCCTGACCCGCAAGGTCGTGGAGTACGCCCACCAGCACGGTGTCGTCGTCGAGGGTGAGCTGGGCCGTCTGGCCGGCATCGAGGACGACGTGAACGTCTCCGCCGCCGATTCCTCCTACACCGACCCCAACCAGGTGGAGGAGTTCGTCCGGGCCACCGGCGTGGACAGCCTGGCCATCGCCATCGGCACCAGCCACGGCGCCTTTAAGTTCAAGCCCGGCACCAAGCCCCAGCTGCGCTTCGACATTCTGGAAGAGGTGGGCCGCCGCCTGCCTGGGTTCCCCATCGTGCTCCACGGTGCTTCCTCCGTCATCCCCAAGTATGTGGACATCATCAACGCCAACGGCGGCCAGCTGAAGGACGCCATCGGCGTGCCGGAGGATCAGCTGCGCCAGGCCGCCAAGCTCGCCGTCTGCAAGATCAACATCGACTCTGACCTCCGCCTGGCCATGACTGCCGGCGTGCGGCAGCAGCTCATCGCGGACCCCGCCAACTTCGACCCCCGCAGCTATCTGAAGGTGGGCCGCCAGTATGTGAAGGATCTGGTCAAGGACAAGATCGTGAATGTCCTGGGCAGCGACAACAAGCTTTGATGGGCCGGGGTTTTTCTCAAAAACTGCACACAATGAGAGCATAGATAAGAGACGGTACAGCGTAAGCTGTACCGTTTTTTTACAAAAATGGAAGGATACCGTACTATGACTACCAACCTACGTCCCATCCTAAAAAATAAGTATTACCTCTATCTCACGGAGTTCTTTGCCGGGGTCTCTGTCATGGCGGTGGAGCTGGGCGCGAGCCGTCTACTGGCCCCGTATTTCAGTTCCTCCCAGATCGTCTGGACCATCATCATTGGCACCATCATGATCGCCATGGCCCTGGGGAATCTCTGGGGCGGCCGCACGGCAGACAAGGACCCCAATACCGACCGCCTTTACCGCCGCATTTTGGTGGCCGCCGTCTGGATCGCCGCCATCCCCGTGGTGGGGAAGTATATCATCTTGGGCATCTCCGGCCTCTTGGTCCTGACCATCAACACGAATTTTCTTATCGTTGCGGCCTTCTGCACCTGCATGGTCCTCTTCGTCTTCCCCCTGTTTCTGCTGGGGACGGTGACGCCCTCGCTGGTCAAATACAGCGTGGACAGCCTGGAGGACAGCGGCAAGACCGTCGGCACCCTGGGGGCGTTCAACACCATCGGGAGCATCTTAGGGACGTTTCTGCCGACCTTCGTGACCATCCCGGCGGTGGGCACGGCGGTGACGTTCCTGCTCTTCTCCGGCATCCTGCTGGCCATCGGGCTTATCTATTTTCTCAGCTCGAAAACCCAATGGAAGAAGTGCCTGGTCTCCCTGGTCCTCTTTGCGGCCTGCGCCGTCTTTGGCAACGGCGGGAGCTTTGCCTTCTGGGCCAACGACCTGACCTATGAGGGGGAGTCGGTCTACAACTATTTGCAGGTCACGGAGAACGAGCGCCACGTCTCCCTCTCCACCAATGTTCTCTTCGGCGTCCAGTCTGTACGGATGAAGTCGGATAGCCTGACCGGAATGTACTACGACTACGCCCTGGCTGCCCCTGTGATGGCAGGCCTCGACCAGTCCAACCCCGGACGCATCCTCATCCTGGGCAACGGCACCGGGACCTTCGCCACCCAATGCACCCGCTATTTCCCAGGAAGCAAGATCAGCGGCGTAGAGATCGACGACAAGATCACGGACCTGGCCAAGACCTATTTTGCCCTCCCGGAGACCGTGGACGTGACCACCTATGACGGCCGCGCCTATCTCCAGGCCATCGAGGGGCAGTACGACGTGATCCAGGTGGATGCTTACCAGGACATCACCATCCCCTTCCAAATGTCGTCCACTGAGTTCTTCACCCTGGTCAAAGAGCATCTTGCTCCCGGCGGGGTCATGGTCGTGAACCTGAACATGCACTCCGACGGGGAGGGGAGCATCAACCAGGCCCTCTGCGACACCATCGCCAGTCTCTTCCCCCACGTTTACACCGTGGATGTCCCTGGCGCGACGAACCGGGAGCTGTTCGCCTCTATGGACGGCGACCCGCTCCGCACCCTCGCGCAGGAAAAGGGGAGCGTCACTGCGTCCGACCTGCGCACCCAGCTGGACAAGGTGCAGGACGGCTTGCGCCACTATGTGGGCGGTGAGCGCATCCTCACCGACGACCAAGCCCCCGTGGAAGTTTTGGGCATGCGGGCCATTGACGGACTCATCCAAGCTGAGCTACAATACTACCAGAAAATTTATCGGGAGGAGGGGCTGAAGGGCCTGCTCGCCCAATTCTGATCCTGGGAGGGATGACCATGCTCCGCATCCTCACCGGCCGGGCCGGAAGCGGAAAGACCACCGAAATTTTTCGCCGCATGGCGGCCGAGGGCCAGCAGCGCAAACAGATCCTACTGGTGCCGGAACAGGCGTCCTTTGAGACGGAGCAGCGCTTCTGCCGGGAGAACGGAAACCGGGCGGGGGTGTATGGAGAGGCCCTCTCCTTTACCCGTTTGGAAAACCGCGTCCTCACCCTGGCCGGGGGCGTGGCCCAGCCTATGCTGGACGAGGGCGGGCGGCTGCTGACCATGTACGCCGCCCTGCGCTCCGTCTCTGCCCACCTGACCGTTTACGCCATGCCCTCCCGCCGCCCGGAGTTTCTGGGCAGTCTCCTCACCACCATGGATGAGCTGAAAAGCTGCTGCGTCACCGGCGAGACGCTGGCCCAGGTGGGGGAGGAGACGGAGGGGCTGGACGGGCAAAAGCTCCGGGATCTGGGCCTCATCTTCGGGGCCTATGAGGCCCGCACGGCGCGAGGGGCCTTGGACCCTCGTGACCGTCTCACCCGTCTGGCCCAAAAGCTCAGCGCCTATCCTTTCTTTCAGGAGAAAGACGTTTATCTGGACGGCTTCACCGACTTCACGCCCCAGCAGCGGCTTGTGCTGGAGCAGATCCTGAAGCAGGCCCACTCCGTCACCGTCTCTCTCACCTGGGACGGCGGGGCAGAGGAAGAGGCCGTCTTTGCCCCGGCGGGCAAAACCATCGCCGTGCTGACCCGTTTGGCGAAAAAAGGGCATAGAACTGTAAAGCGAGAACACTTGTCAGACAATGAAGGACATAGGACGCTTCCGCTGGACTACGCGGAAAAAACACTCTTCACCCAGAGCACCCAGCCCTATGACGGCCCCTGGGACAGCAGCGTGACCACGGTCAATCTGGTCTCCCCCAGAGAAGAGATCGCCTGGGTGGCCGGAGAAATACAAGCCCTGGTCCGCTCCGGTCTATTTCGGTATCGGGACATCGCAGTCGCCGCCCGCTCGATGGACGGCTATTGGGAGCAGCTCGAAGATAGTTTTGCCCAGTACAACATCCCCCTCTTCCAGGCGGACAAGACCGACATTTTGCAAAAGCCCATCTTCACCCTCATCACCGCCGCCCTGGATTCCGTGACCGGGGGCTACACCTACGATGACGTCTTTCGCTATCTCAAGACCGGCCTCACCGGCCTGACCCCGGAGGAATGTGACTGCCTGGAAAACTACGTCCTCACCTGGGACATTCGAGGCCGCCAATGGACCGCAGAAAAGGGGTGGAAACGCAACCCCCGCGGCTGGCAGAAGGAGACCACCCCGGAGGACGAAGCGGAGCTGACTGCTCTCAATGCTCTGCGTTTGCGCGTCATCGCTCCCTTGGAACAGCTCAAGAAAAATGCTGGAGATACCATAGGGAAGCAAGTGATTTCCCTTTACAAATTTCTCGAAGAGATCCAAGCTCCGGAGGCCCTGGAGGCCCGCAGCGCCGCCCTGTTAGAGCGGGGAGAACCCGAACTGGCCCGCGAATACAGCCAGCTCTGGGAGATCTTCTGCGGGGCCTTGGAGCAATGCGTGGCCATGGTCGGCGAAATGGAGAGCAGTCTCAGCGACTTCTCCCGCTTGCTCCGTCTCCTGCTCTCCCGCTACACCGTGGGTACGATCCCGGCCTCGCTGGATCGTGTCACGGCGGGCGATGCCCAGCGCCTGGGTGGAAGAGCCTGTCAAGTGATTTTCCTTGTCGGGGCGGACGACAGCTCTATCCCGCAGGTCACCCCCGGCCTGGGCCTGCTCACCGACCACGACCGGGAAATTTTAGAGGGCTACGGCCTGGAGCTGGCACCCCGGACCGAGGAAAAGCTCTCCCGCGAATATACCATCGTCTACACCACCTGCGCCCAGCCCGCCCAAAAGCTCTATGTCACCTGGCCTGCGCAAGGCGAGACGGGCGGCGAGAAGCGCCCCTCTTTTTTGATCGAGCGTCTGGAGACGCTCTTCCCCCAGTGTCAGCGCCGGGAGAAGCCAGCGCCTTCCCCGGACCAGCTGCGCTCCCTGGCAGCTGGGGTTCCGTCGATCCGTGCGGCCCTCTCGGAGGACCCGCGTTCTGCGGCCCTGTTTCGCCATTTGGATCAGGCGGCCCGCTGGCAGCGGGGGCGCTTGTCGCCGGGGGCTGTGTCTGCCCTCTATGGGAAGAAGGTCCCCATGTCGGCCTCCCGGATGGATCAATACCAGTCCTGCCACTTTGCCTATTTCCTGCGCTACGGCCTGGACGCCCGCGCCCGCCGTCCCGCCGGATTTGACGCGCCGGAATACGGCACGTTTGTGCATTATGTTCTGGAACATGTGCTCCGATCCATCCAAGACCAAGGCGGCGCAGCCCAGGTCTCCGACGAGGCCATCCAAGGCTTTGCCACGCAGGCCGTGCGGGACTATGTCCATGGCAAGCTGGGCGGCATGGAACATCAGACGCCCCGCTTCCGCTACCTCTTCCGCCGCCTGGAAAAGGGTGTTCGCGCCGTGGTGGAAAACGTGGTGGCGGAGCTTCGCAGCTCGGATTTTCAGCCCCTTTGGTTCGAGTTGGGCTTCGGATATGGCCCGGATAAGTCCCTGCCTCCGGTGAACCAGACCAGTCACGGCATCACCCTCAGCATCTCCGGCTTTGTGGACCGGGTGGATGGCTGGCGCAACGAAAAAGACGGCCGCCTCTATCTTCGGGTGGTCGACTACAAAACCGGCCGAAAATCCTTCGACCTCACCGAGGTCTGGAACGGCCTGGGCTTGCAGCTCTTGCTCTACCTCTTTACCTTGGAACGGGAGGGCAGCCCGCTCTTCGGGGAGCAGCCTGTCCCCGCCGGGGTCCTCTATCTTCCGGCGCGGGAAGCCGTCCTGAAAGGCAGCCGCACCATGGACGAAGCGGCCCGGCAGAAAGAACTGGACAAAGAGCTGCTCCGCAAGGGCCTCATTCTGGAGGATGCCGATGTGGTAGAGGCCATGGAGCACGGCGAGGGCAGCCTGCGCTTTCTCCCCGTGAAGGTCAAGACGAAGAAGGACGAAACCACCATCAGCGGCGATGTCTTGGTCTCCGCCGAAAAGCTGGGCCGTCTGGACTTACATATTCAAACCATCCTCGCCCAGATCTGCCAGGAGATCGCCCGTGGGAACATCGACGCCGACCCCTTCTGGCGGAGCAAGGAGCAAAACGCCTGTACCTACTGTGAGTTTGCCCAGGCCTGCCAATTCGAGGAAAGCGCAGAGGCCACCGGCGACCACCGCCGCTGGGCCCCCACCGTAGAGAACAAGACCTTCTGGGCGAATCTCTCCCAGACCGAGGAAGGAGGGGAGCCTCATGGCCGTCAAACGAACCCCTGAGCAGGAGGCTGTCGTCAAAAACCGGGGCGGCACCCTGCTTGTCTCCGCCGCCGCCGGGTCAGGCAAGACCCGCGTTCTGGTGGAGCGTCTGTTGGATCGTATTTTATATGAAGAGAAGAACATCAATGAGTTCCTCATCATCACCTTTACCCGCGCCGCCGCCGAGGAACTCCGGGGCCGCATCGCCGGGGAACTGAACGAGGCCCAAGCGGCCCACCCGGACAACGCCCACCTCCGCCGCCAGTCGGCCCTTTTATATGAGACGCAGATCTCCACCATCCATGCCTTCTGTACCGTTCTCCTGCGCCAGTGGGGGCACCTCTTAGACATTCCCAGCGACTTCACCCTCTGCGAGGAGGAGGAAGCCTCCGTCCTCATGGCACGCACCCTGGACCAGATCTTAGAGGAACGCTATGAGGACATCGACCCGGACGGAGATTTTGCTCAGCTGCTCGACCTTCTCACCGCCGGGCGGGACGACAGCCGCCTCGTGGAGATCGTCCTGGACGTCTATGAAAAGATCCAAAGCGCCGCCGATCCTCTGGCCTGGCTGGAAGAACAGCGCCGCGCCTTGGACCTGTCCCATCTGACCGACGCAGGCCAAACCCCTTGGGGCAAGCTGCTCCTGGAAGACGCCAAGGCCACTGGCGCCTATTGGAAGGAGCAGATGGAGACGGCCTGCGACCTGGCCTTGGAGGACCCCGTCCTGGAAAAAGCCTACCTCCCCAGTCTCAAAGAGACGGCCCAAGCCCTGGAGCATTTTGTGACCGCCTGCGCCCAAGGCTGGGACGCCGCCGCCGAACGGGTCGTGATCCCGTTTCCCCGGCTCGGCTCCTCCCGCGGCGTAGAGAATATCTCTGCGCAGGAACAGATCAAAAGCCTGCGGGACCGCTGTAAAAAGGCCATGGGCAAGGTGGCAGACCGCCTGTCCAGCCCCAGCGCCAGCTTGTTGGAGGACATGGCCTTGCTCTACCCCGCCATGCGGGGCCTGTTCGCCCTGACCGCAGATTTCGCCAAAGCCTACGACGCGGAAAAGAAAAAACGCGCCATGTTGGATTTTTCCGATTTGGAGCATGACGCCATCCGCCTCCTG
>OLPV01000913.1_pt1 | contig 23745 bp, 22 predicted proteins | sample 1671961 | NCBI WGS metagenome assembly OLPV01 (sample SAMEA3136630, study PRJEB25190) | human gut metagenome | biome: human gut; feature: human-associated habitat; material: faeces | place: Austria | collected 2013
AGTTATCATCGTACAACTGCTTTCATATTCTATCCGTTTCGCACGTCCGTCACTTACGCTGTGCAAGGGTTAATTAATTCTTTGATTTTGAGTGCTTTCTCAACACTTCCCTCCACTTTCAGCTTTCCAAGTGTAAACGCTGCAATCGGATCTGTCTTGCCATCTACGATCTGGAACAATGTCTTAGCAGAGCAAACGAACAGGGAATCCCGGTCATAATATTCATATGGTTCAATGAACAGCTCGCCATTTTTTACTTCCGCATAGAAGGAACCTGCTCCCTCTCCGGTAATATCGAACTGGTAAGCAAGATGTTCCTTGATCTTACTGACATCTGTATCCTTAAATCGGTCTTTAAATTGCTGAAATACTTCTTCATAGGTCATAATCGTATCCTCCTTACATTGAACATGTCATTCGGCATTTCCACATGGTTTTGTCAATGTGCAAATAAAACAACTTATATTGCCCATTTGTCTATTATTATACATATATCAAATAAATGTTCAAGTACTTTTTTCACGAAAAAAGACAATTCACTTTATATTTGCGAATTGTCTCTTATCTATTTTTCCTTATCAGTATTATCATCGGGATATGTATATGTTGATTGCTCTTTTAATATTTTTTCCCAATCTCTTTCATGTCTCAACACTCTTAAAATATGAACTTTTCCATCCTTTATTATATAAAATATAATAGATGGACTAAATATTTTCTGGTATATATCAAAACCTCGATATTGTATATGCGTCATTCCCAATATTCCTGCTGAATATCCCAGTTCTTGTATCGCATGATACATCTGCTCTTGAAATTGGTCTGCTCTATTTATTCCAAACCACATCTCTATATATTCAGCAATATCTGTTACATCATATATCGCTTCCCATGTCATAACAACTTCAAGCTCTTGTCCGTCTTCTCTCATTTCGTAACTCCGTAATCTTCTGAAACGCCTCTCTAACAGATAACTCCCTTTCAGCTTTCATATCCTCAATTCCACGATCAATACTTTGCAACAAATCTCTTTTTTCTTTATTTAATTTCTTCTGCTCTAACGTACCCATAACCAACACCTCGCTTATTCTTATAATTGTCGGTTGTTTCTTTCATTGTTTTTCTTTTATTGTACTATATTTGTATGAATTTATGCAACTTATATTCTATTAATTTGATTTCGGAATAGTATACGAATATTCTTTTCCACCATAAGTAAATACAACTGCCTGCACCTCATCCGGATCGATCAATCCGATTGATTCATCCTCTATATCCTGCACGGTCTGCAACAAATCAAGATTTGCCGTCACGGTCCAATCCTCATATTCGCGATACTGTTTCATCTGCTTTGCCGGATCTTTTATTGCTTCCACCGCTTCCGCATCCTTCTCATTTGCCATTTTATAATCATGCACGGTAAAACCTTTCTCAACCGGTATCTCTGTACCATCTTTCATTACGATCTTCGATACACACGGAAGAAATTCCCAATACCTATCATCATATTTCTTTGATTCTTCCAGAATCCGCCCATGATATGACATGGTTGCATTTATCTCCATCGGAGAAAGTATTACCTCATCGATATGGACATCCTCACTTCCTAAATCTAACGACTTTGTATATGTCTTCGTCATAGACATGGCATATTCCTGAACCTCCGCCGGAATCTTCAACTGCCATCTTCCCTCCACTAATGTATCGGACTCCCCTTTCACATATTCACACAAATTGCAAAATGTATAAGTGAGTGATTGCCCCTGTAATGCATTTTCCTTTTGAAGTTGTATGTCTGCATCAAAATAATACACATTCTCCTCTGTCAGCCACGGTTTAAAAGCTCCTCCATTCGCTCCCAGAGTTTCCCCCGTATTGCCGCTGCTCGTTAATGTATACGTTCCAAATTCCAAATGCTGTCCCTTTTCCCGAACTTCCACATCCTTCGGTACTTCTACCTTAAACAACACCCGCTCCACAAATCCATCTGTCACGATCTGTACTACAGATACCGTAACCCCGGCATCTGTTACGGATATGTCCGGCATCTGCGCAATATTCTGTTCCAATGTCTTATTCTGCAACGTCTCATCTGCATTCCATACTTTTGCCGCTTTTTCATTCCATCTGCGCGCCTCGATTGCTGTCGCAGTTGCGCCTAGTCCCACAATGCAGATCAGTGCAGCCATGGCAACCTGTTGTTTGAATCGATGCACCTTATTATAATGTGCAATCTCTCTGCGGTTTTCTTCTTCATCATATTCCGCATTTATCGTATGAAGTGCCGCTGCCATCTGCTCAGTCACAATAACCGGAACCTCAATATCCCGCTGCAATATCTTTTTTACCCGTTGTTTTGTTAATCGACGTCTCATATGCCTGCCTCCTTTAAATTCATTTTCTCATACTCCTGTTTCAGACTGTTTCTGCCTCGCCGTAGTCGTGTCTTCACGGTATTTTCATGAAGATCCAACAGCTTTGCGATCTCTGCAATCTTAAATTCTTCTACATAATAGAGTATCAGGATCAGACGATATTTCTCGTCTAACCGTTCCAGTAAATCTTTGAATTCTGCTAATGCATATTCCGACTGCTCCCCCATAATATCCGGAATCTCTCCATATGCTACTTCTCTTCTTCCCTGCCGTATCATCCCATTACATTGATTGATCAGGATCCGTATCATCCAGGTTTTAAAATATTCCGGTTTTCGCAATGTATCCAATTGCTCAAAGCAGATCAGCACCGTCTCACTGATCGCGTCTGCTACATCTGCATCACTTGTAAAATAAGCTCTCGCTACTTTATACATGCTCTGGGCATTCATTTCCATCAATTGTGCAAATGCATCCTTATTACCTGCCATTGCTTTTTTTACCAGGCTTTTCATGTAATCCCTCCTTCTGTTTTGTGAATCATACATTAGATGCACTGCACATGTAAAAAGTTTCAGATATTTTTATTCCACCGCATTTAATAATTCTGACAGCGTATCGTCTACTGACAACTGCGGCTGTTCATCGATCATTGTTCCAAGCCGGCTCACCTTGCTTTGTGCCTCTTCGAGATAATCCGGTATGTTTTTTAACTCATCGATACATTCCTGTGCCAGTTCCGGATCCGTATCACCAAGTTGTTCCGCTCCATCATATAACATGGATGCATAGTCCACATACACATCATAGTTAAAATAATCTCTTGCAATTGCTTCCTTCTGCCACCGGATCATGTCCGCATAATCGTCGTAACAGTATGCAACAGTCGCCTTCGCCTGATATGCCAATGCACAGGTATCATTTTGCGCAAGAATCTTATCCGCCATGGCATCTACCTCATCCACATCCTCGGATTCCGAGAGCAGTTTCAGTTGTTCCTCCGTATACCACGGATACCATTTAACTGCAATATCCGGATGTTCAAAATAAGCCGCCATAAGTGGAATGGTCAGATAAATGACAGCCGCGCCAAAAACTGCGACAACTGCCGTCCATGTGTTCTTACGCACCCGTAATGTCCGATAGCGTTCCGGAATCCATTTCCATTCCTCTTCACTCATGATCAACAAAATGATCAGGAATATAAACATATATTGCGCATCAAAATCAAACAACCCGTGCAAAAACAGCACCGCAAGAATCATCTTATTCCGAATGCTCACACTTTTGCTGATCCATGTTTTTACGACCGCAACCCCATAAAGAACCAGTGGAATCCATCCGATATCCAGCCAGATCTGCAGCCAGTCATTATGAATATATCGCACAGTATACACGCCTGTCTGAATCTCATTTTGTATGTAATAATAACCAAGGTATCCCATACCAAACGGATGTTTCAACAGAACCGGCAACGCATCCGCCGCATAGAGTAATCTGCCTACAAACGTTGATTCCTTCAAAGATAATGTCGTGATCCTGCCAATACCTGATGCATCTTTGCTGACAAACAGAACAATACCTAAGAGAACTGCAAACACAATGCCTTCCACAAGCAAGCCTGCATTTTTCCGATGGATCAGCACAATCAGATACACCAGTACCGTCAAAACAAATACCGTCCGGCTCCCTGTCATCCCAATTCCCGCCATCAGCACTGCCGTAAACACATAATCCCGGACGGTCATTTTGTCCTTCTCACATAAAATGATAACACCTGCAAGCAGAAATACCGCAAAAGTATTGGGATACTGGAAGAATCCACCCAGCCGGTCATTCAGATACAAATGCTCCTGCAAATATGGTATGAAATATCCGACAAATCCGATCAGACACTGTACCACACCGATATACGGAATCATTGCAAGCATTTTCTCCCGATATTCCTCACCGATCCACTGCACGCCGAGTAAGAATATCACAATCCATAACATTTTGAAGAAACCAAATGCTGCCATTCCCCGGTCAACCGCCCAGATCACGGTGAGCAGATAACTAACGGCAAACAATGCCGCCATCGTCATTCCGACATTCCACTGTATGTCGAGCTTGCGCTCCCAACGAACCGCCCACAACACCAGAGCTGCCACAATTACAAATGCAATTGTTCCGCAAAATTCATAATACATTCCATAAAAAAACGGGAACAGACAAAACAAAATCAGCAGCCATTGTCCCATTCCCCTGTCTTTGCTTATCGCTTTCATTCTTTCCTGCCTCCACTATGCAAAAATACCCCCGAATTCTCCATAGAATCCGAGGGCAATCTATGCATTATGATTTATTTGACACTTACATAAATATAACGTATGTATTTTCCTTTTTGCAATGTCAGATAAGCGAATCCTTTTTTGGTCACCTTGAAGGAACCATTCTTCTTGTTATATTTGATTCCACCTTCGCTATAAGTCACTTTATATCCGGTACCAATAATATTTTTCAGAGAAATACTTTTCCCTTTCTTAATATTATAATAGGATAATGTCATATATTTCTGTTTCGATAAATCTAACTTCTTAATTCCGGATCCGTAGTAATTAAGACTTGTCAGTTCCTTATTATTTTTTAAATTTAAAGAAGTAAGTGATTTATTGCCGTTTACTTTTAACGAATCCAGTTTCTTATTCTTGCTGACATTTAAACTCTTAATCTTTGTGTTATAACAGCTTAAACCGACAAGCTTTGTATTCTTAGAAACATTAATCTTACTGATTCCTGTATAATTAAGAGCTACTCCCGTTAATTTTTTGTTTTTGGATATATCCAATGAGCGCAGATTCTTATTATCGGATACATCCAGATACTCCAATTTTTTCAGATTCTTGACATTAACACTCTTTAAATTATTGTTATACAGATAAGCACATGTAACATTATTTGGAAGTTTAACAGATGTAAGCTTTTTATTACCTGAGACATTTACAAAATTCAACCTCTTAAATGAGGACAGATCCAGACTCTTCAACGTACTGCCACTAATACTAAAGGTATACAGATCCTTCAGGTTTTTCAATCCTTTAATGGAAGATGTCTGCGTTCTATCCAAAGATAAAAAACTAAGTTTCGAACATTTAGAACCGTCAAAACTTGGTAATTTGATATTGTATAAACTCAAAGATGTCAGATTGCTAAAACTTGGTAAGGAAGCCGTCGTACCTTTTTTATTTGCATACAATGATAACATCATCACACCGTTTGCTTCTACTTTAACGGAAGAAGATGTAATTCCGCTAAGACTTACCAACGTTACTGTATCTGCAAATTTCAAATCAGAAGCATTGACCTTATCTAAAGATACCTCTGATAAATTCGGGAAAACCTTCAGACAGTCAACATTTTCAACCGCTCCGTCTTCTGTGTATACATATAAATATCTAATCTCATCGGTGTTTACATAATATACCCCGCCATCGTTTGTGTATGAACTGTATTCATTATAATCAGTTCCGTCATTATCCACACAATAATTCTTGGCATTCCGCGTCAACGCATTCCGGATTGCCGTATCCGGGAAATTCGTAGCATCAATTGCAAGCTTTGCTGCAGATGCCTTTGCATTACTTCCTGCAACCAATCCAAGTGCAAGTAATGCAAATGTAAATAACTTTTTCATATTGTGTTTCATTTGTTGTTCCTCCTATGTTGTAAAATTTTCAAAAGCATTATTATTTTACAACTTTTACTTAATTTCGACAAGCCCAGTCATATAAATCATCCTGTGGAAACTGCTTATTTTTGTCCGATACCTTTTATCTCAATCTGCTCCGCAAGTAAGGCTTCCCGGATCTTTTTTACAAATAACAGTGCCTTTTCACCGTCCCCGTGCACACAGACAGAATCTGCCTGAATATCTACTTCCGTTCCGTCAATCGCCGTAACCTTCCCTTCTTTGACCATCCGTATCACTCTGGCAATCGCTTCATTCTCATCCTTGATCATCGCCCCCGGTTTGGTCCGTGCCACCAATGTTCCATCCGGTTCATATACTCGGTCAGCAAACACCTCATTTGCATAAGCTAGTCTCATATCCTTTGCCGCCTGTATCATCTCACTGTTTGCAAGTGCCAACAGGATCAAAGAATCGTCATACTCTTTGATCGCCTCACAGATTGCCGTTGCAAGTGCCTTATCCTTTGCAGCCATGTTATACAATGCTCCATGCGGCTTGACATGTACCATTCTTCCTCCATATGCCTTACAAAATGCATCCAGTGCACCCAACTGATACAACATATATGCTTTCGCCTCTTCCGGCGATATTTTCATCATTCTTCTGCCAAATCCCATCAGATCTGGAAACCCCGGATGTGCACCAATCCCTGCACCGGCTCCGACTGCCAGCTTCACCGTCTTCGTCATCACACACGGATCACCTGCATGATAACCGCATGCAATATTAACCGAAGACACATACGGAATGACCTTTTCATCCATTCCCACTACATAATTACCAAAACTTTCTCCCAGATCACAGTTCAGATCGATTCTCATACCACTCACTCCTTTAATTCTTCAATGTGCTGTTGCGTACATCTGTTATAAACATGTGTCCGGGTGCATGTGTGATCGCAAGCTCCGGTTTTGCAGCCATGATCGCAGCCTGCGGTGTAACCCCGCAAGGCCAGAATATGGGTACATCGCCGTCCTGTATCTCCACACAATCTCCAAAATCCGGATGTGTGATGTCCTTAATTCCAATCCATGCCGGATCTCCGATATGAACCGGCGCGCCATGTACCTTCGGCATTGCCGCTGTCGCCGTCACCGCACGCACCACCTGTTTGTATGGGATCGGCCGCATGGACACAACCATATTTCCATGAAAGATTCCCGCCGGTTCACACGGAATATTGGTAAGAAACATCGGAACATTTCTTCGCTGCTCAATATGGCGGATCGGAACTTCGGCATCCAGCAATTCCCCTTCAAAGGAAAAACTGCATCCGATCAGAAAAGATACAAAATCATCCTGCCAGTATGCGGAGATATCCGTCACCTCCTCTGTCAGTTCTCCATTCCGGTAAATGCGGTACTTCGGAATGTCCGTTGCGATATCCGCATGATCTGCCATATATTTTGTATATCTGCATCCTTCATCTAACACTTCCAGGATCGGGCAGGATGTCGGATTTCTGCTTGCAAACAGCAAAAAATCATAGGCATATTTCTTCGGAAGAATGCATAGATTTGCCTGTGCATACCCGTTACACATACCCGATGTCTGCGTTGCAATCTCTCCGCTTCTGATCTTTGTTCTGACTTCTTTTGGTGTCATAATACCGCCTTCTTTCTCTATACACGTCTGCTCTGTCTGACCGTCACCGCTTCAAAATGCAATGCCGTTCCCGGTCTTGCCTGCGCCAGTTTCCAGATATCCTTACTGATCACCGTTGCAATCTTCGCATATCCTCCGGTTGTCTGCCGGTCTGCCAACAGTATGATCGGCTGTCCATCTGCCGCCACCTGAATACTCCCAAGCGGAATCGCATCCGATATGATATCCATGCCATGAACAGACTCTAATGCTGTTCCGGACAACCGGATACCCATACGATCCGATTCCGGCGTTACTTTATATGGGTCATTTAAGAAATCCCGGACTGCCTTCTTTGTAAACATATCCTCCTGTGGACCGAGTATGACACGCACCGTCATATTCTCTCCTTCCGGTAAATGGTATTCTTCCGCAAAGGGAGTGCCTTTTCTCCGGTATTCCGTTACGGAACACGTCGTAAGCACATCCCCATCCCGTAATTTCCTGCCGTTAAGGCCTCCAAAGCCACATTTCAAATTTGTGGATCTGCTTCCATACACCACCGGAACATCCATACCGCCTTCCACACACAGATAGGTACGCAGTCCGGTTTGGGCAAATCCCAGTTCTAATACATCCCCATCTGCAATTTCTATCCGTCGGTTCATTGCAACCGGATCTCCGTTTAAACGAGGCATCATATCCGCACCGACAATCGCAATCGCACCCCTTCCGTGAAATTCAACCGTCGCTCCTTTGAGTGTCATTTCCAGACATGCATCCCCCGCCTGATTGCCAAGCAATGCATTTCCGGATGCATATGCCTTATCATCCAGCACCCCGGAAGTTGTGATTCCATAGCGCATATATCCAAAACGTCCTCTATCCTGCACGCTCGTAAGCGGGCCGGCAGAAAGTATTGTCATTTTCATAGAATCACCTGCTTTCTTCCATCAAGATCTGATAAGTGCCTGCCGACACCTCACTTGCAATCTTTTCATATTGCTCCGGTGTAATCGGAACAAACCGTATGTAATCACCCGCCTCATACGGCACGCTGTTTTCTTTTTCCTCATCATACAGCGATAACGGTGTCCGCCCGATCAGCCTCCAGCCCCCCGGAGACGCCATTGGATAAATGCCGGTCTGTTCTCCGCCAATTCCAACGCTTCCCGGCTCAATCCGTACCCGCGGACTATCCAGTCTCGGAGTTGCCAGCATTTTGTCCAGTCCTCCCAAATACGCAAATCCCGGTAGAAAGCCAAGCATATAGATTAAATAATCCCGACCACTATGCATTTGAATAACCTGTTCTTCCGACACGCCATGAAACGCTGCCACATCCGCAAGATCCGGGCCATACGCACCACCGTAGCAGACCGGAATACACACAACCCGATGAGCAGCAGATTCTGCATTGCCGCTTTTCCGGTAGCAACGTTTTAACAACCGTTTTATATTCCAATCCGAGATCACATCCGGTTCATAACATACCGTCAATGACCGGAACGTCGGAATTACATCAAGAATTCCATCTATATTTGAACTCTGTAACTGCCTGCATATTGCAGTTACATGCCGGTTGATCTGTTCGTCCACACAGTCTCCCAGTTCCATTGTGATCGCTTTATCTCCATTTCTCAAAAAACGAAATCCCATTTTATCACCTGCTTTCCACTGCGTATTGCAAACCAAGATCTGCTCTTATGCTGTCATATCCGTTGGCACATCTGTTGTGTCCTCCGGCATATCATAAAAATGCTTGTTCAGCACACGCACAAAATGATGTCTGCACGTCTCCTTCAGCTTCAACGCATAGGAGATACACTCTCTCATCATGCTCACGATAGAACGGTTGATCTCAATGCCGAATCCATCAATTGCAGGAATCATCCAGCCATACATATCGATCATTCCGGCTTTTGCGGATTCCTTCATTGCATATTCCTGTAAATCCGGATTCTGAAAGATATCCACATCTCCCTTCAGAAAAGCGATCGCAGCCATCATTCCATAGCAGCCCCAATCAGAAGTGGTTGCCGTCAGAATATAGTCTGCTTCAGAAGAGGTTGCGATTCCGCCTCCGCATCCACACTGGCAGCCGCCCGGCTCTGCATATGGCACATACCGCTGAATATGTTCCCGGATTGTTCCCATACCGATTTCATTTCCGAGATCTCCGATAGCAATATTCAACACTCCCATATTCCGCAGAATCTGGAACAATACATCTGTCTTTGCCTCAATCTCTGTCACATCCAATCCGGTTGCGTTATGATATACACCTTTTTCATTTGGCCCCGGTGCCTCAATACTTACAACTGTCGCCGGCTTTGCCGCTACAATGATCTCTTCTGCCTGCTGTTTTGCCTTTACCGGATCTTTTGTAAATGGAATTGCCGCCATAGAGATTGGCATATCCAATATCTCCTGAATCGAATCATACAAATGAAGTCCCATTACCTCGGAAAGCTTGTGAACGGCTTCCATATTGTCTTCCGGACAAATGATCACCGGTTTCGCTCCAAATGCCTTAACGAGACATCTTGCTAAAAACATGGCACTGACAATTCCGTCCATCTCTGCTTTCTTAAATGGCAGCAATACAAATCCGGTCAGAATATATACCACATCACCTTCCTGCACTGTATCGATCAATGCCTTTGCACATTTGGTTGTCAATGGCTCCTTCATATATTCCCGTGATGCCTTATACAAGATACGGCATACACCATATCCTCTCGGATCCAGATTCATCAGATCATCGAGATCCTGTCCGATATTCTCAATCGTCAACTCTTCCTGTGTCATCTTCCTCATCTCCTTCTGATACCTTTCTTCATCCACATACATGCCTTCCGGCCCTGATAATATATAGGAAACCGGCTGTCTGAACCTTCCGATCTACGCAGGACTCTGTGTGTGTAATGCAAAATCCGCTACTAACGCATCCTGAATTGTTTTCAATAATTCCGGTGCCCTGCCGCCGACTGGTGTTCCGTCAACCTCCGTAGCCGCCAGACAGAAAGAACCGGAAGATGATACAATGACTTCATCCGCATCCATCAGTTCTGCTACCGTAAATGGCGTTTCATCCACCGGAATTCCCAATGCTTTACAGGTCTTGATCAAATGTGCTCTTGCAATTCCCGGAAGAATATAGTGGTCTGTCGGATGCGTCTTGAAGACACCGTCCTTGATAATATGTACATTACTATGTGCACATTCCGTCACGATATCTCCCCGATGGAATACCGCCTCATCACATCCTGCTTCCTCTGTCTTTTCTGCCGCCATAACACTTGGCAGAAGATTTAACGTCTTAATATTGCAGTGTAGAAACCGTGTATCCTCACATGTGATCAGCTTTATCTTTTTATAAGTGTCTGCCACCGGACACGGTGTTAATGTAATCCACAGATTTGCCTTATGATCCTTCGGAAATGCATGTTTTCTCGGCGCGGTACCTCTTGTTAACTGCCAGTACACAAACTGATCTCCGTCATCTACCTTTTTTACCATCTCCTGCAACAGTTCTCCAAGCTCCGCCTTTGTATACGGAATCTCCATTTTCAACAGCCCCGCACTGTTAAAGAAACGGTCCAAATGCTCATCCAATGCATAAATGATATGATTATGACTGTATGTTGCATCATACACACCATCTCCAAAATAGCTTACCCGGTCATTCATCGGAATCTTCATATTCTCGATCAGATCATATTCTCCATTGTAATATCCTAAGTTTTCCATAAGCGTATCCTCCATTCCTTTCAACACAGTTTTTATTGAAATAAAAAAGAACCATCCGACAGAGGAAGCCTTATGACTTCTTTGTCGAATGGTTCTGTATCAATTTTCTTGAATTATAGACCTTACAAAAAGAAATGTAAATACCTTTTTTATTTTTTATTGATTTCCCAACAGTAACTCCCTGATCTCCTCAGCGGTAAGCGTAGACAGTGAAACTCCTTCTGCCGACAATACTTTGTCTGCCAGATCTTTCTTATTCTCCTGAAGTTTCAGGATCCGCTCCTCAATCGTATCCTTTGCGATCAGCTTGAATACTGTCACCCGGTTCTCCTGTCCGATCCGGTGTGTACGGTCCGTTGCCTGATTCTGTGCCGCAACATTCCACCACGGATCATAATGGATCACCATATCTGCTGCGGTTAAATTTAATCCGGTTCCTCCCGCCTTTAGCGAGATCAGAAAAATCTCTGCCTCTCCCTGTTGAAAACGCTCTACTAACTCCCGTCTCTTTGGTTTACTTGTCGCTCCTGTCAGCATGAAATATGTGATCTCCCGCCGTTCCAACTCCGCCGCTATCCGGTCTAACATCGTTGTAAACTGGGAAAATAATAAGATCCGGTGCCCGCCTTCAATGGCATTTTCAATCACTTCCATACAGGTTGTCATCTTTGCAGAATCCGACCGGTAATTCTCATAAAGCAGTGCCGGATCACAACAGATCTCCCGAAGCTTTGTCAGTTCCGCAAGTATCTGAATCTTATTGTCCGGTTTGTCTCCACCGCCATTCTTTTTCAGATTGATCACTATATTTTTCTCTGCGGCTTTGTACAACTGCTCCTGTTCTTTCCCAAACCGCGTATAGATTACCTTTTCTACTTTATCCGGCAGATCTTTTAATACATCCTTTTTCAAACGCCGCAGCAAAAACGGTGCGATCATTTTATGCAGCCGCTCGGTTGCCTCTCCTGCACGCTCTGTTTTTTCCAAAATGTCCTGTTCAAAATTTTCTTTAAAATATTTGTAGCGGAACAAATATCCCGGCATCAGATATTCAAAAATGCTCCACAGTTCGCTTAGCCGGTTCTCGATCGGTGTTCCGGTCAGTGCAAACCGGTTACGGCTTTCGATCGCTTTCACCGCCTTCGCAGCCTGTGTCATCGGATTTTTGATATACTGTGCTTCATCAATGATCTGACACCCAAACGATTTTCCAATAAACAGATCAATATCCCTTTTCAACAGATCATACGACGTGATCAGCACATCATAGTATTGCCAGTCCTCCAATATCTGTCGTCTCTCCATCGCTGTTCCGACGATCGTTGCAACTCTCATCGACGGAGCAAAATGCTCAAATTCCGCCTCCCAGTTATACACCAGTGATGCAGGACATATAACCAGATGAACCATGCCCTTTCTGGTGCATAAATAAGAGATCATCTGCAAGGTCTTACCAAGTCCCATATCATCTGCCAATATTCCGCCAAATCCCAGTTCCGATAATGCACATGCCCAGCGGTATCCTTCTTTCTGGTATTCCCGAAGATTACCCTGCACTTCTTCCGGAACCGTATATTTTTTCTCACGGATCGTATCTGCCTGATGCATCCAGCACTCAAACATTTCATCCCTTGTCACACGGATATGGTCTGCATTTTCTTTCATCAGTGCATTCAGGTACAGTGCACGGTATAACGGAACCTCCGCCATTCCTTCTTTTAACTGCGATTTGGTCAAGTGCAGATCTTCTTCCATCTGTGCAAATGTATCAATGCCGCTTGCCGCCAGATTCAGCAACTCACCATTTCGCAGACGATAATACTTCTTCTTTCTCCGATATGCAGACAATACCTCAGAGAGTTCTTCCTTCGACATTCCGTGTATATCCCAGCTTACATTTAACAAGTTACCTTTGATGGATAAGCCGGTCGATATATTAACTGTAGTTGAAATTCGTATCTGTTTAAATGCTTCTGACACATATACCTGTGCATAATTCTTCAGATGTTCAACTCCGTGCTCCACAAGTTCTGCCAGACGGTCATCATCCTGTCTTAACAGATAATGTTTCCGGTCTTCCGATGTTTCCGGAAAATAGCTCTCTATCAGCGTTCGCAGTTCATATTCGGTTCGTACATCCCGGTATGTTTCGGTCAGCTTTGCCATCTGTAAGAGATTATGCTTCTTCTCTCCGTAGATTGCCTTTGCTTCACAGATGACATCCTTTTCCTTAGTCAGATCCAGATATAATTCATATTTTCCTTCTTCAATCTGATATTTCGACAGGTCAATATCTTCCACACGGACATCCGCCCATTTTCTAAGAACCGGCAGTGCCGTTGTACAAAATGCCGCATAGTCCTTTTCGCACAGGGTAAGCGGAATATTTTCTTTCAGGAAACGATGGGTATATCTTCCCCCCTGCCGTCTCTCTTTTTGCAGATAATTCACTGCCATTAATTTGCAAAGTTCCCGCATCTCTTCGCAATATTCCTCATCACACAGGTATATGCAATGCTCCCACCAGATTGCAAAAGAATGAATTCCCTCTAATACAAGAATCTCCGGAAAGATCACCTCAGATTCTCTTCCACCCGGCATACCACTGATGATAATCGGCAGTTTCGGATTTTCTTTTTTAACCGGAGTCAACATTTTGTCAAAATGCAGACAGCTTGATACCAATATCTGACTGCCTTCATACATTTGAAGCAATTCTTCCAACATCCGGCTGTCTAACGTCAGATAGCGGTCATCCGCCGACTGATACCACCGTAGGTATGATTCCCGTTTGGAATCTGGTGCTGTAAGCATAAGTGAGATCAACTGTAACGATTCCCTCGTAAATGCCGACTGGCTATGTACAAATTCCAGCTTCTGTCCATATCGCACACGGTCCTGATTCCGAATATGGTCTAGCAGTTCATAGATATTCTTTACAACATACATCTGTTTTTGGCCAATCCGAAGCTCCATATACTCCTCATCCACATCCAGATGCAATGTTACCTCTAACTGCACATCCCCGGTTTCCATTTCCCGGCAAAAACGGTTTCTCTCCTTTAACACCATCCCGGAGATTGCCTCTAAAAGTTCTTGCGAGCTCTCCGGTTCCGACCATCCCGGTCCTCCTGAAAATGTACTTCCTTTTTGCAGCAGTCCGGATTCCAGCAACGGGTTCAGATACCGGTCTCCTTCCTCGTAGTTCTCCGCTGTAACATCTCTGATCTCTCCCACACTTCCATGTTCTATCAGATCATTGACCTCTTCCATATTTACACAAAAATTCGTCTCTAAAAGAGTTGCCACCAGATGTTTGCAAAATCCACTGTACTGCACGAATGCCTTACAATCACAGGAACCTTCTCCTATGGCAAGCGAAGTTCTCCCCGGTATTCTCTCTAGTTTCACCTGGGTATGATAAATCGAATCACCATGACTTCCCTCTACCACTCCGATCATCTGAACCGTATTTTCGGAATATTTCTTCATCAATAGATTGAATACACTATCCTCTTCATACATGGTATGTCCACGCCCAAATGTAACCGGAATCGTACACTGATTTTTAATTGATTTTTCATCGATTAAACTCATATCTGTCTCCATCATATAAAAGAAGGACGGCTATGCCTGCCGTCCTTTTCGTTCTTTGTTTGCAAACTTGGTATATTTTCCCATCCAAACCAATTCCACAGGTCCGGTAGAACCATTTCTTTGTTTTGCCACAATAATATCTGCAATACCGGGTTTCGTTGATTCCTTGTTATAATAATCATCCCTGTATATAAACATGATTACGTCCGCATCCTGCTCGATCGCACCCGACTCACGCAGATCCGACATAACCGGTTTATGATCTTCACGGCTGTCCACCGCACGGTTTAACTGTGACAATGCAATGATCGGAACATTCAATTCACGGGCTAACTTCTTAAGGGAACGACTGATCTCTGATATCTCCTGCTGTCTGGACTCAGATCGTCCTGCGCTCGCACTCATAAGCTGTAAATAGTCAATGATGATCAGCCCGATGTCCTGTGTCTGTTTCAGTTTACGGCATTTGGATCGCAGTTCCGCAATCGTAATACCCGGTGTATCATCAATAAACATTGGCGAAGAACCCACCTTATATGTGGAATCCATCAACTCGGACCAGTCATCATCCGCCAACTGTCCGGTACGGATCGCCTGCGAATCTACCATGGAATCCATTGCGATCAAACGGGTTGCCAGCTGTTCCTTACTCATCTCCAGACTGAATATCGCACACGGAATCCTTGATTTCATTGCCGCATTCTGTGCAATATTTAACGCAAATGCCGTCTTACCCATCGCCGGTCTGGCAGCGATCAATATCAGCTCCGAACCGTGCAGACCCGTCAGCTTCTCGTCCAAATCAATAAATCCCGTCGGTACACCGGTGATCTTACTTCCCCGCTTCGCATTTTCTTCGATCGTATCCAATACATTCAATACAATGTCCTGCATTGGAACAAATTCCTCACCGCCGTTGCGATTCTGCGTGATGTCAAACAACTGCTTCTCTGACTGCTCCAATACATCTTCTACGCTGCTTTTTCCCAGATAACAAGCCTCTGTCATCTGTTCCCCGAATCGGATCAGCTTTCTCCGGATTGCAGCATCCTGTACAATATGTGCATATTCTTTCGCATGAACCGTTACGGTAACTGCCGATGCGATCTCCACAATGTAACTCATGTTACTGATCTCGTCCGGAAGTCCCATCTCTTTTAATTTGTTGCTAACCGTCAGTACATCTATTGCTTTTCCCTCATTATAAAGCGTTATCATTGCTTCAAACAACGCCCCATATTGACTGTGGTAAAAATCATCTCTTGTGAGAATATCCGCAACGTCAACAATCGCATTTCGATTCATCAGCATACAACCGATGACTGACTGCTCCGCATCTACGTTATTCGGTTGTATTTTCTTAATTACTGTTTCATCCATGTCTGTTCATCCTGTTTGTATGCTCTATTTCTCTACTACATTCACTTTCAAGGTTGCTGTTACCTGTGGATGCAGTTTGATCTTCACCTCATGCGTACCAATTGCTTTGATCGGCTCCTTTAACTGTACTTTCTTCTTATCTACTTCATGTCCTAACTGACTCTTTACCTCTTCTGCAATCTCTTTGGAAGACACAGAGCCAAAGCTCTTGCCACCCTCGCCTACTTTGATCGCAATTGTAATCTCTTCTTCTCCGATCTGCTTGCCAAGTGCCTGTGCTGCTGCAAGATGTTCCGCAGCTAACTTATCATCATTTGCTTTCTTTAACTTCAGATCATTGAGATTCTTGCCGGTTGCTTCCAACGCCTGTTTCTTCTTTAACAGTACATTTCTTGCAAAGCCATCATTGACTTTGACAACTTCACCTTTTTTACCGACATTTTTCACATCTTCTAATAAAATTACTTCCATATCTGATCCACCTTTCACTGTTATCTGTATCTATGCCCTAAAAATCTCCATCATCCCGCATCTTCCGGATCAAATCACGGATCTGCTGTTTGACTTCATCAATACTTACATCTTCAATCTGTACACCTGCCACGGTTCCGTGTCCGCCACCGCCAAAATGCTCCATAATGACCTGTACATTGACATCATCAATACTTCTGGCACTCACATAGACCACGTTATCGATCTTTGACAATACAAATGATGCCCGTACTCCATCAATATCCAACAGTTCATTTGCCACTTTCGCTGCCAATACGGTTGGACTGTCAACCCCTTCCGTCGGAACATCGGATATTGCAAAATTATCCAAAAAGAGCTCGGCACTTTCCACACCTTTTGCCTGCTGCTTAAAGTTGTCAATATCACTTCGGTATGCTTTTCGTACACGCGTCATATCCGCACCGGACTTACGCAGGAATGAAGCTGCCTCGAATGTCCGGACACCGGTCTTCGTAACAAAATTGTCCGTGTCTACCAGAATGCCTGCATACATCGCATCGGCCTCTGCCGGTCGAAGCTTTGGCTTATCCATGCTGTACTGCAGGATCTCTGCGATCATTTCACACGCCGAAGACGCATACGGCTCAATATAGGACAGCGTTGCATGCTCGATCACTTCTCCGCTTTGACGGTGATGGTCGATCACGACAATATTCTTTGTGTGTGCTAATAATTCCTCACACTCTGTTAAACGCGGGCGGTTTACATCAACCACGACAACAACCGTGTTTCCGTCAATCGCTTCTAACGCCTGCTCACTGTTATAAAACATATCCTCCGGATATACCGTACTTCCGATAAAATTGTTCATCGCCGGACGAATGGAGCTGGTCACTTCATTGATAACAATATGTGCTTTCTTGTCCATCATGGACGCAAGGCGATAGATTCCCAATGCAGAACCAAGACAGTCGATATCCGGTTTCTTGTGTCCCATGATGATGACCTGATCCTTTGTGATCAGCATCTCCTTTAATGCATGGGCTTTGACTCTTGCCTTTACCCTTGTATTCTTCTCTGCGGACTGTGTCTTGCCGCCATAATAAATGATCTTATCACCTTTCTTAACGACCGCCTGATCACCGCCCCGTCCAAGTGCCATATCCATTGCCATATGGGAATATTCATATGCCATTGTATAATTATCATCATCCGGATCAACACCAACCGCAATACTTAATGTAACCGGTGTCTCATTACCGATATTGATGCTTCTCACTTCATCCAACAGCGAAAACTTGCCTTGCTGCAACTGCTCTAAATGCTGCTGCTGACAAACAAAAAGATATTTGTCCTTCTCTAACTTTGTGATAATTGCCTTTGCAGTCTGCATATATTTGGTGATCTTTCTGTCGATCAAAGCCACTAACAATGCACGTCTTACTTCCTCTGTGGCTTCCATTGCTTCCTCATAGTTATCAATATAGATATGACCTGCAACAAGCTTGATCTTCTCTTTTTCCTCTAATGCCTCGACTAACTTGGTCTCATCATACAGGTAGATTGCAAACAACACATCATCTTCTCTGACATCCTCTGCCATATCCGTAGTCAATAATGTCTGAACATCGACACGACGAATCTCCACACGATAATTCTTCTCATTCTGATAAATATGAACCACCCGCTGATTCTCGTCCTCCGGTTCCATCTGCAATAACTCTAACGTTATATCCGTAAAAATGTGCTGTATATGCTTGCGCATATGCTGCTTATCGCTCTTTACAATCTCATAAAAAGCCTTGTTACTCCACAAAACACGTCCGTTTGAATCGACCAATGTATATGGAATCGCTAATTCTTTGATCAGCTTACTCTGCACTGATCCGTGTGCAAAACTAAATGCAACCAGATCCGACATAATGTTCGGACGCTTCCGAAAATACATATAAGCAGCCACACTAAAATAAGCTACAATAAATACGGTTACGATAATACCACTCGTCGTATCCACACCATATACAACCCCATTCATAATGACTAAAAGCACTGCCATATAAAACGGAACCTGCAAATATTTCTCTATCTCTTTTTTTAATGGATTCTTGTCACTCATTCCTCTTACCACTTTCTGTACAAATCATGATCTTATACGTTTCTGTCCACCGATCACTTCGCAACCTCTTTAGTATACCATTTTTATGATTTTGTTACAACAAAACATCTAGTGTAATAATACCGTTGTTCCTCAACATTTAGCGGGCGGCTGACCGTATTCAAATATCACTACTTTCTCATCCCAGTCCATCTCATAGGTCGGTAATTTTGCCATCCGGTAGAATTTGAAATGCTTGCGTTTCATAAGCTCCAAATACTCCTCTTTTGGATAATACATCATCACAAACACCCTTCTCGGATGCTCTTGTACACTCTCCATAATATGTGCGATCACCTGCTCAAATATGTTGATCTCAAACGGATTAAAAAAGTAAAACACATTATCTTCCGGCTGCACATCATATTCTTCTGCCTTCCCGTTAATGATCTCAATATGATCGCTTGTATCCCGGAATCTTGTATTGTAATACGCCCGGTTATCCAATGCCAGCTCATACAGATCCTCGTCCACTTCTATGCCACACACTTCACACTGAAACCGCTGGTTCACATAGAAAAGCACTCTTCCCTTTCCACATCCAAAATCGACCAGACGGTCATATCTGGTGAGGACATCCTCTAACGCATCAAATGCACAAATGAGCCCACTGTAACTGGTAGGCTCATATCGAAAATAATCATCATTATAACGATTGTTATACACAATCTCCGTACTCTCTATTCCAAGGAAATGTTCATATTTGTGATTTTCGAAATACTTTGGTGTTTTTCCTTTTTTCTTCTTCATTCCGCAGCCCTTGCCCGTATCTTAAAATCCACTTCACACTCGGATATAAACTGATAATTGATCTCGAGTGCATATTTTATTTTCACGGAAATCTCTGTATCCGCTTCTGTAAAATCCAACTGACTGGTTGCCACATCCACATGCAATGGTCCTGCCGGCGACTGATAGATATTCGTTGTCTTCTGATCCCGGTCAAAGGATAAAAATCCATTGTGTTCTCCTTTTTTGGTCATTTCAAAATGACCGTCATGGAACTTCACGCGATTCTTTGTGACCGGTCCGTTTGCCTCAGACTGCACTTCATAAAGCACATAATGTTTGCCGTTTTTCATATAGTATGTGCCTGTTGTGACAACTTCTACCGCACCTTCATCCGTTGCAAACTGATTTCCTGAAATTGTAACTAAGACATCTTTTGTCATATCCTTACTCCCAATTCTAATAGCTTTCTATATCCACTACCTGTGTATCGGTCACATGACATGGCAATACACTGTCTGCAAATGCAATGAATTTCTCCACACCGTCGCTTACATAATACTCATATTCCGGTTTCTTCCGGCTGGTGTTCAACAACCCCTGTTCCGTCAATAATTCTTTCAGACTTTTGGCTGTCTCAAATGCAGGATTGACCAGGTGCACACTGTCTCCCATAAATCGTTTGATCGTATTACGGATCAGCGGATAATGCGTACAGCCAAGCACTAATGCATCCACATGATATTCTTTCATCTCCTGTAAATATCTTGCTACAATATCGTCCGTTACACGATCCTCTAACAGCCCTTCCTCTACGAGCGGAACAAACAACGGACATGCCTTGCTGACAACCGTAATGTCCGGATTCAATTCCCGGATATAATCATTATAAATGCCGGATTTGATCGTACTTTCTGTTCCGATGACACCAACATTGCCCGTCTTCGTTGTCTCCACCGCCATCTTCGCACCCGGCTTCACCACACCAATGATCGGGATATCAATCTCTGCTGCAATCTCATCCAAAGCAAGTGCACTGGCTGTATTACACGCCACCACAATTGCTTTCACTTCCTTAGTACGCAGAAACCGCACGATCTGACGGCTATATTTTAATACTGTATTCTTCGACTTAGAGCCGTAAGGAACCCTTGCCGTATCACCAAAATACACAAGATCCTCGCCCGGCAGCTGCCGCATGATCTCCCTTGCAACTGTCAGACCACCGACACCGGAGTCAAAGACACCTATCGGATTATTCATATCTGTTCTCCTTTTAAAGTTCACAAAATATTTCGCCCTTTGTTCATTGTTTCATATGGTTGATATCCCGGATCTTAATAGCGGCGTTCAAATGCCAGATCGATCTGCCGCTGCACAAGTTCTTCAATATCAATCCCCTGTGCTTTCCACAACATCGGATACATGCTGATCGATGTAAATCCCGGCAATGTATTGATCTCATTAAAGATCACATGATTGGTATCCTTCTCTAAGAAGAAATCCACTCTCGACAGACCATAACCATCTACTGCTGCGAAGATTGCTTTTGCCGCCTCCCGGATCTCATCTGTCTTACCTTCCGGAAGTTCCGGAGAAATCACCGTCTTTGATTCCGCATTCGTATATTTGGCATCAAAATCATAAAATTCAGCCGCAGCTAATATTTCACCCACACCGGATGCTTCTACATCGGCTGCACTTCCCAATACTGCGCACTCAATCTCTCTTCCGATAATATTACGTTCTACCAATATCTTCGTGTCATGCTTTGCTGCCAATTCTAATCCTGCGATCAGTTCTGCCCGGTCATGTGCCTTGCTTACTCCCTGTGAAGAACCTGCTTTGCTCGGCTTAATAAATACCGGATACGAAAGCTTTGCCTCTACTCTGTCTGCCAACTCTTCCATTGTCACATTGCCATTGCCTGCATTGGCACGCTCTACCTCGACAGCTCTGACTAATACATAATCCGCCTGTTTTATTCCTAATTCATCTACAATGATCTTGGTATATACTTTATCCATTCCAACCGCAGATGCAAGCACACCACATCCAACATACGGAATCTTACTCATCTCAAATAATCCCTGAATCGTTCCGTCCTCTCCATACATACCATGCATGACCGGGAAAATGACATCTATATGTCTGGTAGTCACACCATCTGCACCCGACAGGATCACTTCCTGCTTCGTTGCATCCGGAGAAATAACTGCCTCTGTCGTACTCTTTTCCCAACTGCCATCTGCTATACTTTCCAAAGACTCTGCATGTAACCAGTGTCCTTCCTTTGTAATTCCAATATACGTGATGTCGTATTTCTCCAAATTGATTGCTTTTGCCACGGTCTGAACCGATATACAGGAGATATCATGTTCTGAAGACTGTCCACCGAATATAACTGCGATATTTAATTTACCCATTGCAGTACTCCTTCCTGATCATCTTTCAGTTTGCAAAATACTTCGTGCTTTGTAAACTGCTTTTATATTGTATGATGATGTTTGCATTATTGTCATAAGTATACCAAACTTTGAAGGGGAATACAAGAAATGAAAAAAGAGTCCCGAAGTCTATTTTTACTTTTTACTTTCTAAAAAAGTACAATTGCAAAACCGTATGCCGCGGTTTATAATATTGAAGAAATTGTTGAATGACACAATAAGCAAATAAACACACCATTATATTTACTATTACCAAGGAGGATTTTCATATGAGCGACACAACCATTTCCAACGCGATCAAATACATCGGTGCCGATGACACCACTTTAGATTTATTTGAAAGCCAGTATATTATTCCAAACGGTGTTTCTTACAATTCTTATATCATTTTAGACGAGAAGATTGCAGTAATGGACACCGTAGATGCGAGAAAAACCGATGAATGGTTTGCGAACTTAGACAATGCCCTTGCAGGCAGAACACCGGATTACTTAGTCATTTCCCATCTTGAACCGGATCATTCTGCCAACATTAAACAGTTTGCCGACCGATATCCGGCTGCCAGACTTGTATTGAGTGCAAAGGCAAAGGCAATGCTTCCGCAATTCTTTGATATCGACAACTTAGAAGAACGTTCGATCGCAGTCAAAGAAAATGACACATTAGATCTTGGTGAACACAAACTTACTTTCGTCATGGCTCCAATGGTTCACTGGCCGGAAGTTATGGTGGAATATGAATCTACAGAAAAGATCTTATTCTCCGCAGACGGATTCGGCAAATTTGGTGCACTTAACCATGACGAAGACTGGGCTTGTGAAGCCAGACGTTATTACTTTAATATCGTTGGAAAATATGGTGCGCCGGTTCAGACCTTACTGAAAAAGGCTGCCAATCTGGATATTCAGACGATCTGCCCGCTTCACGGGCCAATCTTAAAAGATAATCTTGAATACTACATAGACAAATATAATACCTGGAGCAGCTACCAGCCGGAAGATGAAGGTGTCCTGGTTGCATGTGCTTCCATTCATGGCAATACCAAAGCTGCCGCAGAAAAAATGGTGGAGATCTTAAAAGAAAAGGGCGCTGCCAAAGTTGCATTTACAGACTTGTCCAGAGATGACATGGCAGAAGCAGTTGAAGATGCTTTCCGTTACAGCAAGCTGGTCCTTGCTGCAGCCTCTTATGATGCCGGTGTATTTCCTCCAATGGAAGATTTCTTAAACCGCTTATCCCATAAGGCATACCAGAACCGTAAAGTTGCCCTGATTGAAAATGGTTCCTGGGCTCCGACTGCTGCCAAAGCCATGAAAAACACATTGGATACCATGAAGAATATCACAGTTTGTGAGAACACCGTGACGATTCTCTCTACAATGAAGGGCAAAGATATTACTGCAATGGAACAACTCGCCTCCGAACTCCTTTCATAAGTCCCTCCCTTGCACAGCGTAAGGGACGGACGATGTGTGAGGGCACATGCGAAAGATATAGAGAAAGCCATGTGGGGTTGCCTTTATGGTACGCAGGCACGTTTGC
>OLPV01000920.1_pt1 | contig 23665 bp, 16 predicted proteins | sample 1671961 | NCBI WGS metagenome assembly OLPV01 (sample SAMEA3136630, study PRJEB25190) | human gut metagenome | biome: human gut; feature: human-associated habitat; material: faeces | place: Austria | collected 2013
ACAAGGTAGCCGTACCGGAAGGTGCGGCTGGATCACCTCCTTTCTAGGGAGATTACCCTATCATTCAGAAAGACCGAGTCCGGAGCATCGGAGTCCGCCGGACGAGGCCCCGCCTGGACTACCGTTTCCGTCCCAGCATCCGGCTCCCGGGATTCCCGGGCACCTTGAGAGCCGCATAGCGATTCGAAGCGAAGATATCAACATATCTTATCTCCATGTCATGAAAGACATTAGCGCATAGCAATTTACGCTGCATTCCCAAAGGAATCAGCGGGGAACGCTTGCGCATCTTCATGGCGGATGAAAGCAATTTCCTTATTTTATTCCATTGATACAGATACCATGTACCATCATGCTCCAGGCCTTCCGCCCCGGGGGGATTCCCCCGAGGGCGCAAGGTACCATGGGCGCACGGCGGATGCCTTGGCATCGGAAGTCGACGAAGGGCGCGGCAAGCCGCGATAGGCCCGGGGGAGGCGCAAACGGCCGCAGATCCCGGGATTCCCGAATGGGGGAACCCAGCCGCCGTCATGGGCGGCTACCCGATTGGAGACCATCCTTTCGGGGGACAACCGGGGGAACTGAAACATCTAAGTACCCCGAGGAGGAGAAATCAACCGAGATCGCGCGAGTAGCGGCGAGCGAAAGCGCGCGAGCCCAAACCTGCGACGGCGCCAAGGCTGGGGCCGTTGCCTCGCAGGTGTTGCGGGACGAGATGCCCCGGGCCCCCAGGCCCGGGCGCGAGTCAGAAAACCGGATTCGAGCGGAACGGCATGGGAAGGCCGGCCGCAGCGGGTGAGAGCCCCGTACGCGAAGGGTCCGGACTCGCGATTCTCGATCCAGAGTAGGGCCGGGCACGTGAAACCCGGTCCGAAGCAGGGGGGACCACCCTCCAAGGCTGAACACTCTCCCGTGACCGATAGCGAACCAGTACCGTGAGGGAAAGGTGAAAAGCACCCCGAGAGGGGAGTGAAACAGCGCCTGAAACCGTGCGCCCCCAAGCAGCGGGAGCCGTTCCGACGACGGTGACCGCGTGCCTTTTGTAGAATGAGCCTGCGAGTCGCGGCATGCGGCGAGGTTAAGGGACACCGAGCCGCAGCGAAAGCGAGCCTGAACAGGGCGATTTGAGTCGCATGCCGCGGACGCGAAGCCGGGTGAGCTATCCATGGGCAGGGTGAAGCGGGGGTAAGACCCCGTGGAGGCCCGAACCCACTTCGGTTGAAAACGGAGGGGATGACCCGCGGATAGGGGTGAAAGGCCTATCAAACCCGGAGATATCTCGTTCTCCCCGAAACAGCTTTAGGGCTGGCCCCGGGCATTGACCATCGGAGGTAGAGCACTGGACCGGCGAGGGGGCCTCACCGCCTACCGACCCAGACCAAACTCCGAATGCCGATGGTTTGGACCCCGGGAGTCAGAGCGCGTGGGCTAAGCTGCGCGCTCGAGAGGGAAACAGCCCAGACCGCCCGCCAAGGCCCCAAAGGCCGTGCTAAGTGGCAAAGGATGTGCGCCCGCCCAGACAACCAGGATGTTGGCTTAGAAGCAGCCATGCATTCAAAGAGTGCGTAACAGCTCACTGGTCGAGTGGGGGCGCGCCGACAATGCGCGGGGCTCAAGCACGGCGCCGAAGCGGCGGAATCATTTATTTGATTGGTAGGGGAGCTTTCCATGCCGGGCGAAGCCGGAGGCGCGAGCCCCGGTGGACGGCATGGAAGTGAGGATGCAGGCATGAGTAGCGAGAGAGCGGCGAGAAACCGCTCCGCCGAAAACCCAAGGTTTCCTGGGCGAGGCTAATCCCCCCAGGGTCAGCCGGGAGCTAAGGCGAGGCCGAGAGGCGCAGCCGATGCACGACGGGCAGACATTCCCGTGCCGGCGCGGGCGCGCTACGACCGATGGGACGACGGGGAAGGATACGCGAGCGGGGTTCTGGACGTCCCCGTGAAAGCGCGTAGGGAGGGGCCCAGGGAAATCCGGTCCCCGCACATCCCGAGACGCGAGACGAGCCCTATGGCGAAGTCGCGGATTCCATGCCTCCTAGAAAAATCCCTAGGCAGCGCCCACGCCGCCCGTACCAAAACCGACACAGGTGGGTAGGAAGAGCATTCCGAGGCGATCGGGGCAACCATGGTCAAGGAACTCGGCATAATCGTCCCGTAACTTAGGGAGAAGGGACGCCCCCCAGCGTGTACCGGCTCGCCCGGGAAGCGCCGGGGGGCCGCAGCGAAAGGGCCCAAGCGACTGTTTACCAAAAACACAGGACTCTGCCAAGCCGCGAGGCGAAGTATAGGGTCTGACGCCTGCCCGGTGCCGGAAGGTTACGCGGATGCGTTAGCGTAAAGCGAAGCGCTGAAGCCAAGCCCCGGTAAACGGCGGCCGTAACTATAACGGTCCTAAGGTAGCGAAATTCCTTGTCGGGTAAGTTCCGACCTGCACGAACGGCGCAACGACTTGGGCGCTGTCTCGACCATGGGCCCGGCGAAATTGCATTATCCGTGAAGATGCGGATTCCCCGCGGAAGGACGGAAAGACCCCGTGAACCTTTACTGCAGCTTGGCATTGGCCGCAGGCGCGGCGCGTAGAGGATAGGCAGGAGGCTGCGAAGCCGGGGCGCCAGCCCTGGCGGAGCCGACCTTGGAATACTGCCCCCGTCGCGTCGGCGGCCTAACCCGGGGACGGCCCGGGGACCGTGCCAGGCGGGCAGTTTGACTGGGGCGGTCGCCTCCCAAAGAGTAACGGAGGCGCGCGCAAGGTCCGCTCAGGACGGTCGGCAACCGTCCGCGGAGCGCAAGAGCACAAGCGGGCCTGACTGCGAGGCAGACAAGCCGAGCAGGGACGAAAGTCGGCTCTAGTGATCCGGCGGCCCCGAGTGGAAGGGCCGTCGCTCAACGGATAAAAGGTACTCCGGGGATAACAGGCTGATCTTGCCCAAGAGTCCACATCGACGGCAAGGTTTGGCACCTCGATGTCGGCTCATCGCATCCTGGGGCTGGAGTCGGTCCCAAGGGTACGGCTGTTCGCCGTTTAAAGCGGTACGCGAGCTGGGTTCAGAACGTCGTGAGACAGTTCGGTCCCTATCCTCCGCGGGCGCAGGAGAATTGAGGAGGGCTGCCCCTAGTACGAGAGGACCGGGGCGGACGGGCCTCTGGTGTCCCGGTTGTCGACCAACGGCACGGCCGGCTAGCCACGCCCGGAACGGATAACCGCTGAAGGCATCTAAGCGGGAAGCCGTCTCCGAGATGAGTTCTCCCTTCGGTAAGCCCCCATGTAGAACACGTGGTCGATAGGCCGCAGCTGCAAGCGCCGCGAGGCGTTCAGGCGAGCGGTACTAATAGGGCGAGCCCTTGCACCCATCCTCGCCTCGAGGAAGGGCGGGGCCTGGAACGGATGGATCCTTCGCTTCGGTCGCCATGCGGCCCCCAGGGTCGCCCTGGTACCGGCATGCGGGCGAGAGCGCCCTGCATGAGCGCGACCACAGAGGCGGGGATCACCCGATCCCATTCCGAACTCGGCAGTTAAGCCCGCCTTCGCCGAAAGTACTGCAGCGCCAGGCTGCGGGAGGACAGGGCGTCGCGCTCATGCAGGGCGCTTCCGCATTTCCAGGGCCTTTCGGCCCTTTTTCCTTTTCGGGGGCCGCGGGCCCCTTTTCTTCGTTTTTGGGCAAAAATCGCTTTTCGTCCGTTTCTTGTTTTGTGGAATTGGATACTATTTTCCCTTAGTGAAACGATAGGGGATGATTATGACCTGGGAAGTGCATGAGGTTCATGAGCGTCTTTATCCTGACCAGGGATGGACGCCTGCTAAAGCGATTCTGGAGGACGAGAAGCATCTCCATGATGCCGATCGCCCCGATGCGAACGGGTGGCCTATTTGGCATTTTCGTCATTCTCGACCAGATGAAGGGTCGGGATCGGGGGTTCTTCCTGATTGCCCAATCGTCGATATCCATACTCACGCATGGGTCGATAGCTTTGCGCCTCGTATGCGTGCTTATTTCGGAGACAACTTCGGTGCTACGGCGTTTAATCCTGGTACGCTCGATGGCGTTCGTGAGCGAAAACGCGAGCTTGGCGTTACGAAATCGGTGATTCTTCCCGTGCCTACGAATCCTCGTCAGGTGCCGCAATTCAATGATTGGCTGCAGGATTATACCGATGATCCTGATATCGTTCCGTTCATGAGCGTGGTGCGTGATATGAATGACCCTGTCGCCGAGATTCATCGGTGTGCGAAATTAGGCTTTAAGGGCATGAAGTTGCATCCGGTTAATCAGCATTTCAAAATGAGCGACCCTAAAATGTTTCCTATATACGAGGCAGCCATCGAAGAGAACATGGTTATCCTGTTTCATACGGGCTCGGGCATTGATTACCCGACGGTTGGCCCTGATTGGGATTGTTCGCCCGTTGAAATTGATCGCTTCTTTAATAAATTCCCTTATGAGCGAACGGTTTTGGCTCATTTGGGCGGTAGCGTGCCCGACTTCACGCATCCGCCCGAGCTGCATCCTGAATGGCCCGGGTATATGGACACGGCTTTCCAGATTGGTCACATTTCCAACGACGATTTCCTGCGTATTGTACGGGAATATGGTACGACGCGCATTTTGTTTGGCACCGATTCTCCCTGGGAGGATACTGCGGACTTTTTGACGAGGCTCGCTCACATTGGCCTGACCGATAATGAGTTGCGCGATATTTTGTATCGCAATGCCAATACGTTGCTTAACCTTGGTTTGGAGTAGTTCGTTGCCGTCAATCGATTTGCTAGAGGGGTCGCATTTTGCGTCATCGCTAGGCATCGGTGAAAATATAAGGTCCTGTTCACGATTGGGGACGAGCATCCCGCCCGATTATTCAACCGTTCCCATGTTATGAGCTTCTTCTATACCTCGCCTGGTCAAGGCGGGGTATACTCTTCTCTACATATGTTGAGCGGGCGCGCTTTCGCCGATGCCTGGTTTGCCGGGCATTTTGGGAAGAGGTGAAAGCGCGTCCACTTATGAAGGAGTGGATAATGGAAGGTTTTGCGCTCATTGACACGGGCATATGGTCTATTGTGCCTCCGCTTTTGGCGCTCGGATTGGCGCTTCTTACGAAGGAGGTGTATTCCTCCCTCACGATTGGCGTTTTTGTTGGCATGGTGATTTATACCTTCACCATCGATGGCGTTGGATTCGACTCGCTCGTTGATGCGTTCTGTCTGGTTCCCCAAATGATGGGTGAGCAAATTGCCAACAACGGCGCGCTGCTGCTGTTCTTGGCGTTGTTGGGTGCGCTTGTCGTGCTTATTGCTATTGCCGGCGGCTCCCGTGCGTACGGTGCATGGGTTTCGCAGCACGTGAAGAGCGCTCGCCTCGCCCGCGTGATGACTGCCGTTTTGGGCATTCTCATTTTTGTGGACGACTATTTCAACTGCCTTACGGTTGGCGCGGTCATGCGTCCTATCACTGACCGTTTCCGTATGAGCCACGAAAAGCTGGCATGGCTTATCGACTCGAGCGCGGCACCCGTGTGCATTATCGCCCCGGTGTCTTCGTGGGCGGTTGCCGTTGGCGGCTATCTGGGCGATGACGGCTTCAATCTGTTCGTGCAGTCGATCCCATATAACTTCTACGCGCTCGCGACTATCGTGTTTGTGTTCTTCGTCGCTTTCATTGGATTGGATTTTGGTCCAATGAAGAAGGCCGAAGAGGCTGCCGCGAAGTATGGTTCCGCCGAGGCCGAGGAAGTTGCTGCCGCCAACCCGGGCAAAGTAATTACCCATCCCGACGAGGTCGAGGGCGATACGCGTCTGAGCGTTGCCATCGAGCGCACCGCTGCTAAAATCGCCGTGAAGAATAACCCGCAGACCGCCCAGGATTTGCCTGCGACCGTTATTGCGGAAGAGACCGAGCTCGCTGAAGCGTTTGAGGCGAATAAGGCCGAAGCTCAGTTCAAGGGAATGGAAGTGTCCAATAAGGGCAAAGTGTTCGACCTTATTGTGCCTATTCTCGTTTTGATTGTGTTCTCTATTTGGGGCATGCTCTATATCGGCGGTTTCTTCGAAGGCGTCGAATTTGCGGCTGCCGTTGGCGAGAATCCCGTTGCTGGCTTGTGTATTGGCTCGTTTGTGGCGCTGGTCGTGGCTGCTGCCATGTACCTGCCTCGTGGCTTGTGCACGCTCCAGGGCTATATGGAAGGCGTTGCCGAAGGCGTGCGCTCCATGGTTGGGGCCATTATGATTCTCGTGCTTGCCTGGTCGCTCGGCGGCGTGTGCCGCTACATGATCGGCACGGGACCGTTCGTCAGCGGTTTCCTGAATGGATTGGGCATTAGCCTTACTCTGCTGCCGTTCGCCATTTTCCTGGTTGCGGCATTCATCGGCTTTTCTATGGGTACGAGCTGGGGCACCATTGCCCTCATCCTGCCCATCGTAGTCGGCGTGTTTGACCCGGGCGACCCGCTGTTCTTGGTTGCCATCGGTGCGACTCTCGGCGGCGCGGTGTATGGCGACCATATCTCGCCGATTTCCGATACGACGATTCTTTCGTCTGCCGGCGCTGAGTGCAATCATATGGCGCACGTGTCGACGCAGATTCCGTACGCATCCATTGTGTTCGTGTCGGGCGCTATCGGTTATATCCTTGCGGGTATCATGGGCAGCCCTTGGATTCCGTTGGTCGTCACTATTGTGCTGGCGTGCGGCGGCTTCGTCGCGATCGCCAAAATCATGAACAAGAAAGACGCTGCGGCGTAAGGGTTCGATACAGAAAAGGCCGGGTTCGCCCGGCCTTTTTTATGTCATCCGTCGAGATTCGCCCTGCCGCTGACCAGCGCGATGGCGTCTATTAAGGCGACCGCTCGTCTTTCGCTCGTCATGCTTGCTATGCGCCTCGCTTCGGTTTTCCATTTCGGAGGAATTTGGGAAACTGGAGTGCCCAGACGGATGCGCTCGCACTCGGCGGCTGCCTTCTCGCCGTTGAGGGTGAATGCGCCTGAATGTCGAAGCGCTGCCTTTGAGCGCCGGTAAAACCTTGAGTCGCTATGCCTGCCGGTAGTCGATTCCGTCGAAGTAGCTGCGGAAATCTACGTGGCGGCTGCTGTGGGGGCAGATGAATTTATGGGCGGCTAGGAAATACTCGTCGGTCATTGCGGCGAGATAGTCGACGACGATTTGGTGCGGCTCTTCCTTCCGGTAGGGCGCATCGTCGTCGTAAAGGCGGCGCTGTTGCTCGATCTTTTCGATGTGATGCTTGAAGAGCGGGGAGCTTTCGTTGTTTGTCTTCAGGTCGCGAAGCAGCTGTTCGTAGAGCTCCTCGAACATAGGGCGAATTTCTTCTTCGTAAATATCGCCCTGATCGCCGGCCAAATAGATACGTTCGTAGTTTTCGGCTTTTGCGGTTTTGAGCGCTGCGAAGGCGTCATCGCTCATCTCGATATGGTCGCGAAGGTAGCTATGTTCGACGATATCGACGGTGAGATTGTTGATGATTTCCGCATTCATGACTCCCATGGGGCCGGCGGTGAAGTGTTTGTCCGATTCGAGCGCGCCGACGCCCATGGCGTCTTGGCGATCTTTGCCCACATACGCAATCATGTCGGAAATGCGCACCACGCAGCCCTCGAGCGTTGCTGGACGCAAGTGCCCGATGGCTGATTCGTCGGTATAGCACGCTTCCATATGGGTATCGAGCTCGTCGAAGGAATGCGTGGCGCCCAAATGGAACGTTTTCTGGCTGCTTTCGCCGTTGTGGCACAATACGCCGTCGAGCGTTTGTAGGCTTACGTTGCGAGCGTACAGGTGATCAAGCACCCGTGCGCTGTGGACGTTATGGTTGAAATAGCGCCCTGTGTCGGCATGGTAAAGGTCGTTCAAGATGTGCTCGCCCGCATGTCCGAAGGGCGTGTGTCCCAAATCGTGACCGAGGGCAATGGCTTCCGTGAGGTCTTCGTTCAGGCGCAGCATGCGTGCGATGGTGCGCGCGGTACGGGCGACGAGTTGCACGTGCAGGCCGCGTCGTGAGATGTCGTCATTGCGCACGAAGCTGAACACCTGGGTTTTGCCCGCATACCGGTTATAGGGCGGAACGTTGAGGATTTTATCGATGTCTCGACAGAATGGGGGGCGGTGCAGCCGTTGTGACATGTCTCGCTTGGGGTTGCGCCGTATAACATCTTCGTTCTTGCAGCGATAAGGGTTGGAAATGCCGTTATCGGTATCGCCATTCCACCGGTCGATGAACTCGGAAGAGAAGTTGTTGTAGGCCATGGCTGCTCCTTGGCTGCGTTTCGAAAGTCGATATGCCGAGTATACGACATCGGCGCATGCCAGCTGCAGGGAAGCGGAAAGGGCTTCGCATGTGCGATTTCGATCATTCATAGGCGGGTGCTTTCAATTGGGCGGTCGTGCTTGTCAACCTTCTATGCTTCCTTGAAACCTTTTTGAAAAAATTGTCCACTGTAGCGTGCGATAGTGATATAGTCTCCGTCAGCACCTTGAGGGATTGAGGTTAGCCTTTTTCCTCTCTCTTGTCGCTCTTCTCAATCCTCCAAGGCCACAAGTGCATAGCGCCACCCCGTCGATACGTCTTGAATCGAAGCTTTCCCGGCCGAGACTGGACGCGTTAGGGGCCTCTGGAGAATCCCAATCATTTGGGTGCCGAAGGGGCAAGCGTCGCGAAACCCATGATCGCGCGGCGTGAAACTCTCAGGCAAAAGGACAGAGCAGCTTCGCAGCTTGTTGCAGGTATTCGTGCATGCGCATCCCCGCAACAGCTCTTCTTCTGTTTATCTCCTTATATTCACAGGCTCCTTCGCTTTCTGAAAACGTGTCGCGCGGCGTTAGATAGTCGGACGTTTCGCGATGCGGAATGAAGAAAGGAAGAGTTGTGGAACAGTTTTTCGCCACGGTGAACAGCATTTTGGTCGCCATCGACGATTTTATTTGGGGCGTGCCGCTGATGGTCCTCATTTTGGCCGGCGGCATTCTGCTGACCGTGCGTCTGCGCGGCCTGCAGTTTTCTAAGTTGCCCCGCGCGCTTCGCTACATGATGAAGAACGAAAAGGGCGAAGACGCCCATGGCGAGGTATCAAGCTTCGGCGCGCTGTGCACGGCGCTTTCGGCCACCATCGGCACGGGCAACATCGTGGGCGTTGCGACGGCTATTGTTGCCGGCGGCCCGGGCGCGATGTTCTGGATGTGGCTCGCCGCGTTGTTCGGAATGGCAACGAAGTATTCCGAGGGCCTGCTCGCTGTGAAGTATCGCAGCATCGACGAAGACGGCCACGTGCTCGGCGGCCCGTTCTATTACATCGAGCGCGGCATGAAGCAGCGTTTGCCCCAGATTTCCTGGCGCTGGCTCGCAAAGATCTTCGCGTTCTTCGGAATGTGCGTTGGCCTGTTCGGCATTGGTACCTTCACTCAGGTGAACTCCATCAATTCGGCTATCACCGGCTTCTTTGATCCGAATATGGCGCATACCGTGAGCCTGTTCGGCATGGAATATTCGCTCGCTACGGTTATCGGATCGCTTGTCGTCGCCATTTTCGTTGGCCTGGTTGTCATTGGTGGTCTGAAGCGCATTTCGAGCGTTGCTCAGAAGGTCATTCCCATCATGGTTGTCGTCTATGTGGGCTTCTCTCTGTTGCTCATCGTGGTGAACATCACCGCTCTGCCCGATGCGCTGGTCACGATTGTCGAGAGCGCGTTTGGCCTGCGTGCCGCTGCTGGTGGCGCTCTGGGTGCGATTATCATTGCTATGCAAAAGGGTATCGCGCGTGGCATTTTCTCTAATGAGGCCGGTCTTGGTTCTGCTCCTATTGCTGCTGCCGCTGCTCAGACCAAAGAGCCCGTGCGTCAGGGTCTCGTGTCCATGACGGGCACCTTCCTGGACACGATCATCGTGTGCTCCATGACTGGTTTGGCTCTCGTGATGACGGGCGCGTATCAGATTCCGGGCCTTGAGGGAGCGGCTGTTACCACTGCTGCATTCCAGACTGGCTTGCCGTTCATTCCCGGCGAGGCCGTGAGCTTCGTGCTTATGATTTGCTTGGCTTTGTTCGGTTTCACCACTATTCTCGGTTGGGACTACTATGGAGAGCGTTGCCTCGAGTATTTCAGCAACGGTTCGAAGAAGGCCGTGAAGGCGTATCGCTGGGCATACATCGCCTGCGTGTTTGCTGGTCCGTACATGACCGTTGCCGCTGTGTGGACCATTGCCGACATCTTCAACGCGTGCATGGCCATTCCGAACATGATTGCCCTGATTGTGCTTTCGGGCGTGGTTGTTCGCGAGACCAAGGACTTCTTCAAGCGTCTTGAGGAAGCGAACGGCGATGAGGAGGCTATGGTTCCGTATAAGGCGCAGTAAGAATCGATTCGCCCGATGAAGGCGGGTGGCGGCAAATTGATCGGCTTCATTTGAAGTTGCGGCTCGCTGCCGCCCGCTCGTTTGAAGAAACTTAGAGCCAAGGGCGCTTTCGCTGTTTGCAGCTTTATAATATCCCCCATGAACCGACGCGCCTTCGGGCGCGTTTTTGTTGTTTGCGGAAAGACGGGAACCGAACGTGGTCGACCAGGAGAAAATCCAACAGGCTGTTCGCCTTTTGCTCGAGGGCATGGGGGAAGATGTTGAGCGCGAAGGGCTGCTCGAGACGCCTCAGCGCGTGGGGCGCATGTATGCTGAAATATGTCGAGGCATGGACGAGTCGGCATCGGAGCATTTGTCTACGACGTTTTCCATCGACTCCGACGATATGGTCGTCGAGCGCGATATTCAGTTCTACTCGCTGTGCGAGCACCACTTGCTTCCGTTTTATGGCAAGGTGCATCTCGCCTATATCCCCAACGGCCGCGTGACGGGGCTATCGAAGCTCGCGCGCACGGTTGAGGTGTTCTCTCGACGCCTGCAGCTGCAGGAGCGATTGACTTCGCAAATTGCCGATGCACTTATGGATGATTTGGGCGCGAAGGGCGCTCTTGTCATGGTTGAGGGCGAGCACATGTGCATGTCGATGCGCGGTGTGAGCAAGCCGGGCGCTTCGACCGCAACGCTTGCAAAGCGTGGTGTTTTCGAAAGCAATCAAGCGCTGGTTGATGAATTCTTCCGCTTGATTGGAAAATAGTCCGAGTGCATAGACTATCGATAAGCCTTGCTTTTTTGCGAGGCTTATTATTTTGATTGACCGAATGTAGGACCGGGGAGGCGAGTATGGCGAAGCCCGATAAAACCGAACGATTCAAAGTGACCGAACGCGAGGCCGGAACGGGGCGCGTTGTGCACGAAATGCAGGGCGACGCTCCGGTCTTGTCGGCGGCAAGCCCGTCTGACGGCGCGAAACTTGAAGGCTTCGAGGGACCGGTTAACCCCCTTGCGGTCGACCCTCATATTCCTGCGACTTCTGTGCCCGCAACGGGCGGCGGAGTTTCTGCCGTCGAGGTTTTGCCGACGGGTGTGTCGCCTCTTGGAACGGCATCGACGAAGACCGCATCGATGATTGCGCGCGAGCAGGAGCTCGAGTTGCGCGGTATTTGCGGAAATGACCAGGTCATGCCTGCGGTCGATGCAATTCGCCGCCATCCCGATTTCGTCGACCATATGAAGCGCATCCATCGTGCAGAATTGAGCCGCGAGTTTTGTTGCCACGGGATTGACCACCTGCTCGACGTGGCACGCATCGCGTATATTCGCGTGCTTGAGCGCAAAATGCCTTTCCGAAAAGAAACGGTCTATGCAGCAGCCTTGCTTCACGATTTGGGCAAGGCTGAGCAGTATGAGCACGGTGAGCCCCATGAGGTTGCGGGAGCTCGTGTTGCGACGAATATCTTGATGGATATCGATGGTTTCTCGGCGCTTGAAAAAACGGCCATCGTTGCCGCGGTGGCACAGCACCGCTGCTTCGCCGATGATGCCTCGCCGTTAGGCAAGCTGCTCTATGAGGCCGACAAGGTTTCTCGCCCGTGTTATGCGTGCGTAGCGCGCGAGCGATGCGATTGGCTGCCCGAAAAAATGAACGTTGGTATTAAAATTTAGGTTGAACAGGGGATACGATGGATGAAATTCGCATCGTCGATTTAGAGGTATTCGCGAACCATGGCGTGTTTCCAGAGGAAAACGCGCTGGGGCAGAAATTCATTGTGAACCTCGTGCTGCGCGGCGATTTTTCTGCGGCATGCAAAAGCGATGCCCTGGACGATTCCGTCGATTATGGCGCGGTATGCCATCTGGTCGATGCGACGTTGCGCGCATCGACGTTCAAACTGATTGAGCGCGCGGCGCAGGCTGTGGCCGACGCCGTGTTGGGTAGATTTCCGCTGGTTCAAGAAATTGATATTGAGCTGAAAAAGCCCTGGGCACCTATTGGCCTGCCCGTTGCGTATGCCTCGGTGAAAATTACGCGAGGACGATAGGCCGAATTGAGCGCAGACGGGTCACTCTTTTTTCGGCCTGGGAAATATTTCGCTTATCACGATGGCGCAGAAGATGAGCGCGAAGCCAGCAAGCAGCATCCAGGTGAGCTCTTCGCCGTAAAGCAACACGGAAAACGCCACGCCAAACACGCTTTCAAGCGAGAGCAAAAGCGACGCTTGCGCCGGGGGGATTTTCGCTTGTGCCACATTCTGGAATACCATGGCCAAACATGATGCGAAAATCACCAGGTAGCCGAGCTGCACCCAGAAATCGATGCCAAGCGATGAGAAAGCAGGTATAGGCTCGTTGAGCGCTCCAATTGCGATGCCGCACAGGCCGCTTGTGCCGATTTGCACGATGGTGATGGTCATGATGTCTCGACGGTTGGCGAAAACGGGCACCATAACCATATGCAGCGCGAAGAACACGGCTGAGAGCAGGGTCATCGCATCGCCCCAGCGCATAGAGAACGCGAAATCGCCACCGAGCGAAACGAACCCGACGCCCGCAATGCACATGACGGCGGCTACCAGGTTGAATACCGTGGGGCGACGCTTCGCAACAATCCAGTAAAGAAAGGGCACCATGACGCAATACGTCGCGGTAAGAAACGCGTTGCGGCCGGGGGTTGTATCGGTGATGCCGATAGTTTGAATCCAGAAGCCCAAAAACGAGAGCACGCCAAGCACGACGCCTGCAAAAAGATGGCTCGTATCGAAGTTCGCACGCAGCGTTTTATGGAACACCACAGCAAGAATTGCGGCGGTGGCGACGAAGCGCATGCCCATAAGCCACGCGGGCGGTACGGCATCGACGGCGTCTTTTACGACAACGAAGCTGAAGCCCCAAATAATGGTGGCTGCAATAATGAGCAACTTGTAGAACAGAGCGGGGAGTTCTTTTTTCATCGGAATTCTTTCGTGATCTTTGCTACGGCGACGCTTTGTTTTCTTTGCCTATTGTACGAGTTGCGACGTTGATTTGGCGGGAATCGCACCCAGGGGGCCCTTTTGCAGGGGCCTTGGGCACTAAAATGATGGTGCGGAATAGCGTGAGCAGGCATTTTGCTTTATGCAAGCTTGTTTTGCCTTTGGCTTTCGACGAAAGAGGGGCCCCTTGGGTGCGATTCCTGCCAATGCGCGCGGCTTCATATGCAATAAGGCCCCATGGCGACGTTTTCTGCCGTGAATTACTGCGAACTCCCTTTCTTTAGGGGGAAGGTTTCGCTTACCGCGATGCCGAAGGCGATAAGCGCGAAGCCGATGATCGCTGTGATGGTAAGCGTATCGCCGAAGAAGAGCACGGCGAATGTCACGCCGAACAGGCTTTCGGTCGACAGCAGCAAGGCGGCGGGTGCTGCGGGAACGTGTTTGATGCCAATATTCTGGAAGCAGAGCGCGCCGCACGAAGCGAACACCACAAGATACACCATACCTGCGAACACCGAAGGGTCGGCAAACGTGGTTAAGTTCGGTGTGCCTTCCGTTGCTGCTCCCCACGCCATGCCAATGAGGCCGGCGACGATGAATTGGATCGCGGAAAGCGCGAGCGCATCGCGCCCATCCGAGAGGCGCGCCGATACCGCCATATGCAAACCAAGGAAAAAGGCCGAGGCGAGCATGATTGCTTCGCCGATTCCGAAGGTGAGCGAGACCTCGCCTGCTCCGGAAAACGAGATGAAGCCAATGCCGGCAAGGGCGAGCAATGCCGCGGTGATGTTGTAACGCGTGGGGCGTTGTTTCGATATGGCCCACGCGATGAAGGGCACCATGATGGAATACGTGCCCGTAAGGAACGTCCCCTTCGATGCCGTGGTGAATTGAAGGCCCGATGTGTTGAGCAGATATGCCGGCGCGAGAACGAGGCCGATTATTGCGCCGGCAACGAGCATCTCTCGATTAAGGCATTGTGCGACGCGCTTGCGGAAAACGATGAGCAAGAGAATGCCTGCGAGGAAAAACCGAATGCCCATAAGCCAGGCAGGGGGAAACACTGCGACGGTGTCTTTGATGATGCAAGTGCTGAGGCCCCAAATGGCGGCGGCGCCGAGGAGCATGGCCTTGTATCCCCATTGGGGAAGTGTCGTTGCGGAGGTTGGAGGATTGTTCGTGATGTGTGCCATGCCTGCTATTGTAGCGGGGCTTTTGAGACGAATCGAGGGTTGCTTATCGCGTGAAGTTAGGTATTTCAAATGGGGTGCTCGCGAACGCGAATCTCAGGGCACTTGCCGAATGGCGTTCGCTCCATCGTCGGGAACACGATTGCGATTAAAAAAGAAGCGCCCCTCGGTTGAGGAGCGCTTCCTGAAATTGCGAGCGGCCGCTAGTTCGTCGTGCTTCCGGTGTTGGGGGTGTTGCCGGAATTGTTCGAGTTATCACCCGTGGAGTTCGACGATTCGGGCACGACGTAAATGGTGACCACGGTGCCGCTGTCGACCTTCTTGCCGGCGGTGACGCTTTGCTTGGCGACCGTTCCCGGGGTTCCCGAACCAGCGGATGCCGTATCAAGCGCATAGGCGAGGTTGCACGAGAGCAGCGTGTTGATCGCTTCGCTCTGGCTCATGCCCGTGACCGACGGAACGGTGACCTTGTTCTTTTCAGGGTCTTGGCCCTGCGATACGGTGATGGTCACGGTGCCGCCTTTTTCAAGCTTGCCGCCGTTGGGGCTTTGCGACATGACGATGCCTTCGCCGTATTTATCGCTGTAGTCGCCCGTTTCGACCTGCACGGTGAACCCGGCGCTTTCCAGCTGGGCTTTTGCGCTTGCCTGGTCGGACCCGACTACGTTAGGCACCGACGTGTCTTCGGGGCCCGTGGAAATCCAATATTTGACCGTGGTGCCCTCGTCGACTTCCTTGCCTGCGGCAGGGTCTTGCCTGCTCACGGTGTCTTTATCGGCGTCGGATGCCTCGTTGCCGGCGTATTGGGCCTTCAGGCCAGCGTCTTTCAGCGCCTTTTCGGCCTGTTCGGATGTCATGCCCGAGAGGTTGGGAATGGAGCCCTTCTTTACGCCCTTCGAAATGACGATGTTGATCTTACCGCCCTTCTCGAGGTCGCTGTCGGCTTCGGGGTCTTGCTTGCACACGCGACCCGCTACGGTTTCGGCGTCGTAGTCTTCGGTGACGGTGCCTACGGTGTAGCCGGCTTTTTCAATGGTTTGAACGGCGGCTTCCTGGGTTTGGCCAATCACGTTGGGAACTTTGTCGCCCCCGCCGAGACCTCCCGTTATCGCGAATGCGAGCGCGGCGATAAGGGCGATTGCCGCGATGGCCGCGACGGCGATAAGGGGGCCGCGTTTCTTGCTCTTCGCCTTGCCCATATCGATATCGTTGCCGCCGCGGTATGAGTTCGTTTTCATTCCCGTGTCGCTGCCGATGGGCTGCATAACGGCGGTGCCGCCCGCTTCGCTTGCCATGCCGGGCACGCTGCCCATGACCGACGTGGGAGCGCTTGCGAAGCCGCCCGCCGCACCGGCGATGTTCACAGGGCGTCCCATGAGGAAGTCGTCGAGCGCCTGCTTCATGTCGCGCGCCGTTTGGAAGCGGTTGTAGGGGTTTTTGTCCATCGCCTTCAAGATAATGGCTTCGAGGTCGGGCGAAATGTCGGGCTTGACCTGCGAAGGGGGGAGGGGCTCTTCCTGAACTTGCTTCATGGCGACGCTTACGGCATCGGGGCCGTCGAAGGGAAGTTGGCCCGTGGCGGCTTCATAGAGCACGCAGCCGAGTGAGTACATGTCAGAGGCGCCGGTGAGCTCTTTGCCCTGGGCCTGCTCAGGCGAAATGTAGTGCGCCGTGCCAAGCACGCTGCTCGTTTGCGATTTCACGGAGTTTTTCGCGCGCGCGATACCGAAGTCCATGACCTTCACGTTGCCGTCGGGCTGGACCATGATGTTTTGCGGCTTCACGTCGCGGTGGATGATGTCTTGGTTATGCGCGACGGAAAGCGCTTGGCACACTTGGCTGCCGATCTCGGCGACCTTGCGCTGATTGATGGCGCCGCGTTGCAGAATGGCGCTCTTCAAATCGGTGCCACGCACGTATTCCATGACGATGAAGTACGTGCCGTCATCGTGGCCCCAGTCGTACACGTTCACGATGTAGGGGCTCTGCAGGTTGGCCGCCGATGCGGCTTCCTGCTTGAAGCGCGCCGCGAATTCGGGGTCGGCTGCGTATTGCGGCAGCATCACCTTCACAGCGACAATGCGGCCGAGCGTTTGGTCCTGGGCCTTGTAGACCTCGGCCATGCCGCCAATGCCGATGCGCTCGGTGATGCGGTATCGGCCGTTGAATACTCTGCCTATCACGTTTCTCTCCTCACCTTCCGCCGCCGCGGATGGACCTATGGTTAAGCGCTTTTCGGCTGGTGCGTTTTCCTGGTTCGATTGCCGAGCGCTTTCTTTCGTTAAATACCTTATTCTATTCCAACTACAGCAGGCCTTGCGCCTGAAGTGCCGAAGTTAACACCTTCTGCGCACGCACGCTCGCCAGGCCCGATTCGTCGGTGCCGTGCACGCCTTCTTCGATGAGCACAGCGACGGCAACCGAGGGGTTGTCGGACGGTGCGAAGCCCACGAACCAGCTGTCGTTGTATTCCTTGTTCGTCTCGGCCGTGCCGGTTTTGCCGGCGACCTGCACGCCTTGGATTTTTGCTCCCGCGCCGGTGCCGTTGTTCACGACGCCTTCCATCATCTCGGTGATGGTTTTCGCGGAAGAACTCGACATGACGTTGCCGAGGCTCTTCGGAGTTGCGCTGAAGGAGCGCTCGCCCTGGGCGTTGTAGACGCCTTCAACGAAATAGGGCGTCTCGAGTACGCCGTCGTTGGCAATCGCCGAGGCGACCATGGCCATTTGCAGCACGGTGGCCTGCGGGCCTGCGGGGCTTGCGTGCTCGCCTACCGGCTGGCCGCATGCCGCCCACGCGGTTTCCCACGTGGTCATCTCGTCGGGGTCGGGCATGAGGCTTGCCGTGGTGGGGATGTCGGTGTCAATGGCACTGCCGAAGCCGAACTTCTGCGCGGTTTTCACGAGCAGGTCGCTGCCGACTTCCTCACCGAACTGGCCGAATGCCGTATTCGACGAAACGGCGAGAGCCTGGGCGAGCGTGATGGTGCCATAGCCAATGTCGTCGGCGTTGGTGACCGATGCGTTGCCGATGGTCATTTGCGCAGGCGCGTCGACGGTGGTGGAAGGCGTGGCGAGGTTGCCCTCGATAAGCGCAGTAAGCGTGACGAGCTTGAATGTGGAGCCCGGCGCATACACGGCGCTCGTGGCGCGGTTGATGAGCGCACCATTCGTGGCGTCGGCGCCGCTTGCGGCCTGGGCCAATACGTCGTCGACGTCGTTGATGTCGTAGGTGGGCGAGCTCGCGCAGGCGAGCACCGCGCCCGTTTTCGGGTTCATGACCACGACGGCGCCCTTGTAGCCCTCGAGCACCGATTCGGCGGTTTTCTGAATCTCGGAATTGATCGTGAGGCGCACGTCGTTGCCGGGCGCCTCGATTCCCGCCATGCTGTTCACTACGTCGGTCCAGCTTGCGAAGCTCGAATCGCCTTTCAGCGCGTTGTTCTGCGAGGCCTCGATGCCCGATGCGCCGTAAACCTGCGAGTAGTATCCCACCAGGTGAGCTGCGAGCGAACCCTGCGGATATTCGCGCGTGTATCCGCCATCGTCTGCCTGCACGCTGTCGGCCAACACGACGCCATCGTATGTGGAGATGGAGCCGCGTTCGGTGCGCGCTTCCTTATAGAGCGTGTGGTTGTTGCCGGGGTAGCTCTGATACTCGTCGGCCATAAACACCATAACGTAGGTGAGGTTCGCTACAAGCGCCGCGAACATGAGCGCGAACGCGAGCGCGGTATTGGTGAGACGTTTGCCTAGGGCAACGCGGCCGAGCACGCCCGTTTCTGCGGGGCGGCCGTGCGAGCCGTGCGCGCCAATGGGGGCCATGCGGCTCGTTCCGTCGCGAACTTCCGAGTTGATGCCGGTGCCCTCGTCGCCGCATCGCAGCAAAAGGCCAATGCCAATGAAGCTTGCGAGCAGGGAAGATCCACCTTGGCTAATGAAAGGCAGGGTAAGGCCTGTAAGCGGAATGAGTCGCGTAACGCCGCCCACGATGATGAACGCCTGAAGCACGATGGTCACGGTGCAGCCTACGGCCATCATGGCCGACACGTCGCTTTTCGCGCGAGCCGCGGTCGCGAAACCGCGAATGCACAGACTCAAATACAAAAGCAGCACGGCGGCTCCGCCGAGCAAGCCCGTTTCTTCGGCGATGGCGGCGAAGATGAAGTCGGACTCAACGACGGGGATGTTTTCGGCGAGGCCGTTGCCGATGCCTACGCCCACCATGCCGCCATCGGCCAGGGAATAGAGCGTTTGACACAGCTGATAGCCATTGCCCGATGCGTCAGAGAACGGGTCGAGCCAGGTGTTCACGCGAATTTGCACGTGGCCGAAGAACTGGTACAAAAACACGCAGCCAATGGCGGCAAGGCCGAAGCCCACCACCAAATAGAGCTTCTTTCCGCTCGCGATATAAAGCATAACCAGGAACAGCACGAAGCATACAAGCGCGCTTCCCAAGTCTTTCTCGAACACGACGATGATGAACGAAATCGCCCACATCACGAGCAGTGGCGCAAGCGTTCCCAGGTCGGGAACGCGGAAGCGGCCAACGCGCACGGTGAAAATGGAGAGCATCTCGCGGTTTTGCGCCAAATACGATGCCAAGAAGATGACGATGCAGATTTTCGCGATTTCGCCTGGCTGGAAGCTGAAAGGACCAAGCTTCAGCCAAATGCGGCTGCCGAGGATTTCCTGGCCGAGGCCGGGAATCATGGGGGAGAGCAGCAAAATGATGCCCAGCACCATGAACGTATATTTGTATTGCGAGAGGCGGTCGATGTTGCGCACGACCGCCAGAGTGATCACCATGCACGCGATGCCCACGAACAGCCAGATGATCTGGCTTACCGCCAAATCGGGCGCGAGGCGCGTGACGAATGCGATGCCGATGCCGGAAAGGCCGAATGTGATGGGCAAAATGGCCGGATCGGCGTTTTTCGCAAGGAAGCGGGTGGCGATGTGCGCCACCACAAACGCGGCGAACAGGCCGAGGGGTGCGGTGAGCGATTCGAGAGAAAGCGCCGTGCCTTGCTGAACGAGCACCATGGCGAACAGCAGCACAACGAACGGTGCCGCCAAGCACAAAAGCAGCAGTTCGGTATTGCGACGACTCATTATTTGTCACCACCCTTTCCCTCATTGGCGTCGTCCTGCGTTTTTTCGGAAGTCGCTTGCGATTTCCACGTGCTCACGAGCGAATCGGCGTCGGCCACGGAATCGACGCGTATGCCACCGTTTTCGGTGAGCCTATCGATAGTGTTTTGCGGAAGGTCCAAATCATTCGTTTTCACGCCGGTTTTATGATCGAGCGTGTAGGTTTGGATGCCGAATACCTCGCCCGGCAGGCCGCGGTTCACGACAATCTCGTTATTCGAATCGACGGTAAGAAACGCCACGTGGTTCAAATAGGCATACGAGCCGAAGGCGGTTGCAGCGAGCACGGCAAGAAGCGCAAGCGCGCCGATAATGGCGCCCGTTCGGCTGCGGAACCGCGCTTTTTTCACGCGGGTCTCTTCGTCGCCTTTCACATCGATTACGATAGCGGTCACGTTGTCGAAGCCGCCTGCCTTAATCGCCTCGTTTACCAGGATGTTTGCGCAAAGCTGCGGGTCGCAACGACGCACAAGCACGCTTTGGATGACGTCGTCTTCGATCATCGACGAAAGGCCGTCCGAACACAAAAGCAGCCTGTCGCCGCCTTCGAGCGTCATCTCGTAAATATCGGGAAGGGTTCGCGGATCGCTGCCAAGCGCTCGGGTGATGACGCTGCGCTGGGGATGCACGCGGGCCTGTTCTTCGGTGATTTCGCCCGCTTCAACCATGTCGGCCACGAGCGAGTGGTCGCGCGTGATGCGTTGAAGGTTACCGCGATGCAGCAGGTAGGCACGCGAATCGCCAACCTGTGCCACCACGAGGCGAACTCCGTCGAGCACGGCGGCGGTCATGGTGGTTCCCATGCCTTGTTTGCCGCGCCCGTCGACCGCGGCGCGAATAACCGCGCGATTCGCTTCGACCACGGCGCGCGCAAGCGCATCGCCGTCGGCGGCGTCGGGTGCGTTTTCGACAAGCGTTTGGATGGCGATTTCGCTGGCGACCTCACCTGCCGCATGGCCGCCCATGCCGTCGGCGACGGCGAATACGGGTGGGGCCACGGTCAGGCTGTCTTCATTATGGTCGCGAACCAGGCCGACGTCGGTACGAGAACCGTATTCGGGGAAATCGACCTTGGCGTGGCGGCCGCGGCGCTGGGCCTTCTTTGCGGCGGCCATTATTCGTACCTCACTCGCATGGTGACGTCGCCGATATTGACCACATCGCCGCTCTTGAGCGCGACAGGTTCAGCGATGCGCTGGCCGTTTACGGCAGTGCCGTTCGTTGAACCCAAGTCTTCAACGAACAGGTTTTGGCCCATGATGGAAAAACGCGCGTGGCGTGCGGAAACGTAGCTCGCGCCAATCACGATGTCGGCGCCAGGCGAGCGGCCCACGATAACGGGGCCGCGTACGGGCATTTTCACGCCGCGCAGCTCTTTGGGCCCGCGTTCTACCGACACCTCCCAGGCCTTTTCGCGTTTGCGCTGGCCTTTCACCAGGCCAATTCCCGTTTTCATGATGGCGAACAGGAAGAGATACAAAAGCGCGACGAACAGAAGACGGCCAACCAAAAGGACGATGTCGATCACGGAAGGGCTCCTAACGCAGTGAGAAGATGAAATCGGTGATGCCGAGCGTGATGCGGTCGCCGTCGGACAGGCCGCGTCGCGTGACGGGCGCGCCGTTGACGAGCGTGCCGTTGGTGGAGCCAAGGTCGGTAATGACCCAGACGCCCTGCGGTTCGAATTCGATTTGCGCGTGCTGGCGCGAAGCATTCAGGTCGTTCACGACGATGTCGTTGCCCGTTTCGCGGCCGAGGAGCACGCGGTTGGTGGCAAGGTCGTAGGAGCGATTCGATGCGACGTCGATGAGACGCGCGCGAACGGCATTGGCATTGGGGATTTGGTTTGCCTGTGCGGCACCCGCAGTGAACGCGACGGTTCCGGGAACGCCCGCATAAGCGGCATTGCCCGGCATGCCAGGCGTGCCTCCTGCGGCTTCGGCGACGTGGGCGACATCGGGGAATGCGCCGGCTCCGCCTGCGGGGTAGGTCGCGGGGAATGCGCCGGGGAATGCGGGGGCCTGCTCGGGCAAAATGACCGGTTCGGGCGCGGGAGGCTGCGGAATGCTCTGCGCGAACGATTGGGCGGCCTGGGTTCCGGCGGCAGCCGGCTGTGCGACGTGCTGCTGGTTGGCGTAGGCGGGAGCTTCGGGTTCAATCACGGGCGGGACGTTGACCGGCGCATGGGGGTCGCTGAAGTTCTCGCTGTTGAACGTGTATTCGCCGTAGTTGGCGTCGTAATCGATTTCGTCTTCGTTGACCTGGGGCAGCGGCGGCTTTGCGACGGGTTGCTGGGCTGCGCCGTATGCCGCGCCTGCTGCGGTGCCGTATCCGGGCGCCTGACCGAAAGCCGCATTTCGATTGGGCTGCGCGTAGGCGGGCTGTTGGGGCTGCGCTTGCGGTTGCTGACGGTATGCGGGTTGCTGCTGGGGCTGCTGCGCGTAGCCTCGGCCACCGGCGGGAGCCATGCCGTAGCGCTGCATTTCCTCATCGCGCAGCTGTGCGATGATGGGTGCGCTCACCACTTCGGCGATCACGTCGAATTTTCCGTGCTTCAGGCTCTCGTCCACGATGAAGCGCACGAGCGGCTTGCAATCCAGGGCCAGACCTTCGGAAGACGCTGCCGATTCGAGGCGCGTTTCGGTTTCGCCCGCAAGCGTGGGATAAAAGCCGAAGAGACGCTGGTCGTCGTCGGCGTTCACGAGCACGGTGTAGAGCGTGGGGGCGAATTCGCGGCCCGCACTCACCATTTTCTCGCGGCGCATTTGCTTTTCAGCCTTCTTCATTATTTGGACGGGCGAGATGGGGGCGTTGTTCATTTTCCCCGCTGCACCCTCGAAGGTATCTTCCATTTTGCCTTCGAATTTCGAGAAGAATCCCATGGGCGACTCAAGCCTTTCTGCGGTTTTAGTACGTGAGCTTAAAAAAGATATAATAGCCAACCATTAAAACAGAAAGGCCATGTGGCGTGCAAAATCTCATCTTGAACAGATATAGGCCGCTCGAGGAAGCGGGCGCGGGCGGTTTCGCGACGGTGCTTGCGGCGTGGGATACGCGTATCCAGCGACGCGTGGCTATTAAGTGCCTGCGCCTTGACGGCTACGCGTCGCCCGCTGATGCGCGCTCGCCGCGCGAGATTCCCGGACTCGATGAGGCACGCACGGCTGCCATGCTGTCCGATTCGCACATTGTGGGTGTGTACGACTTCGACGCATCGGGCGCCCAGGCGTATTTGATCATGGAATACATGGATGGCATCACGCTCACCGAGCTCATGCGCGAGGAGGGTGCGCTGTCGCTCGATGTGGCGACGTGTGTGTTCGAGGCCGTGGCCGGTGCGCTCGAAACGGCGCATGAAAACCAGGTGCTTCACCTCGATATCAAGCCCGATAACGTCTTGATTAACCGGCAAGGCCAGGTCAAAGTGGCCGATTTTGGTCTGTCGCAGTTGTCGCATGCGGCGGGGTATGGCAGAGCGGCGGGTGGAACCATTGGGTATATGCCGCTCGAGCAAATGCGTCTTGAAGCGTGCGACGCGCGTACCGATGAGTGGGCGCTTGCCGCGCTTACCTATGAAATGCTCGTGGGCGAAAATCCATTTCGGGCGCCTGGCCTCGATGCTGCCGAACGTGCCATTGAGCAGGCGGAAGTGTTTGTGCCGTCTATGGTGCGCGGCGATTTGAACGAGGAGGTCGACGAGGCGCTGTTTGGTGCGCTTGCAATCGACCGCGACGACCGATTCGATTCGGTCGAGTTGTTCGCCGACGCTATGCTGCCGCATATGGGTGACGCGCGGCGAGGCGCGCGTGAGCTTGCGGTGTTGGTGGGCGAGGCGTGCGACGATGGCGCCGATTGCGACGAAGAGCGCGGCGCGGCGTCGGCCTTCTTGCCGGGACTCGGCGGATCGCATGCGGGCTTGAGCATGGTTGACCGCATAGCACCGCGCACGAAAGCGCTGGTCGCGCGTTTATGGGCGGCTGTCGTATGCGGGTTTGCCGCGT
>OLPV01000924.1_pt1 | contig 23594 bp, 18 predicted proteins | sample 1671961 | NCBI WGS metagenome assembly OLPV01 (sample SAMEA3136630, study PRJEB25190) | human gut metagenome | biome: human gut; feature: human-associated habitat; material: faeces | place: Austria | collected 2013
TTCTGCAATTCCCACATCAAAAAGGCGATCCGGGAATTCGTTCTCGAATTTCTTAAGGCCTGTGCCTTCTTTCATGGCAGCTGTGATCCCTACCAACCTGGGATGAGTTCTTCCAAGCTTTACCATAGTATCTGCAAAAACATCTGTATAGGTTGGTACTGTCTTTACAGAAAGCTGCTTGCCTGTGCTGATATCAAAAGGTCCTGTTCCATGAAATCTGTCCGGATGTCTTCTTGCCGGTTCGTATCCTCTGCCCTTCTCTGTAAGCACATGGACGATCACCGGTCCTTCAACTCTTTTCGCCTCGTTAAAGAGCTTCATCATCTGACGCATATTGTGTCCGTCCACAGGTCCCAGATAAGTAAGTCCCATATTCTCAAAAAGCATTCCGGGAATGATCAGCTGTTTGATACCGCTCTTGGTCTTGCGCATGGTATCCACCAGAGCTGTACCTACTCTGGGAACTTTCTTGAGAGTCTTGGTAACGCCCAGTTTCATTCCTGTATATACTTCAGCTGTACGAAGCGCACTTAAATAAGAGGACATTCCTCCTACATTTTTGGAAATAGACATATTGTTGTCATTCAGTACAATAATGAAATTAGTCTTAAGTTCTGCTGCATTATTCAGTGCTTCATAAGCCATTCCGCCAGTCAGTGCCCCATCTCCGATCACAGACACCACATGATATTTCTGCCCCTGCAGATCTCTGGCTCTTACATAGCCCAAACCTGCGGAAATAGAATTGGAACTGTGTCCTGCATCAAACGCATCACAGTCACTTTCGCTTCTTTTGGGGAATCCACTTATACCACCTTCTTTGCGAAGATTCTTGAATCCGTCTTTTCTTCCTGTAAGAATCTTGTGTGTATACGCCTGGTGCCCTACATCCCAGACGATCTTGTCCTGCGGAAGTTCCAGTACATTATGAAGTGCCAGTGTCAGTTCCACAACTCCCAGATTAGAGGCAAGGTGTCCGCCTGTATGGCTGACGGATTCTATCAGAAACTGTCTAATTTCTTCGGCAAGCTGTGGAAAATCTGCTAAGGCTATTTTGTGAATATCGTTGGGCTTATTGATTTTTTCCAGCATCCTTCGTATCCTTCTTTCACTTCCTGCGGCTGGCCATTTCCAAGATCAGCTCATTCAGGAATTCGTTTTTGTAATTCAGATTATTCAGTACTTTCAAAGCATTTTCGGAAAGTGTCTTTACCTGCCTAGACGCTTCTTCTACGCCAAAAAGAGTCACATAAGTGACTTTATTGTTCTTTTCATCACTGCGTACAGGCTTGCCCAGTTCCTGACTAGTACTGGTCACATCCAGAATATCGTCCTGGATCTGAAAAGCCAGTCCGATATCAGACGCTGCCTTCTCCACCAGTGCAGTCTCTTCTTTATCTGCACCTGCAAGAACAGCCCCGCACATCATAGAAGCTTCTATCAATGCCGAGGTTTTGTGTTTGTATATATAGTCCAGCATTTCTCTGGTAATGGGCTTACCATCATTCTCCACGTCTACACTCTGTCCGCCCAGCATACCATAAAGCCCTGTTTTGGATGACATGATCCTCAGAGCCTCTGCTACCTTTTCTTTGTCAGAAGTCATCCCAAATGCCTGAAACATGGTCTCATAAGCATAATTCAGAAGTGCCACTCCACTCAGGACACCCATGGCTTCTCCGTATACTTTGTGGGTGGTAAGACGTCCTCTTCTGTAATCGTCATTATCAATAGCCGGAAGATCATCGTGGATCAGAGAATGTGTGTGGATCATCTCAATTCCTGCCATAAAAGGTTCTGCAAGAGCTTCCGCTTCTCCAAAAAGACGGCTGGTCTCAAGAAGAAGTACCGGTCTCAGCCTCTTGCCGCCGGCACACATACTGTAATTCATTGCCTCTGCCATGGATCTGGCAAATCCTTCTTCTTTCGGCAGAAAACGACGGATCACGTCTTCTGCATAATCTGTTCTGATTTTTAGTTCGTTCTTAAAATTCATGCAATGTTCCATCTTCATCCATCTGGAGCATCTTTTTTTCTACTGTATCCAGTCTGCTGCTGCAGAATTTCAGAAGCTCCATTCCTTCTTTATAGAAACGAAAAGAGTCTTCCAGTGAAGTACTGCTGTCCTCCAGCTTCTGTGCCAGAGCTTCCAGTTCCTGAAAAGCCTCTTCGATTGTTTTTTCTTTTTCCGTATCCTGCATCTGTGATTCTGTCATATATTCCAGTTTTCCTTCCTGCTGTTTACAACTTCTGCCTCTATCACACCGTCTGTAACTGATATCTCAAGAAATTCCCCTTTCTGTACCTGACTGGTGCTGTTAACCGCCTTACCTTCTCTGTCCGTTACAAAAGAATATCCCTGATTCAGTTTATTTAGTGGCGAAAGTCCCTTATATCTTTCCAGATAAAGACTCAGAGTATGCCTGTCTGTTTTTATTTTTTCTTTCATGGCACCCCTCAGTTCTTCCTCCAGATCTACAAGTCTCTGACGATTATCTCGAAGGCGTGTAGCCGGACTTAAATAGTCCATTTTCATCTGGTACTGCTTCAGGTAAGCTCTCAGGATATCCAGTTTGTTCTGCATACTTCTCTGTAATCTGTCCTGATAGTCCTGGCAGCTCCTGATGATCTGTCTGAAATCATCCACTGCCAGCTCTGCTGCTGCAGAAGGTGTAGGTGCACGCATGTCTGCCACAAAATCTGCAATGGTAAAATCTGTTTCATGTCCCACCGCTGAGATCACAGGTGTATTACATTCAAAGATCGCCCTGGCTACTTTTTCTTCATTAAAGGCCCAGAGATCCTCAATAGAACCACCACCTCTGCCCACAATGATCACATCCACGCCGGCCTGATCCAGCATTCGGATACCCTGGACAATACTGTCAGCAGCACCTTCGCCCTGAACCAGTGCGGGATAAAGAATAATCTGAAGATACGGATTCCGTCTCAGAGAAATATTGCGGATATCCTGTACTGCAGCTCCTGCAGGTGCTGTCACTACACCCAGTCTGTGGATAAAATGTGGAATTGGCTGCTTGTACTCCTGGGCAAACATCCCCATCTCTTCAAGTTCTTCCTTCAACGCAAGAAAGCGTTCATAAAGGGCACCGGCTCCCTCCAGAGTGATTTCCCTGGCATAAAGCTGATAACGTCCGTCTCGTTCATACACATCTACAGAACCACCTGCAACTACCTTGTCTCCGTTTTTCATGCGGAAGGCAAGTCCACGTCTCTGTCCTGCAAACATCACACAGGACAGAACACCGGTCTCATCCTTCAGCGAAAAATAGATGTGACCGCTTGGGTGATATTTACAGTTGGATACCTCCCCCTTGACGTATACCTTTTGCAGAACAAAATCCTGTGTGAACATATTTTTGACGTAACGGTTCACCTGCCCTACGGAATATATGTTTTTCATTTAATTGTTGCTTTCTTCGGAATCTGTCTTCTTTTCTTCAGTAGCAGCTTTCTTTGGATCCTTTTTGGATCGGATGATGATTTTGGCTGAATGTGTAGGACGATGTGGTTTCCTGGTTTCTTTACCATCGTCTTTTTTGCCGCTGGCGATCTTGCCCAGAACACCGTTGACAAAAGAACCTGAATCATCTCCGCCAAATGACTTGGCAAGCTCTACTGCCTCGTTGATGGCTACTCCTGTAGGAATATCTTCATCAAATTTCATCTCGTATACTGCCAGACGCAGTGCTGTCAGATCCACACGATTCATACGAGTGGTCTTCCAGCCCCGGCTGAAATCATTCAGTACCTGATCGATCTCATCCAGATGTTCCAGGATATGGCTGTATTTTGCCTGCATTGCCTCCTGGTCTTTCTCGTCCAGCTCTCCAAGTCCTTCAAAATACATAGAAAGCTGCTGTGACATCTCTGTCTCTGTATTGAACTGTGTCATAAACAGCAGTTTAAAAATATGTTCTCTCTGTTCCCTTCTTCGCATAAGTCCTCCTATATAGAAAAAAGGAAAGGTTTACTTTCCTTTTTCGTTCTCCATATCAACGCCTGCGATGCGGATGTTTACATCTGCAACTTCCAGACCTGTCATATTCTCAATGGATGATTTTACCTTGTCCTGAACCTTCTTGCTCACTTCAAGGATGTTCTTGCCAAACTCGATGTTCAGGGTAAGATCCACGGATACCACACCTTCAAGAATCGTAACCTTTACGCCCTTTGAAAGGTTCTTTACTCCAAGTTTGCCAACCAGTTCATTGGTGATATTGCCACCCATGGAAGCAACACCTTCTACCTCTGTAGCCGCAAGTCCTGCAATCACAGTAACTACTTCATCGGCGATCTTTACTTCTCCAATACCACCTACATCCTGTAATTTATAAGTTGTTCTTTTTTCTGCCATTCCAAGTCCTCCCTGGGGATTCCCAATCTGTATTGTTGTTACTGTTCATGACCTCCACAGTAACGTATTGTTCTTTTAGCATTGTCTGCTGCTGTTCCTGTATGAATGCAGCCTGATTTCCTATGGATTTAGTATACCAAATATGCTGGCAAATTAAAAGTCTTTATTATTATTCCTTACTGAACTCTGTCAGTACCAGATCCGGGTTTCTGTCCTCTGTCATGCCCACACTCCATGCATTGACAAAGAGAAGCAGCGGATTACCCTTAAGGTCAGTAACTTTCTTCATATCTGAAGTTCCACTGATCTTCGCCACATCAATCTCTTCTTTGTTGGCGATCCAGCGGATATGTTCATATGGCAGGTTTTCCAGACGGATTTCTACATTATATTCATTCTCAAGACGATATTTCAGAACATCAAACTGCAGTACACCTACTACACCGACAATGATTTCTTCCATACCTGTATTAAACTCCTGGAAGATCTGGATAGCACCTTCCTGTGCAATCTGATTGATTCCCTTGACAAACTGTTTACGCTTCATGGTATCCAGCTGACGTACTCTTGCAAAATGTTCCGGTGCAAAAGTAGGAATTCCTTCAAATGCAAATTTCTTTCCAGGTGCACAGATAGTATCACCGATGGAAAAAATGCCTGGGTCAAAAACCCCGATAATATCACCGGCAAAAGCCTCATCTACCACATGACGGGATTCTGCCATCATCTGCTGTGGCTGAAGAAGACGCATTTTTTTGTCGCCCTGTACATGATAAACTTCCTGAGAAGCATCAAATTTACCGGAGCAGATACGCATAAATGCGATTCTGTCTCTGTGAGCCTTGTTCATGTTGGCCTGGATCTTGAATACAAAAGCGGAAAAATCATCAGACATCGGATCAATCTCACCCTGATCTGACATTCTCGGAAGTGGTGATGTAGTCATCTTAAGAAAATGCTCCAGAAATGTCTCCACACCAAAGTTGGTCAGTGCAGAACCGAAAAATACAGGTGTCATATTTCCCTTACTTACCTGCTCCTGGTCAAAATCCACACTGGCTCCATCCAGAAGTTCAATCTCTTCCATCAGCTGTTCTCTCTGATCCGGATCTACAATCTCATCCAGTCGTGGATCATCAATGTCGATCTCCTCGATGACTCCTTCTTTGGTTCCTTTCTGTGTATCAGAGAAAGTCAGGACTTTATGGGTATTTCTGTCATAGACACCTCTGAATTTCTTGCCGGAACCGATTGGCCAGTTAATGGGGCATGTGGCGATCCCCAGCTCTTTTTCGATTTCATCCAAAAGATCAAATGTATCATTGGCATCCCGGTCCATTTTGTTGATAAAGGTAAAAATCGGAATATGACGCATAACACAGACTTTGAAAAGCTTTCTGGTCTGTGCCTCTACACCTTTACTTCCGTCGATAACCATAACTGCTGAATCTGCTGCCATCAGGGTTCTGTAAGTATCCTCTGAGAAGTCCTGATGTCCTGGCGTATCCAGAATATTAATACAATAACCGTCATAATGAAACTGTAATACAGAAGAAGTTACGGAAATACCTCTTTCTTTCTCTATTTCCATCCAGTCTGACACTGCATGGCGGGCCGTTGCCTTTCCTTTAACACTTCCGGCCAGATTGATGGCCCCTCCATACAGCAGAAATTTCTCTGTCAGAGTGGTCTTACCTGCATCAGGATGAGAGATAATGGCAAAGGTTCTTCTTTTTTCTATTTCTTTCGCAAACTTAGACACGTCTGGCCTCCTGTTTATAATTATTCATTCCTATTTCTATACAACTTTTTATTCTAGTATATAGAATGCCACACTGTCAAGAAATTTATATATTGAAGATCAGTCATAGATTCCTTTTGTCTGAATTTCCGGTTCTGCTGAAGTTTCCTGATCTTCGCTGCTGTTTTCAGCATCTGTCTGTGTATCCTCACTAGCTGTATCAGAAGTCTCCTGGTCTTCTTCTGAAGTTTCTTCTGTTTTCTCACTCTGATTCAGTGGTGTGATCACAATGTTTTCCGGTGCAATTCCTGTTTTACGTTTTACGATATCTTCAATCTGTGCCCGCTTTGCATCTTCCAGATCTGTATCCGGTACAACCACATCTGCTGTTTCACCGGTCAGATTGACCACCACGTTTTCAAATCCTTTTGCTTCCAGAAGCATCTCTGCAGCAGCTTCTTTTTCTGCCACATCTGTCATGGATACCATGGTGTTCACCGCCTGCTGTTTCTGGTCATCGCCTACTTCTGTGTTATTAAGGATTTCCTGCAGGTCTGCCTTATTCTGAGAACGGACCTGTTCTCTGGAAAGTTTTGCCTGTGCTGCAAAATCAGATGCGGATGTAAGTACGGCTTCTCCCGGAGTACTACTGACGTCTGTACTGTCTCCGATACTGCCATCTGCCCCGTTCTCATCCAGAAGGGCTGTTTCATCTGACAGATCATATTCTACCTGATCCAGAATACTGCTGCTGTCTGTACTTGCCTCCTTGTCTTTGAATCCCAGATCCACATCTGCAAAATTCAGATACCCTGCAACTGCAATAAGGATTGCCAGAGATGTGATGATCACCTGATTCTTTTTCACGATTTTTTTCACTTTACTCTCCTCATTTCATTTTCATTATTCTAATTTTATGAGCGTCTACCTGAAATAATGCCATTACTGCCTGTTGAATATTCTGAACAGTGACCGGATCTCCTGCTCCTTCTGCTGCAATAAGTACTCCTGTAATTTCTGTCTCTTCTGACAGATAGAGACTTTTGTTTCCACCTGTCATAACCATGACTTTCACTTTTCCCACACCTTCTACACTTTCCAGCAGATCTGCAAGTTTTTGTTCCACCTGGGACTTTTCTACCTGACTGCCGGTATCCAGAATATTTTTCTGTACAGTAGTAGTTTCACTGGTATGCCTGGATACTGGCATTGCTGCCACTGTCAGAAGAAGTCCCAGAAGCAGCAGCAGTATCCATTGCTGTTTTCCCATTCCCCCCAGTAATGATCTGATACTTTTCTTTTCCGATCTCAAATTCCTGCCAGAGTGCATCTTCCAACCTCCTTTCCTGCTCCTCTGTTATGTTTTTTTGCAGACAGATCACCACTGACAGATTTTCTCCTTCTATATGTACGGTAACTTCTGCCTGTTTTATGCCTGTATTTTCCAGAATTTCAAGAATTCTTTTCTGTATCTCTTTTTCATATTCCCTGTTCAGATAAAACAGCTGCAGTTCCTGCCCCTGCTGCTGATCCAGTCTGGCAGTTTCTTTCTGGTATTCTTCTGAAAACGCCTCTGTGATCTGTGCTGTTTTTCCCATTATGGAAAAGACTGCGGTACACACCATGTAGATAAGAAGAAGTGCCATAAAATTCCGAACATAACGTTCATATTTCTTATTCGGTACCAGCTGAATCACTGAGGTAAAAATAATATAAAAAACTGCCAGATTCCGTACCAGTCCGGTAATCTCCTCTTTCATCCCTGCTCCTTTCTATGAAGCAATACCTGCCATCAGCACAAGAAACGCCAGCATACACAAAATTTCCGCTGTAAAAAGTATACGTAAAAGAAGTACACAGCCTTCCCCCATAGTAGAAAAAGCTCCTACGATCCTCTTATCTGACACTGGCTGTGCCACTGCTGCTAGAAGCCGGTAGATAAAAGACAACAGTCCATAATGTATCACCGGTCCTGCACCAGCCAACACAAAAGCCAGCAAGATCACTACCCCCAGACTGTTCCTTACCAGAACTGCACTGGTAACTACCAGCTCTGTTACCATGCTTACCGCATTTCCCACTGCCGGAAGTGAACCTGCTGCTTTGCCAAGCATCCCTCTTTTCAGGGAATCCATGACAGGTGCCACCAGATTCCGCACCACCTGAAGTCCCACAGCTGTTGCCAGAAAAGTTTTCTGTCCCCAGCTTATGGCTGTATAGAGAAGTTCTGCCATTTTGTCCAGCATGTCCTCTCTGGAAAGGTGGTTTACCAGCTGGAGGATCACATAAAATCTGGCCCCAGGAAGAAGCAAATTCAGAAGACCCCACTGGATCATCCACACCAGTATCAACACCCCTTCATAAAAAACAGCCGCTGATGCAGCACCAGTGGAGGCAGATACTGTCACAAAATATGCCGGTGCCAGACTACGCATAAATTCTTTCATCCAGGTAACTGTTTTTTCCAGAGAAGCACTCATTCCGGAAAAGGAATCCATAAGAATCATGAATGTCATAAGGTACACCACATAAAAACTGATCTCCCCAATCTGTCCGTTATCAAAAATCTCTGCAAAATTGGCAAAAACAGCTGCCAGAAACATCAGGAACAGAAGTTTTATGATCTGCTCTTTCTCTTCTTCCATCCCTGAAAACAAAAAGCCATACAGAATCCTCTGTACCGCTTCTTTTGATATCTTTTCTTTTCCTGTCATAAAATCAGAGACAGCTTTTTTCAGGGAAAACGATTCTGTTCCCAGCATGTCATCCAGCATCTGCTGTACTTCACTAAGATCCAAATCTTCCAGAATTTCTGTAGCTGTATCCTGGTCTGTGTTTTCTGTTTCGTCTATACTTTCTGTTTCTCCTGACGCCTTTTCTGTCTCTGACGTGGTTATTCCGGATTCTGCCCCATGTACCTGTTTCGTTCCAGACAGAGTGACTACCGTAAAACTCAGCACTATTCCCATGAAAAAGAGCACTGATATCTTTCTTATTTTTCTTATGAAAAATTTTGATTTTTTCATGTGAGAAATTCCTGTATCATATTCAGAAGTGCCATCAGTACAGGCATACTTAAGACCATTACCGAAAGTTTACAGAACAGTTCGATCTGGGCTGCTGTAGACTGATGGCCTGCGTCCTTACAGATACCTGCCGAAAACTGTCCAATATAAGTTACGCCTATCATTTTTATCAGAGTTGCAAAATATTCCTGGCTTACAGGAAGCATGTCTTTCAGCTGGCTTACTGACTGAAAAAGGTATTCCAGTTTTCCTACAGCCAGTCCCAGAATCATGATGCCGATTCCCATAGTGATAAAACCTGCATATTCCGGTCCTGTACCTTTCAGCAAAAAACCCAGAACAACACCGCAGACTCCAAGAAGTGAAATTTTAATGATATCCATATCTGCTGCTCCTTACTGATATAAACAAATCATGATACCTGCGAATTGTTTCGTGCACTGCACTCCTTTCATAAAACAAACAGTCTCTGAACACTTTCAAATAATTCATAAATATAGGGCACCACCCAGAACAGAACAATAAGAAGCCCGGAAAGGCTTACAAGAAATGCCTCTTCATCTCTTCCACTGTGCTTCAGTATCTGTGAAAGAATGGAAACCAGAATCCCCACTGCTGCTATTTTGAATATGATGCTGACTTCCACTTTGCTTCCTCCCCCATATCTGTCACCACAGAAGGATGACCATCAGAAAACCTCCCATAATTCCAAGAGTTCTGTATATTTTCTTTTTTGATGGAATTGTTGTATGAATTTCTTCAATATGTCTTTTCAGCTCTTCTTCATATAATTCCAGCTGCCGCACTTCAGTCTCCCTGTCCAGATATCCCATTCTGTTTCCAAGGGAACATATAAACTTCTGTTCTTCTGCCGTAACATGCATGTTTTTGATTTCAGCAGAATGTTTTCCACATAAAAGCTGTTCCAGAGTGATTCCTTCCACCGAGCCAAGCTCTTTTGCAAGTTTTTCTGCCAGCTCACGAAAAGGGCCCTGAAGTCTGGGGACAGTTCGCTGAAAAGCTTCTGCCAGAGAACTGTTGCCATAGCGGATCTCACCTTTCAGAGAAATGATCAACATAAGATACTGTCGGAGATTTTTTTCCCGTAAAGATAATTCCCTGCTGATGGAATATCCTGTTCCCACAGCAGCAGTCAGAATCAGCACAAGCCCCATCACTTTCAGCATGGTCGTCCACTCCTGTCCAGAATCTCTCGGATCTCTCCTGCTTTTTTGCCTCTTCCAAGAATGATATACCGTTCAAATATTTTCATTTCTCCAAGTTTCCGGAACAATGGCTGTTCCATGATATCTTCCAGAGAATTCCCATGAGCTGTTGTGATCAGCTTACAGCCACAGTGGATCACATCTTCCACAGCCCGAAAATCTTCTTCTCTTCCAAGTTCATCGACTGCCACCACCACAGGTGACATGGAACGAATCAGCATTTTCATACCTTCTGCTTTTGGACATCCATCCAACACGTCGGTCCGTATTCCCAGATCATTCTGGGGAATTCCCTGGTAACAGCCTGCCAGTTCGCTTCTCTCATCCACAACCCCTACTGTCTTTCCCGGGATTCCCTGCCTTCCATTACTGATCTGGCGTATGATATCCCGAAGCAAAGTGGTTTTACCGCATCTGGGCGGTGAAAGGATCAGGGTATGGGAGATCCAGTCTTTTTTCTGAATGAAAGGCATCACCCGGTCTGCACAGCCTGGAATCTGATGTGCCAGCCTTATATTCATACAGGAAACATATTTCATTCCCCGGATATGATCTCCATCCAGAATTACTTTTCCGGTTACTCCCACACGATGTCCTCCCTGAATACTCAGGTATCCCTGGCGAAGCTCATCCTCATATGCATAGAGAGAATATCCGCTGATATACTCCAGCGTATTTCTCAGATCATCGGCAGTTACCAGATATGCCGGACCGCTGTTGCCCTTCAGAAAATGTTCTCCTTTTTCTCCTATGAGAAACACTGGTCTCCCTACTCTCAGACGTATCTCGTACAATTTCTCATAGTCCGGTTCTGCTTCTTTCAGAAGTGTCCGGATATTTCCTGTAAGAAGGTTCTGCACAGCTTCTTTCCGGATGGTATTCACCTCCCCTTTACAGTAAATATATGTGGACAATCCTGATTTAGTACGTAAAAAACCACAGCAGGGAACTTTACATCCCCACTGTGGTTCCATATGTACTGATTTAATTGATTTTTTCAACAGCGATACCGGTTCCCAGAAGGCACCAGAATACCGGTGACACTGCCAGGTTGGAATCATTCAGGAATCCCATAAACAGGAATCCTGCGATACCAAGAAATACTGCCAGTTTTATTCCGCCGGCTGCTTTATTTTCATTACCGAAAAAAGTTTTTATAAAGCAGAACAGATATCTTCCCCAAAAGAGCATAAGGCAGAGCAGCGAAAGTACTCCTGTCTGAAGTGCAGTCTGGAGATACAGACTGTGTGCTTTGGTTGGAAGCTGCTGATACATTCCGGCTCCTGTATTGGCTTTCATTACATAATCTGTCTGCGGAAATTCTGCTGCAAAAGTGTCCGGACCACTTCCCCAGATCAGATGTTTCAGGATCAGTGGAATGGTTCTGCCCCAGATATACCCTCTGCCGGACAATGCTTTTTCGTGCCCTTTCCATACTGCTGCTGCATTCTGGATTGTGTCTTCTTTGCTGTACTGATTTATGTACACATAGCGGTCACTGTCAGGCCTTTTATAAAAGTTCCAGGTAATCTCCTGATTTTTCATGATCAGATACTGAACACTGTCCTGAGAATAAGCATCAAATTCCAGATCCTCATACTGGGTATCTTCAAACACAAAACAGTTTTTTTCTGTATTCCAGACAGCAGTGTCTTTACTTTCATCATTAAAAGTTGCTGTCAGTATCTGCCCCATGTCTGTAGTCTCAGGTGTAATCCGTATCCTGTTCTGTCTGTAGGTCAGAAGAACGCCATCGGATTCTGTTTCGATTTCTGTCAGATCGTAACTTTCTTTATGGAAAATCTCTGCCACTGCTTTTGTTATGGTATGATCATTCACCAGATCATAACTAATCAGAAGTCCTGCTGCCAGACAGATTCCCACAATCCCATAAATAAGACTTTTCTGCTTTTTATCTTGAATGACCTGAAAAAACATTCCTGTTATCAGAAGCACCCCTGCTGCCAGAAGTCCAGCCCTGGAACCACTGCCCCAGAGACAGATCAATAAAATTCCAAAAAGAACACTCCACAGAACTTTCTGCCATATTTTTCCGGCTGTAACTGCCAGAAAAAACACGATTGGAAAAAGTACCACCAGATAAATACCCGCATAGTCCGGCGTATAAGAAGCCATATATACTTCTGAATTTTCTCCATAATGAAATCTCAGTGCTTCTTTTACAGAGGAGTCCATACCAACCGTAAGAAATGTCTTCCCTGCTTCTGTAGAAAAGAAATCTTTTCCAGTGAACTGTGCAAGTCCAAGAATTCCCTGGACAAAAGCTCCTGCTGCTGTTGCTGTCAGAATCATCCGCACATCTTTCAGTGACTCGATTACCTGCATACAGTAAAAAACAGCGATCATGTATCCCAGAAGAACCCATACAGATTCATACTGCTGCCACATACCTTTCAGGGAAAGGTCTTTATCCACAGACAAAGCAGTGGATAGCACTGTCAGTCCACCATATACCAGTAAAGGTATACACATCCGGATATGCCTGAATTTCAGTTGCCGGATGATCCGGCGGTCAATGAGCATGACCGCCATCCATCCAACCAGGATCAGAAAAAGGATACTTTTCCAGTAGATAAAGAAATCATACTGAAAACTTCCGTCCGGAAACCAGGAATATTTTCCCAGTGTCACCCCCACTTTCTGCCCTTTCACAACCAGAGGCAGTACCCCTGTCACGAGAATTACAGGAAGCAGATCTGATCTTAAATGTTTCTTTTTTGTTTTCATTTACAGGTTTCTCTTTTTATTTTACTTTGATCTTAACTTTGGCAGACTTCCTGCCAACTTTTACTGTGATCGTCACTGTACCTTTTTTCTTTGCTGTGATCACACCACTGGAGGTTACTGTTGCAATCTTCTTATTGGAAGAAGTGAAAGTAACTTTCTGTTTGCAGGTAACCGGTGCAACGGTTGTTGCAAGTGTCAGTTTCTTTTTCATCTTCAGAGTAACTGTACCTGAAATCTTTTTGTTTGTGGATTTGTTCAGTACTGTAACAGAAGTTGCTGCCACATCAGATTTCTGGACTTTTACTTTTACCTGAGAGGTAAGTCCGCTTTTCAGTTTCACTGTGACAGTTGCCGTTCCTGCTTTCTTACCTGTGATCTTGCCACTGGATGTTACCGTTACGATCTTGGTATTGCTGCTCTTAAAGGAAGCTACTTTATCACCTTTGGCAAGGCCGGAAGCCTTGATCTGGAAGGTCTGTTTTACTTTCAGTGGAAGTGTCTTCGGAACATTCAGCTTGATTTTAGCTTTCAGTTTGGCAATCTTCTTTGTCTGAAGAACTGTGTCGCATACGGTACATTTCTGTTCCTGGCTTCCTTCTGCCACTGCTGTTGCTTCTTTTGTTACTGTCCATTCACCAGGTGTATGACCTTTGGCCGGGATGGTTTCTGTTTCTTTTTCTCCATGGATCTTGCATACTCTGGTTATCTGTCCTTCTTCTGTGCAGGTAGCTTCTTTCCTGTCTGTTTCTTTCCATTCGCATGGAAGTGGCTCTCCCTCCGGAACTACATGGAAGTTCAGATCTGAACTGTCTGCATGAATATGCAGGTAATAAGTCCTGCCTTCTTCCATATAACATCTTCCATTGTACCAACTCTCTATATACTGACTGTTGAGAGAATCTTCTGCTTTTACATATAAGAAATAGCCACCATTCACATTTACCTGATAATAAGCAGATTTTTCCGGAACAAATTTATAAATAAGTGTATCACCCTTTTCTGCTTTTGGTGTGTAAAGCTGTGCTGCTTTAATCTCCTGCACATTGTCCCAGGAATCTGCTGTCAGGTCAAAACTGATCTGGTATTTTCCCAGACGTACGTAAGCCCTACAGAGATTATTGTTGATCCATTCTACTCCATCATGAAGAAGATATCTTCCTGATGAATCCGATGTGCCATATGTAATGTTTTCAGAAGTTCCATCTGTATAATATGCCTGTGCTTTCAATCCTTTCAGGGACAGAACATTCAGTCCGTTCGGCAGACAGGTCTTCTGATCGGGAGTTTCCAGAAGTTTCAGTCCTTTCAGAGTTTTGGCTGCTTTTTTGACAGAGATTGTATTTCCTTCTTCTTCAGAATAAGCTCCGACGTAATAGGTCTGACCTTTTTCAAGATGAAGAGAATACGTTGCTTCACCCTCGTAATTCATGGCTACTGTACTGTTAAAATAAGCACTTCCCATCCAGTTTGTGCTGATGCCTGAATAAACATTAACTGAATTTACATTTTCCGGATTTTTGCCTTTTACCGTCAAAATATATTCTCCACTTTCTGTCGGTGTCAGAATCTGATAATCATACTTCTGTTCTGGAATCACAATATCCTTATTCAATTCAAAAGCTGCCAGACTGCCTGCACCTTTTGCTTTGATCGTATATGAGAAGTCAGTATTCTGGTCTTCAACAATTTCCGAATATGTGTTGAAAGTAACTTTATATTCCACTTCTTTCTCATTCAGTGTCTTATCATCTACAGAAATATCCGTTGTAAGTCTGTTACCATAATTAATCTTACTGTTACCGTAGAGATCAACTCTCTGTTCTGTACCATCTTCATAGATAACCAGTGCTTCATAAAACGCTGATATACTCTCAAATATTGACATGGACTCTGTTGATGCATTTTCTTTCTGTACCAGTTTAACATCTTTGACAGAGTGTACATCCATTTTGTCAAAAAGAATTTTAAACGCACCGGCAGTTTCCTTATCATAAAATCTGACAAAATATGTATAGGTCTTTCCTTTTTCGAGACGATAAATAAGCCTGAACTGTCCTTCATCTACACCATCATCATTTGTCGTCAGCTCTTCGCCATTATAATTTAAGGACACATAAGTATCCAGATACTCTTCGCCCAAACGATCCGATTTGATCACATAGTATCCATCTTTTTCTGGTGTAAATGTGCATTCTACAGTTTTTCCGGCAGAAAGATATACCGGTTTTTCCATTCCCTCCTGAAGAACCAGTTCAGAGATTTCGTCAGGTTTTTCAATGTCTTCACCGGATTCATTTTTCTGTTTGATAATTTTTACAGTTGCATCCTGACCTGTCGTTACCTGAACCAGACAGGTTTCTCCTTTTTCCAGATCAATAGCTTCTCCTGCCAGGACATAGCCGTCCTCACTGTCTCTGTAGAAACTCAGATGTTCTGCATAGACATTCTCGTTTTGCTGTTCTTCATAATAAAGCCCTGATTCACTGGCAGTAAAGGCATACCACTGTCTTTCTCCATTGCTGCTCTTCAGTTCTGTTGCCTGATCCACAGTGAATTTCGGAAGCTTGCTGAGATCCATCTTTTCTGCTGTAATCTCTGTGGAAGTCACAGGAATCTCTGCCATTTCCACTGCTACTGCACTTCCGGTCTGAATGCTTGCACTTAAATAAGGAGTTACTTCCCAGGTACCAGTTGTCAGTCTGCCATTATTATAGATGGTTTTTTCTGTATCCTTATTCTGTGCCTTGTACTGGAGATAATACCCACCAACTTTGTCAGTTCCTCTGATAGTTCTGGTTTTCTGGTCTTCCAGTGTAACTTCTGTCTGGAAATTTTCACTTTCTAATCTGTCGATACCTGCAATATAATTTTTCTTTAATGCAGTTGCCGCCATTCCTGATGGTCTTGTTACCGGTGTTACATCAACGTTAAGTTCCGGACAATATTCATCGGCTTTTATATAGATATAGTAGGTAGTATCCTTTTCAAAGTTTACATAAGATTTATATTTTTGTACAAGTGAACTGGATGGTTTAATACCTTCATCTGTTCTTACTTTTATTTCGGAAACAGGAACATTGAATTTCACTTCATAACGACCTGTTTCTTTTGCTGTATATTCCAGAATCATTTTGTCCTTATTGGACATTTCTGTTGTCTGATCATCTTTAATCTTATCTGTGACTTTTTCAGAAGGATCCACAACTTTTACAGGAACCACATCACTCTTGCCATCAAAGCCTATCAGATATGCATAATCTCCTGCTTCCAAATTGCTGTAATCGTAAATTTCCTCATAATTACCATCGCTGTCTTTCCTTACAAGTTCGTCTGTGACAATTCTGTCATATTCGTCTTCCCAGAATTCTGATGTGTCATACTCTTTTACACTTCCGTCCTCATAAGTAACTTCTATGATGGCAGACTGTAAACGTACAGTCTCCATCCCCTTGATAAAGGTCATATTTTCCGGTACGGTAGATTTTACTTTCACAGATGTAACTGCAGCTACTGTATTAACAGTAAGTTCTGTTTCCTGAACACCGGCATCCTTATTAACGCCAAAACATACCATATATTTACTGTTTCTGTCCAGTTCCCAGGCTTTGCCACGAGTTTCACTGTAATACATTTCAACACTTCCATCTTCATTTACTTTTCTGAAAGAAGCATCGATACTATAGTCCTCACTGTCCGTTATAAATTCATAAAGGTCTCTGTCTACTGTTTCAAATGCATACCATACTCTAGTATCTTCGTATTCCCAGTCATCATTTTTCTGATTCAGTTTTACTTTGTTTTTGCCAATAACAAGTTTCGGGAAGTCATCATAATTGAATGCTTTTACAGTTATTGTAACTGGTGTACTTTTTACTTTGTTACAATTAAAAATCAGGGTATAGGTACCTGGCAAAAGCTCATTATTGTCATCCCACTGTGCTGCTTCCCCATTTGCATCTGTGATTTCTGTCCAGACTTCAGTTCCATACTTATTTGTAATTGTTCCATCAAGTTCCGGTTCCAGACTTACTGTTTTTTCCGGACTTCCATCCTCATATTCTACGGTAAGTGTTTCTCCTGAAAGTGTTTCGTATCTACTTGCATTGTCCAGACCATAGGTAAATGTAAAATCAGTAATGGATGGAGTCACAGAAACAACTTCCGGACATTTTTCAATGGTTGCATCCCACTGATATACTATATCATAGTCTTCTTTCTCTGCGTTCCACTGAGAATATCCACCGGAAAATCCAAAATAATATGTTGTGTCTTTTTCCAGAAAATAGAACTGTTTACCAGGTCCATCACTGGTATAAATGCTTTCCAGTCCAGCTTCACTTCTTTTGCGTACGGAAAGTGTCGCCACTGGACCTATTCCATATGTTCCATCTTCAGATGGGGTGAACGTGTACCAGTTATAATCTGTATATTCGTTCTCTGTTCCTTCTACATGATTGTCACCCAGCTTTAAAGAGGGCAGTCTGTCTTTTCCGTCACCTGCTGCAACTGTGATGTCTGTTTCAGTTTCTACATTGTCGCCATTGCAGCGGACTCTCAGGGTATAAGTTCCAAGACTCAGGGTATCTCCCGGATTATAAGTATAAGCATATCCATCCTGATCAGAAGATTCAAAATAATAACTGAATCTGTTTCCATAAGAATCTGTAAATGCGTCTTCTTTTGCAAAAGTAAGTGTCACAGGTTCTGTGCCATCTTTATAGGCAACTGTAAGTTTCAGTCCTTCTGCATAACATTTTTCAAAGTCTGCGACAAAACTGGTGCTGGCATTTTTTGCATCTACAGTAACGGAATCAATTTCCGGAACTTCACTTACTGACACACCATCAACAGAATCACCTTTATTCTGAATGTAATAAGCAGTTCCGGCTTCCATATTACAGTAGCCATTCTGAGAATAAATTGAGGAATAGTATCCATCAGATTCTGTTTTTACTACGATATCCAATGGATCGGAATTCAGAGAAGTAAAACCGTATCTTCCAGATTTTGAAGGTGTAAAAGAGCAAATATCTCCTGACTGAATTTCTTTTGTATTTTCCCCTTCGGAAATCTTTCCTTTGTAGATATCAGCTTCTGTTACAGGAATCACATTAACATCAGCTATATTACTGTAAATGCAATTATCGTCTTCTTCATAGGCAAAGCATACCCCATAGTTTCCAACGTTCATAACTTCTTCAGATGGGAATGTAACTTTGCTCTCATCCTGTACCAGCTTTGGAATAATCCTATATCCATACGAATCTTTGATAGAATCTGTGTAAACATCATTGTAAACAGAATCGTCTTCGTAAGTTATGCTGATCTCACATTCAGACAATAATTCATCTGCTGTTTCAAAGCCTGCAACTAAACTAGTTTTTATGCCTGTCGCAGAAATAGATTTAATACTCTTGATCTTGGTAAGCGTTACTGTAACAGCTTCATCTGAACCACGTGTTTTTACGCAGTAATAATAGACAGTTCCTGCTTTCAGTTTTTTATTTAGCAGGAAATTCCAATGGTCTCCTCCATCATCGTCATAGCCTGAATAATCATATTCACTCTCTACTTTAGAATCATACAAATACACCTGTGGATCTATGCCCTCTTCACAATCAGAAGAGAATCTATAAGTTCCATCTTCCTGTGGTGTAAAGGAAAACCAGACCCCATTAGAATCCGTGTTCACTGTATAAGCTGTGTCCAGTGAGAGTTCCTGAAGGTCATCCGGAACGATGGATTCCGCTGTCGGTTCATCTCCTGCTTCATCTGAAAACAGTTCTTCTGAACCATCCCCCAAATCTACAGTCTCTTCATTTTCATCCCCTTCTACAGCCACTTCACCGTCTGTCTCTTCTGAAGAGAGATCTGTTTCCTGTCCCACTTCTACAGAATCTTCATCTGTATCGTCCACAGGTGTTTCTTCGTTTGCAGTCTGTGGATTCTCTTCTTCCACATCTACTGCTTCTGATGAAAAATCTGCGCCGCTGGCAATCATTACTGTACTGTCTGCGCTTGTTACAGTCAGAACAGCAGCCAACAAAAGTGCCAGTCTCTTATTTTTCATACTGTTTCCTCCTTTTTTGTAAGATAATTCCAGTATAACTCTCAGATTTCATGGCTTCAATAAAAAACAACAAAAAACTCCCACGTTTTTTACTATTTTATCCATAGTAAATCCTGTGGGAGTTGTGGTTTCTGGTTTATTTTACTGTAACAGTTACTCTGGCTTCCTTGCTGCCGGACCGGACTTTAATGACAGCGGTTCCCTTCTTTCTGGCTGTAATTGTACCAGTGTTATCTACTGTTGCGATATTTTTGTCAGAAGAACTGTAAACTATTTTCTGTCTGCCTGATACTGGAAGTCTTATTGTAGTAAAGGTACTTTTTCTTCCTGGTCTCAAGGTGATCTCTTCCGGATATGCACGCCATGAATTTTTTTGAAGCAGATGAATCGCTGATGTTTTTACATAATCTTTCTGTACTACTACTGCAAACTGAAAGGTAAATCCGCTTTGGAAACGGAAGGTGATCACTGATTTGCCCGGTGTTTTGCCAACCACTTTTCCGTTACGAAATACGGATGCCACTTTCGGTCTGCTGCTGGTCCAAGATACCAGTTTATCATTCATGGAAAGTGCTTTTATGTTTATTTTGACAGCGTAATTTTGTTTCAGTGGAACTCTGGTATTGGATGGGATCTGATACCAGACTTCGGCAGGTATTATCTTTACCGGAATGTCTTTTGCATAAGCACCGTCACAGGATATTTTTATTTTGTAGGTTCCTGATGGCAAACCATAGTTCTCTACTTCCTGATAACTGCCATTTGCTTTTCTTTTGTAAGTTTTTGTTTCCATATGTCCCCATTGCAGATCTTTCAGCTCTCTTTTTATGGTTTCTTTTCCATATGTTACATAGGCTGTAAAACTGCGGAGTAAAAATATATCTGCCTCTTCTCGTAAAATCATACTCTTAGGGACTACATTCTCCAGTCTCAGTGCTGTGGCTTTCGTAAAATTCCGAATCTTTATCTGCCTTTTGGTTCCATAATCATCATTCTTACTTCTGAAACCAATGATATAAGTTTTTCCTTTTTTCAGGTAATATTCTGCCATCTGGGAATTGGAATAATCATTAATCCTGGCCTCGCTGCCTGTTGCTCTGCCATCTTTGTCAATTTCATACAGCCTGCTTACTTCCAAACTTTCATCCATGTTCCAGTCTGTATAATACCAGCCGTTTCTTTCCGGCTTCAGAAAATACCAGTTATAAAAGTAACTTCCTGCTCTGACTTTCTGGCTGCCTGTTTTCAGAACCGGAAGATTATCTACGGATCCCCATCTGACCTTCATTATAAAAGAGGTTTCCAGTTCTTCATCACATGTTATTTTTATCTTATAAGTTCCGGAAAGAAAATCACTTATATAGTACCATCGCATTTCCTTTTTGGTTTCCTGATCAATTGCCTGGATTTTTAGCTTATGACCATAATCATCATATGCAGTCTCTGGTGCAATTGGAATCTGCCTCTTCTTTCCATTATCGTAACTGATTTCCAGCTTTCCCGGAAAATACTTACTGCAATTCTTTTCATTCAGATCCAGATCCATGTTTAACATTTTTCTGTCTGCCAGAAAACGCATTCCTGTCACCTTCGGCAGAACCGGAGTTGGTGTTGGTGTCGCTGTAGGCGTAACCGTCGGTTCTTCTACCTGTATGGCACTCTCTTCAATGGTTATGTCAAATTCATTGGATGATGCACCCTGGGGGCCCACAAATCCCACACAGTAAGTAACATCTTTCTCCAGAGAATAGGTATATACTTTTGAAGAATCCCTGATTACTTCTACTTTCGTAGCTTGTATATTTTTGTAATTATCACCATTTGCACTGGCCTGATACACGAAATTATCAAAAACCGGTCCGATTGTATATTTCTTTGTTTCCGGTGCTGTAAAGAAATACCATTTTGTTTTGTACTTTGGGCTGGTTACTGTATTCTGCCCCAGTTTAAGAACCGGAAGATCTTTCGCCATTCCAACTTCTATTTCATAAGAAAGTTCTTCTGGCAGCTTTTCTCCATTACAGGTAAAAAGCACTTTATATCGTCCGGTCTCAAGTATGCATTCAGAATCCTGCTGCTGTCCATCTTTCTCGAAATAATAGCCAAACTGATTTCCATAGGTATCTTTTGCCTGATATCCACTGTCAAAAGTAACATTTCCTGTATCACCATTGTCGTACTGTACATTTAACACCGTATTTTCCACAGATACATCTTCCAGATATACAACAAAAGATTTCTGTGCATTCTCAGAATCTACGGTTATCCCGGTTACAGATGGAGTCTGATTATCTGTATCTGAAAAATCATCCGGATTTTCTGTAGTATTCTCTTTTTCCTGTTCTGGCTGCCCCTGTAAATCACTGGTCTGATCCGGCACTTCTGTAATCAGAGAATTCCCTTCCTGATCCACGTCGCTTCCTGTCTGTTCTGCCTCTATAAAAACTTCCTGGGGTTCTGAAGCCATGGCAGTCATATTTATACTGGTAATTCCCAGAACAGCCGCAATAAATAATGCTACACACTTCTTCCTCATAATTTATCCCTCTTCGCTATCTTATTAACAGGTTTCAGGGAATCTCTATCTCCACATGTTCATATCTCAATTCCAGTGGGGTACGGGACCAGACAGCTCCACTGTAACCTTCTTCCATTTCCAGCATAATATAGCTGCCCTTGTCCATGGGAATAGTACGGAGATCTCTTGCCAGTCCCTCACCGGTCCACTTGATATAAGCCTCCCGAAGAACCCACTGGGCAAAAAAAGCCTTCTCCGGTTCGTCACTTTCCAGAATTTCACGCACCATGTCTGACGGAACCATCCTCTGTACCAGCCGTTCGTAATTTACTTTCCGGTGTTCCTGAATATCAATTCCTACTTCCTGTCCTGCGATCACACACATGACATATTTGCCGGAATGACTGATGTTGTAGTGGATCCTGGGCTGGAGAGTAAGAAAAGGTTTGCCATGCTCCCCCTTGGCTCTGGGTTCAAAAGCCAACTTCAGCCCAAATTCTTTATAAAGACCTGCTGCAAGAAGTTTCTCTGCTGCCATGTGCTCCATATTTTTGTGCACATATTTTTCCGGTATCTCTGTGTAATAAACAACTGCCTTCATACTCCTGCCTCCTTTAAGAACCGGGAAGGTTCTCGTTTCTTCTCATATTGCTGTCTTACGTAACATAAGGTAAGCTGCTTTCTGGCTCTTGTCATGCCCACATAAAAAAGTCTCCGTTCTTCTTCTATTGCCGGCTCCAGAACTGCCTTTCTGTATGGCATACTGCCCTCATTTACATTCAGAATATATACCTTGTCAAACTCCAGCCCCTTTACACCATGAAGGGTGGACAGCAGTACGCCCTCTCTTTCTTGTTCCTGTTTTCTGGCCTGCTCTTCCAACTTTCTGCTATATTCTTCTATGTAATTTTCCCATTGTTCCAGACTGTCCATACCTCTGGTACTTTCTGTCAGTCTGTCCAGAATTTCGCTTAACTCTTCTGGCTTTATTTTACGATATTCTGCATATTCATGCAAGTATTCTTCATATCCCATGCCCTTCCGGATAAAATTAACGGCAGCATAAGGGGAAAGTCCTTTCAGGATCTTCAGATGGGTTTCCAACGTAGTGATACGGTCACACATCCAGTCCTTATCTTTATAAAATTCTTTTAGTTCTTCAAAGGATACAACTGATGATAATGACAAGGCATCACGGGAAATATATCGATTGGGCCGATTCATAAATTCAAGGAAATACTTTCTGTTCTTTTCCCCTGCTGCAAAATGCATATAGGCAAGAAGATTCCGGCAGATCCAATGCTGAAAAAGATTCGGGAGTTTTTCCTTCATGTTAAACGGGACCTGTCGTTCCATCAATGCACCTACCAGTCCTTCTGCCTCCTGATTCGTTCGAAGAAGAATTGCCGTATCTTCCAGACGCTCTCCGTTTTCCATCCGTTCTCTGAGTTCCGAGACAACTGCAAGATATTCTTCTCTCGGATTTTGGAATTCCCGTATCTGAACCGCTTTACCTACCTGATTCGGTGTAGAAAGCTTTTTGGAAAAACGTTTTTTATTTTCTCCGATCACGTGCATCGCTGCTGAAAGGATCTGTCCACTGCATCGATAATTCACATCCAGTGTAACTGTTTCCGCATCCGGATAATCTCTGGTAAAATTCAGCATAATTTCAGGCCTTGCACCACGAAAATGATAAATCGACTGATCGTCATCTCCAACGATAAACAAATTATTCTGTGGCTTTGCCAGCATGCGTACAATATCATATTGCAATTGGTTGATATCCTGAAATTCATCCACAAGAATATACTGAAATTTCTTCTGCCATGCTTCCAGAATATCTTTTCGCTGCACAAAAAGCTCATAACAATACAGGATCATATC
>OLPV01000928.1_pt1 | contig 23533 bp, 5 predicted proteins | sample 1671961 | NCBI WGS metagenome assembly OLPV01 (sample SAMEA3136630, study PRJEB25190) | human gut metagenome | biome: human gut; feature: human-associated habitat; material: faeces | place: Austria | collected 2013
TTCAGTTCCAACCCATAATTGAGTGGAAGATTCCTGAAGAACAGAAATTATCTGTTTATTCTTAAAGATTTCAGGAACGACTTCAGTAAGCGAATTTTGAGAAATGGAATAAGAAAATAATCCTTCGTCACTTCCTATATAAATATTATCACCCTGTTCTATTTTATAAACTATATATCCCAATTTAATATCCTCCTATATTTTTAGTATTTACTTAATATTATTCATTAAAGATATTAATAGCACAAAAAATAAAAGACCTCATAATGAGGTCTTTTATTGCATAGGCATATGTTTTACTTATGTTTTTTACAATTGAGGTGTCATTTTATACATGGACTTGCAAAAATCGTCAAGTTCCATAATTACAGTTCCTGTTCTTCCGTTTTCCTTCATGATTCTGTATTTATCTCTCCCCAATTTTTCGAGAATAACAAATGTGTCTCCAAGACTGATTGTCTCATTTTCACCAGAATCATCTACTTCAAGTGGAATTACAAACACTCCATTATACCAAAAAGCAATATCTCCTATATCTGGATAAGTGTAAAAGCTCATATACGTAAAATGTCTTACATCATAAAGATACACAAAAGAATTATAATTTTCAATTTTGATATAATATATACCAGCATCATAGCTAATCATATATTTATTATTCCCTACGGATTTCAAAACTGTAAATACATCTCCATTTGCTAAGAATTTCACGTATTTTTCACTTTCATCATAGAGCATATACAACGATTGTGTACTGTCATACTGCACAACTTGTCCAAATTTGTACCGAGCAGGTGGCCATTCTATATCACTATGGCCTGCTGCTTTTTTTGCATAATATTGCAATAGCAAAATAGCATCATCAACATTAATCTCATTGTCACAATTTACATCGTATAATTCTTCTGTAACACTCTCGCTAATGCCCGCAGCCGTTTTAGCATAATGCTGTAAAATTCCAACAGCATCATCAACATTAATCTCATTGTCACAATTTACATCACCAACAACAAAATCATCTGCTAAAAAAGCATACGCCTTTGTGCTCATGGTAGAAACCACTGTCAAAAAAATAAGAATCGCCATCAAAATACTCAACAAAACTTTTGCCTTTTTTTTCATTTTACTCTCCTTTTTAACATTGCCTATGCGGTTTGCCTGAACAGACTTTTATTATATCACCATTTAACATAATTTGTCAATTAAGCAATACAAGTAAAACCACATTGTGTCACAACACAATGTGGTTTTCATTTATAAGGTTTATTATTTCTTACTTTTTCTTTTTACAATAATTATTAAACTAATCGTTGATACTGCTAATACAACAAATGAAACAATTATAGTATCTCCAGTTTTTATAGCTGTTTTTATATCCCTTATTATTTCTTTCGAATTTCCATTTTTAATATCATCTATTACATCATTTACTGTTTTATCAATTTTAAGCTCTACTACTGCATTATCTTCATTATCTTCAAGTGTTGTTTCATCAAAGTTTGCTTCATTTTGAGTATCTATTATTTTAACATTATTAACTTTTTTACCTTTATTTTGAGTATCATTTTTCCATTTTAGTACTACAACATATTCTTTAGATTCCCCTGGATTTATTAATTCAGTTTCTAATACATATTTTCCATCAACCAAATTCCATTCATCTGCATTTTCCTCTGCAAATTCAAATCCATCAGGTATATTTTCTTCTATTATTGCCTTTCCAGCTAATTTTTCTGTATTTGTAACTTTTATTTTATACTCAACTTTTATTATTGTATTACTTACATTTTTATATTGTAATGTTATTATTGGCATTCCTGATTCAATTGTCTTTTCTTCATTATTTACTATTATTTTACTAATATCTTTTTCAATTTTGAAATTAAATTTAACTTTTTTATAATAATAAATTACTACAGTTTCTTCTTCAGACAATTCACCTTCACTATTATTTGGATATTTTTCCTCAACTAATTCATAATATTTTATATTTGATGGTTGTGTTTTATATTTTTCACCTATATATCCACTTTCAGTTGTATCTTCTGTTAATGGTTTATCAGTTTCATCCTCTAAGTTCTTTACAGTAACTTTGCCTGGAATTCGTTTAAATTCTACTTCAATATGTTTATTTTCTTGCATATTTTTAAAATACTCTTCCGGTATTCTTACATTTTTTCCATCCTTAGTCATATTGTCATCATTAATATAATCAATACTTACGCCATTTATTTTTATTTGTTTTACTTCAAATCCATAATCAGGAATTATATCAATTGCTTTTGTATTATTATTACCGCGTATTACAGATTCATATGGCATTTCATCCTCTCCAGTTATTGTTCCACCTTTTTTCACTAATATATTTCCATCTTTATCTACTAGCTTAATTTCTATTACATCTGTTGTTATCTTAAATTCTTTATTATACCAATATATTACAGTTATATCATCTTCTGTCATTTTTCCTTTATTATTTGTTGGCTCAGGATCCGCTGGTACATAACCTTCAATATCTGGTCTTGTTTCATTATAATCATCATTCACAAATCCATTAATAATTTTTGTATCAATTTTATCAATGTTTTCTTTTGTATATGCATCCTTATATTCAACAATTACTTTTGCTGGTATTTTTTCAAATTCTACTACTACATGTTTATCTTCATTAACATCTTTGAAGAATGCAGTTTCACTACTATTATCTGTTCCAGATTTAATAATTACTTTTTCACCATCTTTTTCTAGTTGATTTAAATCATATTTAATACCATTTATTGTAATTTCTTTTATTCTATAACCTTTATCTGGACTTATTTCTATTTGCTTTTTATTATATCCCATCTTGTTTATTTTTTCATATATTGTTTCTTTTTTACTTCCATCTTCAGATGTTATATATTCTTTAGAAATAGTTCCTCCGTCTACCTTCTTTGTCTCATATTCATTTGTTTGATTATTAAATATTTTTTCATCATGTGGTTTTACTTCAGTAGTTACATTATATTGTTTTTCATAATAATATCTAACTTCAACAACTTCATTTTGTTTACATATAACATCTTTATTGTTTTCATCCTTTGATATTATTACTATATTTTCTTCCTTAGTTTCTGGTCCATTTACAAAAATCATATTTTCGTAATTTTTTCTAGAAGTTTTTATTGTTTCACCTACATATCCAGAAATAGTTTCTTCATCAAGAATTTTTCCTTTACTCAAAGTTAAGCCATCTTTTATATCACTTTCGTCTATTTCAATATGTTTTACAATTATTCCAGATGAAATTTTTTCATACCAATAAATTATAGTTAAAGTATCTGCATACATTGTACCATTTACATATGTTTTATCATTTGTTTCTACTCCATTATATTTATTCATTGCTTCTTTAATATCATCTGTTATACTATTAGATTCTGCTGTTTTATAATTTGTTATGGCTTTTCTTGAAGTTTCAAAGTGCTCTCCTTCATATCCTGTTATTTCTTCGTAATCTTTTCCATCTGATGTCATATATAATACATTTTCTGTATCTTTTTCTAAATATTTTATTATTACATTAGATTTTTTACGGAATTCAACTTCAATGTGCTTATCACCTTGCATTCCATTATTTCCATCTGTTAAATATTCTTTTGGTAATATCACACTTCCATCATCTTCTTTTGACAATTTTGTAATATCAACCTCTACTCCAGTAGTATCATCTTTACTGTTTTTAATAACTATTTTTACTACTTCATATTCAACTGTATTTCCTTGATCATCAGTTGTTCTTGATGGTGTTATTTTAATTTCTTTTTGTGGTATATCTCCCTTAAATACTTTTTCATAAGGTGCTTCATCTTCACCACTTATTTCTCCACCTTTTACTGGTTCTTTTTTATCACCATTTTTATACACTTCAGAATGCTCAATTACATCTGTTGTTATTTTAAATTGTGATCTATAATATACATTTATTCTATTTTGCTCTTCGTTTTCAGTTATAGTCAATTTTGTTTTATTTCCATCACCTGCTGGTGTTACTTTTTCAAATATATAACCTTCTGCTTTATCTGGATAATCTGTTATTATCGTTCCATATGTTGCTTTTTGATCTGTTATTGCATTTGATACCTTTTCAACACCATCATAATAATAGTGAATACTGTAGTTATAAGATCTATAATTATAATAATAATATATATTAATTTCATCATTAGTATATTTCCCACTTGTTTTACCTGATACTGATTTTAATTCGTATACATTTGCCACATTATTGCTTTCTTTTGTTGAATAAACTTCTCCAACATAGTCATTTTTTACTTCATTTTCTACAACTTTTCCATCTTTAGAAGGAACTTTAACTGCAGTATTGCCATATTCTTCACCAGTACCTTCTATATAATGATGTACAATTACTGTTCCCATTGCTGGTTCAAATTCTACAATTATGTGTTTATTTTCTGTTACATTTGTAAATGTAGTTAATGTTACATTTCCATTATCATCTTTTGTTGCATTTATTTCAGCATTATCTACTGCATCTTTTCCATATATTATTGTTTCAGTTTTAATTCCAGAATCATTTGTACTTTGTAATTTTATTTGTTTTACAGTATAATTTTCATCTGGTTTTGCAATTATTGTTTGAGTACTATTTTCATTTTGTTTTACTGTTTCAATATATTTTATTGAATTTTGCTCTGGATATTTTTCATTGTAATCTCCAGTTATTGTACCGCCTTCAACTTGTACTTCTGCTTTTTCATTTGTTAATGAATCTGTTCTATTTTCTGTATGTTTTTTTACTTGAGTTGTTATTGTATGACCTTTTGTATTGTAATAATATGTTACTTCAGAATTTTTATCAAAATGTAATGTTTCATCTATTATAGCACCTTCTTTTATGTCTGTTACAACATTAACGAAATTATAATTATTTATTAAATCATTATAATTTTTGTTTTGATCAATATCAAATTCAGCGTTCGCAGTTATTTTATATGTATTATTTTGATTATCAATTGATACTATTGGTGCATATGAATATTTTTCATCATCTTTTAAAGATGTACTTGTTCCTTCTAAATAATGATGAACTGTTAGTGTTATATCTTTTGGTTCATAATAATATGTGATTTCCTGTGTTTCAGCTTTAAATTCACCTGTTGCATTTTGTGGGATAACATATTCATTATTTTCATTTTTTTCAAGTGTAACATCTGTTAAGTCTGTTTTTGGAGATGTTGTATATTGCTCTCCTACTGGTTTTGATTGAGTTTCATCTGGTGCAACTGGTATTGTTGTGTATGTTCCGTCTGTGTTTTTTAGGTAGTGGTGAACTATGATATTTCCAGCCTTTTTATTTGTAAGTTCCATATCTACTGGTGCTCTATTTGTTGCAATTCTGTATGCTGTTTTTCCAGCAATTAATATTGTATTCCCTTTTGCATTAATAATACCTCTATCACTTACAAATGCTACATTTTTTACTTTAAAATCTTTACTTAACTGAATAATAGCATATTCTGAATCATTTGTAGCATTAAATGTATAGCCATTTTCCCCAGTACTTTCATCAATCTTTATACTATTATTTGCATCTATTTTTTCCATTGAAATAACTATATCTTCATTTTCAAGTAATTTTAATCCCACAGAACGATAAGATCCTCCATCAAATCCAGCAGCTTTTACAATTTTTCCGTCTTGATTGTATTCCATAACAATTATAGTTGATTCAGACGTATCTTTAGCATATTTGTTTTCAATTACTATATCTTTTCCGTCAGCAGTATATTCTGATGAAATAGTATATGGTGATTCTTTAAATATAAAACCTATAACAATATAATTACCATTTTCTATTTTTTCCACTTGTCTATCATAGTGATTGTTCATATCGTCAGGAATATTTAATTGAACCGTTGAATCATTACCATCAAAATCTACAATATACGGTATAAAACCTACAAAGCCACCATCTCCAAATGTTTTTACTGAAAAAATATATTTATCCTCATTAAGTTCTACATTTAAAATCTCATAACTTTGTAAATCATTTCCTGATAATTGAATTGCTCTAATTACTTTTCCATTTTTATTATAATGTATAATTGCATTTCCAGTAACACTTATTTTTTTGTGTGATTCTGTATCATCTTCACTAAATTCAACATTATCGCTAAACGAACCATTTATAATATATGATCCATCTTTTAAAGTTTTTATCCAAATGATTCTACCAGATTTTTGATAATCGCCTATTCTTTCTATACTTGTTACTTTTCCATTTTTATTTAACTTTATCATTACTGGGCATGTACTTCCGTTTAATGCTTCTATCGTGAAGTCTTCTTCTGAGTCTTCTATTATATCTTTACTTATAGTTAAATATCCACCAATATAACCAACAGCATAATACACACCATTTGAAACCTCCTCTATGTCAAATATATCTACATATCCGTTTTTAGCTAATGTTACTTCCCATTCAAGTTCATTTTTCGAATTATATTTAGATATAATATCTAGTAATGTACTATATTGTCTTTCAGCCACAATATTTATATGTCCACCATCAGATGTTATTTTATTACAAGAGTGACCAAATGGAGTATTTACCTTATCGCTCTTCCACGCTTCTGTTATATCAGCATTTTTTATCTCAAATGTTTTGCTCCATGCTTCATAATAATATCCATCAGGAGATTGAACCTCTTTTATAATATATTTTCCAATAGGAAGGTTTGCTACAACTTGTCCGTTTTCATCACTTTCAATTACATACAACTCATTTCCATTTATATTTTCCAAACTACCTAGTATATTTCCATCAATATCTTTTGCAGGCTCTTCAATAGTATTATCATCCTCTGATGTTATTTTACTTATTGTAAATTTAGCTCCTGGTAGAATGTCACCTTCTTCATTTTTCTTAGTTAATACAAATGGCGATTTTCTTTCAAAAATTACCTGTATATGAATATCTTCAACTACATTTTTAAATGTATCTAGTATTACATTTCCATATTCATTCTCTGTAAAATCATTATATTCTTCGTTATTTATTATTATTTTATCGACTTTATAATTTGAAAATGGTTTCATCTCTATATTTATAGTTGAATTCTCGCCATGTTTTACGCTTTCAACAAATTTTATGTTTTCATTTTCTGTATTTTCTCCAGAAATTGTTCCTACAGATCTACTTCCTTCTGAATTTTCCAACACCTCTGTTGTTATTTTATAATATTTATATGGGTTTTTTATTTGAATTCTAACAACTTCATTAACAATCTCATCTGGAGTCTCCTTGTTTACAAATTCAAGTGTTGGATACTCATCTTCAACATGTACCCAATTTGCAATAACATCTTTTGGGTCTACGCCAGCTTGTAATAAATCTGCAAAATCTTGTGATTTCATATATTCTTTTGATTTAGGAATTACACCACTTACCTGATCCGATATATCACATACTCCAGGGAAACTACTTCCACTTTGATAAAAATCATTTAATATTCCATCCACACTATTGCCAAGAGTTGTACCTACAATATTTCCACCCTTAGTACAGCTTAGTTTACCAATGTTATAGCAATATCTAACATATCTTATTGCACCTCCACATATTCCACCTACACTCGTTGTACCTGTAATAGCACCTGTATTGTAGCATTGTCTTATAAGACTTGAAGAAACAGCCCCTCCAATAATTCCACCTATCTTTGTCTCTCCAGATATATTACCAGTATTATAGCATCCAATTACCGTCTTACTGTGACTTGAACCCATACCCATTATTCCACCTATATAATTAGAGCCAGATATTTCACCAGTGTTATAACATCTATTCACTAAAAATTCATTATAATCCATATCAAGTCCAACTATTCCACCAGCATAATCACTAAGGGCTGTAATTTTACCAGTATTATAACAATTTGTTATAATGCTTGTTTCATTTTTTATATTTCCTCCAGATCTTCCAGCAATTCCTCCTATATATTGTTTTCCAGTAATATTTCCACTATTATAGCAATTATATATTTTTGTATTTTTTCCAATATAACCAGAAATTCCACCTGTAGAAAATGCTTCATTTGCAATTATATTTGCACTATTATAACAATTATATATTTGGGAACTACTAGTACTACTTCTAATTAAAGCACCAGCGACATTTTCTTCTTCACTACGAATTTCGCCCCCATTCAATCCTAAATTTGCTATTTTAGAACCTGAAATAGTACCGAATAATCCAGCATACTTGTTCTGGTATATATTCTTAATTTCATATCCATTTCCTTCAAAGTTACCAGTAAAGTTATTTTCTTCACCTATTGAAATAAATCCAATTCCATTTTTATTTGTTAACTCGGCTTTTATTCCCTCTATGTTTCCGTCTTGGTTGTAATCACCAAATTGTGTGCTATTTTTATCTTTATATGAATTATCATCTTCAAAATCAAGTGTTCTTGTTAATTCAGCAGAATAACCATTCCCTAAATTTACATCATTAGAAAATTCTACTAGGTCTTCTATATAACTAATTTCTCTTACTCCAACACATGCATCATACTTATTTTCCTCTGGTATATCATAACCATATGGAGCCTTAACCTCTGTTATTCTATAATTACCATATTCAAGATTTAATCTAATCAATCCATTTTCATCAGATTCAACAACCCTTACTTTCTTATTATCAATTGTATCTTCATATCCAACTAAATTTCCGTTTACATCTTTAGCATCATATAGGGTTTCATTTGACTCTTTATCTTTTATTATCTTTTTAACAGTAAATTTCGCACCACTTAAAGGATTTCCATTTTCATCTGTTTTTGTTACCTCATAATTATATTCATCTGTTGGATTAACAAACCAAACTGCGATATGTTTATCTTCTGTCATTTCAGTAAATTGTGGTAGCGTTACACTTCCATCATCACTTGTTGTAAATTCCACTATTTGATTATTTATAGTTATTCTTTTAACTTTCCATCCACTTTCTGGAACTGCTATAATTGGCAATTTACTATCTTTTTTATACTCTACAGTTTCATATGGATTACTATCTTGTCCACTTATTGTACCTTTTCCCTGTTTTACTTCTGTTGTTATTTTATATTGTTTTTTAGTGTTTTCAATTGTTATTTCACTTTTTTCTGGGATTTCAGCATCTATATTTTCATTGCTTACTACTCTTATTCCAGCATATAATAATACTTTACCAGATTCCGTTTCGTTAACTCTACTTCCACCAAAAACAATATACCTACCATAAGAATCAATTATAGAATTTTCTGTAATTAGTTCATTATCTGTTGAATTTAATGCATACACCAAATTTCCATTTTTATCAAATTTCATAACAACAGTTCCAATTGCCAAGTCCTGATTTTTTCCATTTATTTCTATTGTTTCATTCATATGTTCATTTCCAAAAGCAATAGCTCCTCCATCTGGTAGCTTGGCTGAATTAATTAGCTCTATTGATTTACTATTCAAACTTGTAGCCCATATATAATTTACATTTTCATCACATACAAATATTGAAGAATTTTTTAATTTTACATTTCCTTGTTGTTGAGTTGTTACTTCTGTTTCTGAATCAAACCAACCAACATTTGAATAATTTATACTTTCTACTCCACTTTTATTATATTTTTTTAACTTATTTGTATATTCACTATTATTTATGTTTGTATAATCATATATTTCTAAATCATCGTTTAGTTCTAATACAAACTCTCCAGTTGTAACAATTCTATCACCATTTTCAGTACTTATATTTATATTTTTAGTTGATTCATTTTCACCTTCTTCTAATTTTCCAATAATCATATATATATAATTATCTTGCATCATATCTTCTTCTACTGTAATAGCCTGAAATCCTTCTAACTTTTGCATTAAATTTATTGATTTAATTAATTTACCATCTTTGCTGTATTTACTTATATATTGACTTGCTTTTACAATACAGTCATTATTTTTATCTATATAAACATTCGAAGCAAACATTTCTACTGTATTTGCCCATATTACATTTTCAAAATTTTTATCATATTTCAAAATAAATGAATCTTCAGCTGGTATATTTATATTTTTTCCATTAATATCTGTTATATTAAGTTCATCATAAGCAAAACCAACTACAATATAACCATCACTAACTTCCTTTATATCTTTAAAATATGATTTTTCTTCCCAATCAACCTTTTTAGCAATCTTATAACTTTCACCTTTAGGCTTAGTATCACCTATTCTAAAAGTATATGTTTTATTATTTTCTTGAATTTCATATCCTTCTGCTGGTTGTATTTCATCTATGCAATATAAACCTTCTGGTAACCCTGCTGTTATTTCACCGTTTTCATTTGTTGTTACAGCATAATAATTTGTACCATTTATATTCTCTTCTGTTCCAATAATATTTCCTAAAGCATCTTTTGCAGGCTCTTTTTTAGATGTTCCATCTTCATTATATGTAATTTTATAAATTGCAAACTTAGTATTTGCTATAGGTAATTTAGTATTACTATCAATTTTATTTATTTTAAACACAGGTGAATTAGTTAAAATTATACTAATTTTGTTATTATCTACTGTTATTGCATCATCACCTTTGTCTAACATGTTTTGACCTTCTAAAACATTTACTTGTAATCCATTATTATTAGATACTTGTATTTTCATTGGTGTAGACTCTAATACATATCCATCTGCTGGAATTTCTTCTGTTATTGTATATATTCCATCAATATTTTTGCCTTCAACATATTGATATAATCCAGATAAAGAAATTTTTCCTTCACTATCAGTTTCAGCTCTTTGGCTAAAATCTTCACCTTCAATTAAAAATTGAACACCTGATAATTTTTTATCTCTATTGTTTTTTTCAACTTTAATTAGATCTAAATCATATGTAGGAATTTTTTCATCTGATACCTCAACAAATAATGTTACACCATCCTTGTTATCTTCAATTCTACCAATATTTGTTTGTAAATCTCCATTTTCATCTTTTGTTACACATATATCAAAAGATTCATTTAAATAATATCCTTTAGCATATAGCTCTTTTACTGTGTAATGTTCGTTTAATTTTAAACCTGTTAGCTCTAAAATACCATCTGAATTTGTTAGTTTTGTTTCATCCAAGTTACTTCCAGTTACCTGATATTTTACGCCAGCTAAATTATTGTTTTGTGTATCTTTTTTATTTAGGTTTAAAGAATACTTAATATCATCTTCAACATTAAAATTAACTGTTTCGTTTTCTTGATTTATTGAATAATTTTTATATCCTGCACCATTATTTAAAACTTCTAAAGATATTTCACCATTTTGACTATTTTGTGTTGCCTTAAATTGTAGCTCTCCATCAGACAAATCATATCCGTCAACAGAATATAGCTCTTTAATTGTGTATATTTTATCTAAATAAATATTATCTAATTTTAGCTCTCCACTTGCATTTGTTCTTCTAATTATATTTTTTTCTTCATTATCAAAAATTCCATGTATATTGTAAGTAATACCTTCAATTTTTGTATCTTTTAATGATCTATATTTAGTTAATACTACATTATATCTTGATCTATCTTCAACTTTTACAAATACATTGTCATTATTTATACTATTATTTTTATAACCTGCGCCATTTTGTAAAACTTGCATTTCTAACGCTTTAGTAGTATCATTTTCAACTACTTTAAATTCTAAAGCACCAGATGATAATTCATAATTATCTTCACTTTTTATTTCACTTAATTTATATGTTTTTCCTACATGTAATTCTTCAAATACCAATTGACCATTAGAATTTGTTAATTCCATATATGACTCATAATCATCTGAATTTGCTTCTCCGCTTTCTAATAAATATAATGCATTTTTTACTGTTTTATTTGTTCCTATTTTGTCTTTTTCAAGTGTTAAATTATACTTTCTTGTTATACGGAAACCTAGTTTGTTTGGCTCTGTATAATCAGCTAATTTACCATCTGGTGTGTCCAAATTAAAGTATACTGCATGAGCTGAATATGCAACTTTTTCGTAGCTTATTCCTTCTGGTATAGATATATCATATTTAAATGTTATTTCATCACCCTTGCTCATTACAAATTCGCCTAAATCAATATAATATGATTTTATATCAGTCCAATTTGTAACTTTACTTTCTTCAACCCAATTATTTCCACTATTTGTTAAATCATTCGTAACTTTTTCATTTGTTGAATAATATATTTTTATATTATTTTTTAATTCTGCTAATTTTTCAGCTGAAAAATCACCATTTATACTTTTTGCACTATCTAATACTATTTTATTTTTTAATAAAGTTGTAAATTCTGAGCCTAAACTTCCTTGTGTTATTACATATGTATTTCCTTCAAAAGGAAGTTTACCTAAAATTTTAGTGTCGCTTATTGTATTAGAATAATTATTTATAAAGTTTAAATTTATTTGAGCACTTCTTTGAGAGCTTTTAACCTCTGCAATTTTTGGTGCTATTGTTATTTCATTATCTACCTCATCATCATAATTTGTTGTTGTTTGATATGTTAGTAATCCTGTTGGTGCTATAAATTGAACCTCACATGAATCTGTGCCAACACTTTCTTCAACATTTCCATTACTATTTACATCATACTTATCTACTATTTTTGTTTCGTAATTTTCATAATATGCATTATATGCATACAATCTAATTTCTTTAGTAGCCGTAGCCATTTTTGAATTTGGTGTTATATTACAATAAATATTTATTGAATATACACATGGTGATGAATTTTCTGTTAACACTTTTATAAAATATTTTCCATTATTTTCAAAAATATTATAACCTTTTATTTTTACATTATCATTGTTAGTTGCAATAGAGCTTATTTTCATTAATGTAATTCCCTCAGGCATTTCAATTAAAAATTCACCATTTTTCCATTTTGACTCATTATAATTTTCAGAAACAGTTCTTACTATTATTGCTACATCTTTTGTCTCTTCTGTAGTAGGAATTTTTGTTTTTCCTATTGATACATATGCTCTAGATTCTTCATCTTCATAATATGCAACTTCTGTTCTATTTTCTGCACCAATTTCATCTGAATTTTCATTATATACTTTACCTGTTAAATTTGTATACATTAAGTTTAATTTGTCAAATTCTTCTTTTGATTGTTTACTTGCCAAAACTTTATCATTAATTTCTTTTACATTATGAATTATTAATGTAGTATTTTGTGCAGATTCACTTGTTTCAATTCTAATATTTTTTACAGAATCTTTATAATAAAAAGGTGATTCTTTAGAATATTTATCCCATGTTTCAGCTGTAAATGATGCAATTAGTGCATCTTCACCAGTTTTATCATTATCATATACTTTTATATATCCATTTTCACCTAACATTGCTTTAGCATTTTCTATATAAATTCCTATATTTGTTGTGCAATCATCTAGTGACTTATTATTATTTAATTCATCTGATTTTGTATAATTCATTACTGTTTTGTTTATTGTTCCAGATGACCCTCTTCTGAAAATCCATCTTACATCATAAGTATCTTTTTCTTCTAATTCAATGTTATTGTATGCTTTTATAGCATTCTTTTTAGATACCTCATATCTATCATATGGATAAGCAACATATTCTCCTATTTCCGTATCAAATTCGTATACATCACCTAAAGGTTTTTCATATGTTATTGCAAAACTTTTTTCTGCTACATTAGATTTTGTTATATTTACTGCAATTTCATTTTTAAATTCTTCTCCAGGGTTATTATATGCTGTATAATAACTTTGAACTGGAATTGTCAACACAACACTTTCTCTTGCAGATTCATTATATATTTCTTTTGGATATGAAACATTTATTTTATATGTATTAGAATTAGAAAGTGATTTAACTATATTGCCTTCTGAATCAACATCTGCTTTTCTTGTTAATGTCAAAACCTGTGAATCCTTATCAAAATTTGAAATAATACCTTCACCTTCAGCCGAAGCATTTAATGCTGATAATCCTTTTACTTTAGGTAATTTTACTGTAACAACATTTGAATCTAATAATAATTTTTGTAAATAATATTGTGTTTCCTCTGTCTCAATTTCAAAACTCAAATCAACATTTCCTGTTGTTTTATTTACAATATTTTCATTACTATAATTTAAAATATCTTTTGTTGTTATTTTTGATGTTGATGTTCCATACCAATCCATTGTTAAATTACATGTTTTGCTTAATGGGACTTCAACTTCATTTCCATCCTCATTCTCATACACAAATATTCCAGAAAAAACAACAGTATTATCATTTCTTGAATAATCATTTATATTTTTTATTTTAGATTTAACCTTTGCTTCTATTAATTTTTGTGTACCATTTTCCACCTTTGGAACAAAGTTTATTTCTTTAGTATCAGAATCAATATAATTTTTAGAAATTACATCATCTGCAACAATGGCAGTATCTAATCTAAAATTTTGTCCATTAATATTTATTTTTCCATCTTTTAAATAACCTTTTGAAAGGACACTTAATCTAAAATATAACTGTGCAGAATCCGAAACTTCTCTACATGCTCCATCTACTTTTTCTGCATTTCCATCATTATTTAAATCTTGTGTAAAAAAAGTACTAAATTCTACAAAATCACAAACATTTCCATCTGTAGAATTAACTTTTTCGTCAGTTACCTCATTATATGTCATTGATTTTAATGTTTGTGCATTAAGAATTTTAGAATCTTTTTTTAATCCTATGTTTATTAAAATTGCACTAATAAAAAATATTCCTATTAGTAATATTGTTAATGTTATTATATTTTTTCTTTGTTTCATATTTACCTCCAGTATAGTTATTTGTTTTAATAACTATACATATATATACATATACATTGCAACTTAATAATTTTTTTATTTTTTGAGGATTCCTCTACGCAATTATACTTTTATAACAAATATTACATTATTATTAAATTTATATTACAGAAATATATTTTCATATATCAAAAAAACGATTATTAATAAATTAATAATCGTTTTTTTATTATTTATTCATCATCAGAAACTACCATTTCCTCATCATTTACTGTATCAACATCTTGTGACATTTCATCGTCATTTAATTCAGTAGTTTCATCATCTTGCTCTGTTTTTATTTGTGTATCTTGATATATTTTCATACCTGTTCCAGCAGGAATTAATTTACCTATAATAACATTTTCTTTTAGACCAATTAATTCATCTGTTTTACCTTTTATTGCAGCTTCTGTTAATACTTTTGTTGTCTCTTGGAATGATGCTGCAGATAAGAAACTTTCTGTTGCAAGTGATGCTTTTGTAATACCAAGTAATACTCTCTTACCTGTTGCAGGAGTTTTTCCTTCTGCTATAACTCTGTTGTTTTCATCTTCAAAGTCATACATATCAACTAAAGATCCAGAGAACATATTTGTATCTCCATTATCTTCAACTCTTACTTTCTTAAGCATTTGTCTTGCTATTAATTCAATATGCTTATCATTTATATCAACACCTTGGTTTCTATAAACTTTTTGAACTTCAGTAGTTAAGTATTCAAATACTCCTGTAGGTCCTTTTATTGCTAAAATTTCTCCAGGATTTATAGAACCTTCTGTAATAGGATCACCAGCTAATACCTCGTCTCCTTCTCTTACACGTAGTTTAGATCCGAATGGTATTACATATTCTTTTGCTTCATGTTCACCTTTTATAACTACTTCTTTCTTGTTCTTTTCTTCTTTAATTCTTACTGTACCATCAATTTCTGAAATTATAGCTAATCCCTTTGGTTTTCTAGCTTCGAATAATTCCTCGACTCTAGGAAGACCTTGAGTAATATCAGCAACACCGGCAACACCACCAGAGTGGATTGTTCTCATTGTAAGCTGTGTACCAGGTTCACCAATTGATTGAGCAGCTATAATACCTACGGCTTCACCAATACTTACTTCTTGACGAGTAGCAAGACCCATACCATAACATTTAGCACAAACACCATGTTTTGTTCTACATCCAATAACTGAACGAACTGTAACTTTTTCAATACCAGCTGCAACAATTTCAGCTGCTATTTTGTCATTAATCATTGTATTTGAATCAACTATTAATTCGTTTGTTTCTGGATTTACTATATCATTTAATGAATATCTTCCTACTAATCTTTCCTCAAGTTTTTCAACAACTTGATTTCCATCTTTTATTGTAGATACTTCAAGACCATCTTTAGTTCCACAATCTTCTTCCCTAACAATAATATTTTGTGATACATCAACTAATCTTCTTGTTAAGTATCCTGAATCGGCTGTTCTTAGGGCTGTATCAGAAAGTCCTTTACGAGCTCCATGGGCAGCGATGAAATATTCAATTGGGCTTAATCCCTCTCTAAAGCATGATGTGATTGGAATTTCAACAGTTTTACCTGTTGTACTTGCCATAAGTCCACGCATACCAGCAATTTGTTTTAACTGGTCTAAGTTACCTCTGGCTCCAGATTCACTCATCATGTAAACTGGGTTTAATTTTTCGAAGTTATTTTTCATTGCAATTTTAACATCATCTGTTGCTTTACTCCAAATTTTAATAACTGCATTATAACGTTCATCGTTAGTAATTAAACCACGTTTATATTGTTTTGTTATATTATCAACTTGTTTATATGCTTCTTCAATAATTGTTTTCTTTTCTTCTGGTACTTTAACATCACTAACTGAAACTGTTATAGCACCAACAGTAGAATATTTGTAACCTGTTGCTTTAATATAATCAAGTAATTCTGCTGTTTCACTTAATCCGTGAACATTTATTGAATTTGCAATTATTTTACCAAGATTTTTCTTTGTAACTACAAAGTTTATTTCTGGTTCGAATTCTGTTTCTGGGTTTGTTCTATCTACAAATCCTAAGTCTTGTGGAATTCCTTTATTATATATAATTCTTCCAACTGTTGTTTTAACTTTTCCAAATCTTTCTACACCATTTTCATCTACTTTTCTCATTTTTACATATATACTTGCATGCATTCCTAAGTCGTGATTTTCGTGAGCTATAACTGCTTCTTCTGGAGAACAGAAATAGTTTCCTTCACCTGGTTCGCCTTCTGTTTCCATTGTTAAGTAATATGCACCAAGAATCATATCTTGAGTAGGTACTGTAACTGGTTTACCATCTTGTGGTTTTAATAGGTTGTTTGTTGAAAGCATTAAATATCTTGCTTCTGCTTGTGCTTCTGGTGATAAAGGTAAATGTATAGCCATTTGGTCACCATCGAAGTCAGCATTGAATGCTGTACAAACTAATGGATGAAGTTTAATAGCTCTACCTTCAACTAATACTGGTTCGAATGCTTGAATACCAAGTCTGTGTAGTGTAGGAGCACGGTTTAACATTACTGGATGATCTTTTATAACATCTTCTAATATTCCCCATACTTCTGGATGTAATCTTTCTACCATTCTTTTTGCATTTTTAATATTATGTGCTATTCCTCTTCCAACTAATTCTTTCATAACAAATGGTTTAAATAGCTCAACTGCCATTTCCTTTGGAACACCACATTGATATATTTTAAGCTCTGGTCCAACAACGATAACTGAACGTCCTGAGTAATCAACACGTTTTCCAAGTAAGTTTTGACGGAATCTACCCTGTTTTCCTTTAAGCATATCTGATAATGATTTTAAAGGTCTGTTTCCAGCACCTGTTACAGGTCTTCCTCTTCTTCCATTATCAATTAATGCATCTACAGATTCTTGTAACATTCTCTTTTCATTTCTTACTATAATTTCTGGAGCACCAAGCTCTAATAATCTTTTTAATCTGTTATTTCTGTTTATAACTCTTCTATATAAGTCATTTAAATCTGATGTTGCAAATCTACCACCATCTAATTGAACCATTGGTCTTAGTTCTGGTGGAATAACTGGTACAACGTGCATAATCATCCATTCAGGTCTATTATTTGATAATCTAAAAGACTCTACAGTGTCTAGTCTTTTTACTAGTTTTGCTTTTTTTTGTTCGCTAGCTTTAACAAGTTCTTTTTTCAATTTTTCAGATAATTTATCAAGATCAATTTCAGCTAATAATTTATATAAAGCTTCTGCACCCATTTCAGCTTTAAAAGAACCTCTTCCGTATTTTTCCTCTGCTTCATGGAATTCTTTTTCAGATAATACTTGAGCTTTAATTAATCCTGTATTTCCTTTATCTGTAACTATGTAAGATGCAAAATATACAACTTTTTCAAGATTTCTTGGAGAGATATCAAGCATTAAAGCTATTCTACTTGGAATACCTTTAAAATACCAAATATGAGCAACTGGAGCTGCAAGCTCTATATGTCCCATTCTTTCTCTTCTAACTTTTGATTTTGTAACTTCAACACCACATCTGTCACAAACTATTCCTTTATATCTAACTCTTTTATATTTACCACAATGACATTCCCAGTCTTTTGTTGGTCCAAATATTCTTTCACAAAATAAACCATCTTTTTCTGGTTTTAATGTTCTATAGTTAATTGTCTCGGGCTTTTTAACTTCACCTTTTGACCATTCTCTTATTAATTCATCAGATGCTAATCCAATTTTAATTTTATCGAAATTTTCTAATTCCTCCATTATAATAGGGGCCCCCTTTCAAAACAGTCTGTCTGTTTTGTTTCTAATAATAAATATTTTTAAGTTCATTAGTTAGCATTATATATTCCTTCATAACTTAAATGATCACCGCTGTACAATTCGATTAGAAATTTAAGATTACTACTTCAAATATATTATTCAATTATTGTTTTGGAATATTTTTATTAATCCCTAATTATGTATCATAAATTTATAATTTTCTAAAAAGAGCTTTTGGCTCTTTTTAGATTTTTATTATTTATTCTTCATCATCAAATGAATCATCAATCATTAAATCATCTGACATATCATCTTCATTATATGCATCTTCATCAAAGCTTTCGTCATCATCTATCGCTGAAAATAACTCGTCACTATCAGCTCCGTCTTCTGTTTCTTCATCAGCTTCTATATAACTATCTTTGATTTCATCTTCATTAACAATTGTATCATCTATTGCTTTCTTATCATCAATATTAAAGTCTATTCCATCTTCAATATTCTCTTTTAATTCAAGTTCTTTATCATCTTTAGTATATAAACGTATGTCTAATCCTAAAGATTGTAATTCTTTAACAAGTACTTTAAAGCTTTCTGGAACTCCTGGCTCTGGAATGTTTTCGCCTTTAACAATAGCCTCATATGTTTTAACTCTTCCTACAACATCATCAGATTTTACTGTTAACATTTCTTGTAGTGTATATGCTGCGCCATATGCCTCTAATGCCCAAACTTCCATTTCACCAAAACGTTGTCCACCGAATTGTGCTTTACCACCTAAAGGTTGTTGTGTTACTAATGAGTATGGTCCTGTTGAACGAGCATGTATTTTATCATCAACTAAGTGGTGAAGTTTTAACATGTACATAACACCAACTGTAATTGGATTGTCAAAAATTTCTCCAGTTCTACCATCACGAAGCCATCTCTTTCCATCTCTAGATAATCCAGCTTCTTCTAGTAAATCTTCAATTTCTTCAGATTTTGCACCATCAAATACTGGTGTTTCAACTTTAAATCCAAGTGCTTTTGCAGCCATACCTAAGTGAACTTCAAGAACCTGACCTAAGTTCATACGAGAAGGAATACCTTGTGGGTTAAGTACTATATCAACTGGTGTACCATCTTCCATAAATGGCATATCTTCTTCTGGTAATATTCTTGAAATAACACCTTTGTTACCATGACGTCCAGACATTTTATCACCAACAGAAATTTTTCTCTTTGTAGCAATATAACATCTAATTACTTGGTTAACACCAGGTCCTAATTCATCAGAATTTTCTCTAGTAAATATTTTTACATCTACTATTGTTCCAGCTTCTCCATGTGGTACACGAAGTGATGTATCTCTAACTTCCCTAGCTTTTTCACCAAATATAGCACGAAGTAATCTTTCTTCTGCAGTTAATTCAGTTTCTCCCTTTGGAGTAACTTTACCAACTAATATATCTCCAGGTCTTACTTCTGCACCTATTCTTATAATACCATCTTCGTCTAAGTCTTTTAATCCGTCATCACCAACATTAGGAATATCTCTTGTTATTTCTTCTGGTCCTAATTTTGTATCACGACATTCGCAATCATATTCTTCAATATGTATAGATGTATAAACATCTTCTTTAACTAATCTTTCACTTATTAATACAGCATCCTCGTAGTTGTAACCTTCCCAAGTCATGAATGCTATTATTACGTTTTTACCAAGAGCCATCTCACCGTCTTTTGTTGAAGGTCCATCAGCTAAAATTTCTCCAGCTTTTACTCTTTCACCTTTTGCAACAACTGGTCTTTGGTTTATACATGTTCCACCATTTGTTCTCTTGAATTTACGTAATTTATATTTATCTAATACATTATTTTTATTTCTTACTATTACTTCATCACCAGTTACTTTTTCAACAATACCATCATTTTTAGCAGTAACTGTTATTCCTGAGTCTTTTGCAGCTCTATATTCAATACCTGTTCCAACTATTGGAGCTTCTGGCATTAATAAAGGTACTGCTTGACGTTGCATGTTTGATCCCATTAATGAACGCTTAACATCATCGTGCTCTAAGAAAGGAATCATAGCTGCAGCTACGGAAACTAATTGTTTTGGTGATATATCAATATAATCGACCCTAGATTTATCAACTTCAAGAATTTCTTCTTTAAATCTTGCTCTAATTCTATCATTTAAAAATCTACCTTCAGAATCTAATGGTTCTGTTGCTTGAGCAATTACATATTTATCTTCAACATCAGCAGACATATATTCGATTATATCTGTAACTTTTCCTGTTTCTTTATCAACTTTTTTGTATGGTGTTTCAACAAATCCATATTCATTAATTTGAGCAAAACATGAAAGTGCTGAAATAAGTCCAATGTTTGGTCCTTCTGGAGATTCAACTGGACATAATCTACCATAGTGAGTATGGTGAATATCCCTAACCTCGAAACCAGCTCTTTCTCTTGTAAGACCACCAGGTCCTAATGCTGAAATTCTTCTTTTATGTGTTAATTCTGATAATGGGTTTGTTTGATCCATGAATTGTGACAATTGAGAGCTTCCAAAGAATTCTCTAATTGAAGATGTTATAGGTTTTGTATTAATTAAAGTTTGTGGTGTTACAACATCTAAGTCTTGAGTTGTCATTCTTTCACGAACAGCTCTTTCAAGTCTTGTCAAACCAATTCTAAATTGATTTTGTAATAATTCTCCAACACATCTAATACGTCTATTTCCTAAGTGATCTATATCATCAATTTCACCTAAACCAAAATCTAGGTTTAATAGATAACTTACTGAAGCAATAATATCTTCTGTTGTAATATGTTTAGGAATAAGCTCTTCTTCTCTTTGAGCTAATACTTTATGTAATTTTTCAGGTTCTGTTGTATCTAATATTGATTTCAATACTTCATAATTTACATATTCTTTAAAGTGTAAATCACTTATATCAACATCAGTTACAAAATTATGAATGTTTACAGTTCCATTTCCTATAACTCTGACTTTTTTATCATTTACTTTTACATCTACAATATTTATACCAGTATTTTGAATTGCTTCTGCAACATCTGCAGATATTTCAGTATCTTTTTCTACTAATAATTCTCCTGTTGATGGATCTATTATATCATCATAAGATATTTTTCCTGTTATTCTTGTTGCTAAACTTAATTTTTGATTAAATTTAAATCTACCAACTTTTGATAGATCATATCTTCTATGATCAAAAAATAATCCATTAAATAATGATTTAGCAGCTTCTACTGTTGGAAGTTCACCTGGTCTTAATTTTTTGTAAATTTCTATTAAAGCTTCATCTTGAGTTTTAACAGTATCTTTATTTATTGTAGCTATTAATTTATCGTCTTCACCAAATAATTCAATTATATCTTGGTCTGATTCAATTCCTATAGCTCTTAATAATGATGTGACTGGTAATTTTCTTGTTCTATCTACCCTTACATTTATAATATCACTTGAATCTGTTTCATATTCAATCCAAGCTCCACGTATTGGCATTACAGTTGCATTATATATTTTCTTTCCTGTTTTATCGAAGTCTGTTGCATAATAACATCCTGGAGAACGAACTAACTGGCTGACAACAACTCTCTCAGCTCCATTTATAATAAATGTTCCACTTTCAGTCATTACTGGGAAATCGCCTAAATAAATTTCTTGCTCTTTTATTTCTCCTGTTTCTCTGTTTATTAATCTAACTTTTACGTGTAATCTTGTAGAATATGTTGCATCTCTTTCTTTTGCTTCTTCTTGAGTATATTTAGTTTTCTTTTCCATATAATAATCGAAAAATTCTAGAACTAAATTTCCTGTATAATCAATTATTGGAGATATATCTTTTAAAACTTCTCCTAGTCCTTCTTCAATAAACCAATTATACGAATCTTTTTGAACTTGAATAAGATTTGGCATTTCAATTGAGTCACCTATTTTTGAAAATGTCTTTCGTGTAGCTCTTTCATGTTTTATTTCTTTTAACAAAACAAATCACCCCTATAAAAAATTAAGCAGAATAAAAAATATATATGAAATTAAAATAAGTCCCTCTTACTATATACAAAGTTAATTGATACTAATAAGCTTCCTGCTCTTAAGTCTATTAGTATCAACCGTTCGTATAAATAATTCCTCTTATTTTAAATTAACATAACCATGTCTATAATGGTGCAAGAAAAAGGTATGATGCCCTTTTGTTTTTTTGACAACTACCTTCTGTACTTTTTTCTTTAAATTTATAAAATTTTTCTTTCGCATTTTTTCGCAATATATACCATATATTATAATATATTTCTATAATGCTTGTCAACGATTTCTAAGCACTTTTTTTATATTTTTTCGAAGAAAAAGTGCATCAAATGAATATTAGCAGAAATGATTCTTTTGGGTTGTCAATGGTTGTCAATGGGGACGGTTCTTTTTGACACATTTTTAATTTTTTTAATTTTTTTGTCGTTTTTTGAATAAAATTGTTGCATAACAAAAAATGTATTGTTATAATTATTGTGAAAATATTTAAGGAGGTGTCTTCATGGACGAAAATATGCAAAATAACACAAATATGCCACAAGAATCAAAAGGATTAGCTATAACTTCTATGGTACTTGGTATTGTATCATTAGTATTTTTCTGCTTCCCATATCTTTGTATCCCTTGTGGAATAGTAGGTTTAATTCTAGGTGGAATTTCTATTGCTACAAAAAAAGGTGGTAAGGGTATGGCAATTGCTGGTTTAGTATGTTCTATTCTTGGAATTGTAATATATGTAATTTTAGCAATAATTGGTGCATCTATCCTTTCAGGAATTGGATCAAGTTTATAAAAATAAAACGTATTATTTTTAATAATACGTTTTATTTTT
>OLPV01000933.1_pt1 | contig 23451 bp, 21 predicted proteins | sample 1671961 | NCBI WGS metagenome assembly OLPV01 (sample SAMEA3136630, study PRJEB25190) | human gut metagenome | biome: human gut; feature: human-associated habitat; material: faeces | place: Austria | collected 2013
TACCTTAGGACCGTTATAGTTACGGCCGCCGTTTACCGGGGCTTGGCTTCGGGGCTTCGCCTTAACGGCTAACTCCTCCGCGTGACCTTCCGGCACCGGGCAGGCGTCAGACCCTATACGTCGCCTTGCGGCTTCTGCAGAGTCCTGTGTTTTTGGTAAACAGTCGCTTGGGCCTCTCCACTGCGGCCCGCCTCCGCTCCCCGGGCGAGCCGGTTCACGTACGCGCGGGCACCCCTTCTCCCGAAGTTACGGGGCCATTGTGCCGAGTTCCTTGACCATGGTTGACCCGATCGCCTCGGTATGTTCTACCCACCCACCTGTGTCGGTTTGCGGTACGGGCGCGCACGCGCCTGCCTAGGGGTTTTTCTAGGGACCTCGGGCTCACTCGCTTCGCTCAGTCGCTTCGTCCGGAGCCTCGCCCTTGATGCGGACCGGATTTCCCTGGTCCGCGGGCCGCGCTCCATCACGGGGACGTCCAGAACCCCGCCGAGCCACCCCCATCCGTCGCCCCGTCGGTCGTAGCGCCGCGTGCGCGGTGCAGGAATGTCTGCCTGCTGCGCGTCGGCTACGCCTACCGGCCTCGCCTTAGCCCCCGACTGACCCTGGGAGGATTAGCCTTGCCCAGGAAACCTCGGGTTCACGGCGGACGAGTTACTCTCTCGTCTCTCGCTACTCATGCCAGCATTCTCACTCCCATGCGCTCCACCGTCGGTCGCCCTCCGGCTTCTCCGCCCATGGGAAGCTCCCCTACCGATTCTAATGAATTAAAATCCCGCCGCTTCGGTGTCCAGCTTAGCCCCGTGTATTGTCGGCGCATGTCCACTCGACCAGTGAGCTGTTACGCACTCTTTGAATGGATGGCTGCTTCTAAGCCAACATCCTGGTTGTCTGGGCGGACGCACATCCTTTGCCACTCGGCTGGAACTTGGGGACCTTAGCGGGCGGTCCGGGCTGTTTCCCTCTCGAGCACACAGCTTAGCCCACATGCTCTGACTGCCGCGCTCTGGGCCGCCGGCATTCGGAGTTCGGTTGGATTCGGTAGGCGGCGAAGCCCCCTCGTCCATCCGGTGCTCTACCTCCGGCGGTGAACGCGCGACGCTAGCCCTAAAGCTATTTCGGGGAGAACGAGATATCTCCGGGTTTGATTGGCCTTTCACCCCTATCCGCAGGTCATCGCCGCCGTTTTCAACCGACGTGCGTTCGGCCCTCCACGGGGTCTTACCCCCGCTTCAGCCTGCCCACGGATAGCTCACCCGGCTTCGCGTCCGCGGCGCGGGACTCAAGTCGCCCTGTTAAGGCTCGCTTTCGCTTCGGCTCCCTTTCGGTTAACCTCGCCCCGCGCCAGCGACTCGCTGGCTCATTCTACAAAAGGCACGCCGTCACAACATAAAGTTGCTCCGACTGCTCGTGGGCGCACGGTTTCAGGTACTGTTTCACTCCCCTCCCGGGGTGCTTTTCACCTTTCCCTCACGGTACTGGTGCGCTATCGGTCACAGGGTAGTACTCAGGCTTGGATGGTGGTCCACCCAGGTTCGGACCGGGTTTCACGTGCCCGGCCCTACTCAGGGACCGCGTCGCGCCGTCCGGTCTGGGTTCGCGTACGGGGCTTTCACCCGCTGCGGCCGGCCCTCCCATGCCGTTCCGCTCCCCAGCCGGACCTGCGCCCGGGGGCGGCAGCCCCCGGATGCGCGGCCCTGCAACCCCGTCGGCGGAACCCCTGCCGGGTATGCCCGCTCGACGGTTTGGCCATCGGTCCCCTTTCGCTCGCCGCTACTCGGGGAGTCTCGAGATTGATTTCCTCTCCTCCGGGTACTTAGATGTTTCAGTTCCCCGGGTTGTCCTCCCCGGCCCTATGTGTTCGGGCCGGGGATATCCACACCTCTGTGGATGGGTTCGCCCATTCGGAGACCCCCGGGTCGAAGGATGTGTGCTCCTCGCCGGGGATTATCGCAGCTTGCCGCGTCCTTCATCGGCTCCCTGTGCCAAGGCATCCGCCGTGCGCCCGTGGTATCTTGCGGGACCGCTCTCGGGCCCGCGGGATATCCACGTGTCGCTAAAATTAATTAATCGATATCATGAATAGCGCTCGTATGTCGCAATTCGGGTATCTCATACCGCGGCACAGTGTCTTCACTGTGCTCGCGATCAGATGCTCCTCACTCATTAATAAGTGAATTCTTCTTGTTTGGATCGGATGAATGATTGCTATCATTCTTGATTTAATCGCAGAAAAGAATCGAGTCTGGAAGAATCTGATCTTCCATCTCTCTCCTATCGCTATGCGGCTCTCAAGGTACGCGGGTGCGACCCCGGGGACCGGGTGCTGCGGGGACTCCATCGCGGGCGACATCTACCGGACGGGCTCCTGCCCTCTATTCGAGTTAAAGTTTGTCTCTCTAAGAATTAATCTCCCTAGAAAGGAGGTGATCCAGCCGCACCTTCCGGTACGGCTACCTTGTTACGACTTCACCCCCCTCACCCTCCACACCTTCGGCGCCTCCCCCCTTGACGGTTGGGCCGGCGACTTCGGGTGCAGACGACTCGGGTGGTGTGACGGGCGGTGTGTACAAGGCCCGGGAACGCATTCACCGCGGCATGCTGATCCGCGATTACTAGCAACTCCGACTTCATGGGGGCGGGTTGCAGCCCCCAATCCGAACTGGGGCCGGCTTTCCGGGATCCGCTCCCCCTCGCGGGGTGGCATCCCTCTGTACCGGCCATTGTAGCACGTGTGCAGCCCAGGGCATAAGGGGCATGATGACTTGACGTCGTCCCCGCCCTCCTCCGCCTTGACGGCGGCGGTCCCGCGTGGGTTCCCGGCATCACCCGATGGCAACACGCGGCGGGGGTTGCGCTCGTTGCGGGACTTAACCCAACATCTCACGACACGAGCTGACGACAGCCATGCACCACCTGTATGGGCTCCTCTCGGCCACGGGGTCTCCCCCGCTTCACCCATATGTCAAGCCCTGGTAAGGTTCTTCGCGTTGCTTCGAATTAAGCCACATGCTCCGCTGCTTGTGCGGGCCCCCGTCAATTCCTTTGAGTTTTAGCCTTGCGGCCGTACTCCCCAGGCGGGACGCTTAATGCGTTGGCTGCGGCACGGGGGGATCGTCCCCCCACACCTAGCGTCCATCGTTTACGGCTGGGACTACCAGGGTATCTAATCCTGTTCGCTCCCCCAGCTTTCGCGCCTCAGCGTCGGTCTCGGCCCAGAGGGCCGCCTTCGCCACCGGTGTTCCACCCGATATCTGCGCATTCCACCGCTACACCGGGTGTTCCACCCTCCCCTACCGGACCCAAGCCGCGGAGGTTCCGGGGGCTTCGGGGGGTTGAGCCCCCCGCTTCGACCCCCGGCCTGCCGGGCCGCCTACGCGCGCTTTACGCCCAATGAATCCGGATAACGCTCGCCCCCTACGTATTACCGCGGCTGCTGGCACGTAGTTAGCCGGGGCTTCTTCTGCAGGTACAGTCTTGACTCTTCCCTGCTGAAAGCGGTTTACGACCCGAAGGCCTCCGTCCCGCACGCGGCGTCGCTGCGTCAGGGTTCCCCCCATTGCGCAAGATTCCCCACTGCTGCCTCCCGTAGGAGTCTGGGCCGTGTCTCAGTCCCAATCTGGCCGGTCGGTCTCTCAACCCGGCTACCCGTTGTCGGCACGGTGGGCCGTCACCCCGCCGTCTACCTGATGGGCCGCGGAGCCATCCCCTCCCGTCGGGGCTTTAGCCGGGGTGCCATGCGGCACCCCGGGGTATCCGGTATTACCCGTCCTTTCGGGCGGCTATCCCGGGGGAGGGGGCAGGTTCTCCACGTGTTACTCAGCCGTTCGCCACTCGCTTCTGCCCGAGGGCAGGTGCCGTTCGACTTGCATGTGTTAGGCGCGCCGCCAGCGTTCATCCTGAGCCAGGATCGAACTCTCCGTCCAAAATATATGGGCTTCGAGCCCGTCCGGTCCTCTCAGTTCATCGCTGATCGGTTCCGTTCGATTCATATGGTTTTAGTATAGGAAAAGGAATTTCTCGGGGCCGCCTCTCGGCGGCCTTGCGAAAAACAAATCCAAGTTAGACCATTTCAAATGGTTCGATGTCTGCCCGGATGCGACACTGAAGTAAGTGTCCATCCTCGCAGTATCCGGTTCTCAAGGTGCACGCCTGCGCTGGTTCCCGGTCCGACCGGGCCGCGCGGCAAGGAGATATATTGCCAGACCGGAGGGCCCCCGCGGGCGGGAATCTGGGCGTACACATTTCCTACACATTTTAACACTCAGCTTACGTTTGCCGGCCGTTCTCCACCACTCGCCGAGGGTCTCTTTATAGTGAAGCGTCATATGGCTAAAGCTGATAGGCTCCCTTAGCCAAGGCACAGCCGGCATCGAGCAACTCATCGCGCTCCTCCACCGAGAACCCCTCGGCGTACACGCGAACCACCGGTTCGGTCCCGCTGGGGCGGATCAGCAGCCAGGTGTCATCCTCGAATGCCAAACGTAAACCATCCATATGGCTTACAGCCTGCGGCGCCTTGCCGCAAATCGATTTGGGATTCATGCCAGGAAGCAGCGTTCGCAGCGATTCGGCGTCTTCTGCCTCAAGGCGCAAATCGCGACGCCCATAGCTCGTCTTACCAAAACTGGCCTCGAGCTGATCGACCAAAACGCCCAAGGGTGCGCCCGTCTTTGCCATAAGCTCACACAGAATCAGACAAGCAAGGATTCCATCACGCTCGGGCATATGCGCGGCGATACCGATACCGCCGGCCTCCTCGCCTCCCATGAGGACGCCACCCTTCTTCATCTCTGCAGCTATATATTTGAAACCGACCGGCTTAACGGTCACGCGACAGCCAAGCGCCTCAGCAATGCGGCGCACGAGCGTCGAGCACGAGAGATTGACGACGACACGCCCCTCCAAATTGCGAAATTGAACGAGGTCGCCCAAAACAAGCGCCATGATTTGATGCGGATGTATATATCTACCGCGTTCGTCGACCGCGCCGATACGATCGGCATCGCCGTCGGTCACCAGGCCCGCGCACGCCCCGTCCTCGACAACCGCACGCTCGCAAGCGTCCACCCATGGCTCAACAGGGTCGGGGCAAATGTCCTCTTGATCGGACGACTGTCCGGCATGAATCTCGTGCACCTCGACGCCTAGCTCCCGCAGCAGGTCGGCAAGATATCCCTGAGCCGCGCCGCCCATGGGGTCAACTACCACACGCAGGTGAGCGGCTCGAATGGCCTCGGCATCGACAAACGATGCCACCGCCTGCATATAGTCAGGAATAATATCCGCGGTGCGATAGCGTTCCTCGATCCCCATCGGCTCGGGGGCCATGGTCTCTTCGAGCTCTTCGATGACATCCTGATTGGCCGTCGAGCCATCTCCCATGCGTAGTTTAAGGCACAGATACCCCTGCGGATGATGGGACCCCGTCACCATGAGCGCACCGCAGGCCTCGCCGTCATACGCCGCCGCCCACGTGAGGGCGGGGGTCGGGACAGGCCGAGATGCGAGCGCTGCGTCCAATCCGTGAGCCGCAAGCACGCCTGCCGCAAGCTCAGCGAACTCGCGCGCCTGCGGCCGGGTGTCGAACCCTATATACACTGTTTTGCCGGGATTGGTCTTTTGCCACAACTCGCCGACGGCATCGGCAATGCGGGCAACGTTGTCGGCGGTAAAGTCGTCGTCGACGCGGGCGCGCCAACCGTCAGTTCCAAAATGAATTATCGCGCACACGCGCAGACACCTCACAGTGTTTGAATCATGGTACGCATGAGGTATACCCTCAGCGCTCGCCCGGCAACCTGCCAAAACCGGCATTCACCATTTGGGCAAATGCCACCGACGATGTGCAAGCAATAAAAAACCGCCCCGTATGGAGCGGTTTTGACCTTTATATATCGAGCGCCTCGGCCATCGCCGCCGTGGTGATCGCCGTGGTTCCACAGCAACTTCCCACCATTGCGGCACCGGCATGCCTCCATTCGATGCAAGCGCGCGCGAAGGCTTCGGGGTTCTCGCGCCACACAGGGCCATCCTGAGTTTGAACCGGATCGCCCACGTTGGGGCGTACCGTGACGGGCGTAGTCGCCGATGCAACCATCCTGGGCACCGCCACGTTCGCGGCCGCAAGTGAACAGCAGTTAACGCCAACCGAGTTTGCGCCGTGCTTTTCGGCGTACAAAACGGCGGCCTCGATGTTGAGGCCATCGCCTAGCAGGTCGCCTTTATCGTCAACGACAAAACTTACCAAAACAGGCATGCCGTCGGCGGCATCCTGGGCGCCGGCAAGCATGGGCTGCAAATTACGGATAGACGTCACCGTCTCGATCAGCAGGCCGTCAACACCAGCATTGAGCAAGGCGTATGCCTGCTCTCGCGAAATGCCTCGGATTTCTCGATACTCGGCAGAGTCTTCGGCAAACCACTCAATGCCGATCGGGCCCATCGAGCCCAGCAGCAGCTGAGGGTGCGCCTGGCGCGCATCGTCGACGGCACCGCGATTGACCTCAGCCACGGACGGCGTAATCTGATCTTGCTTGAGGGCGTAGCTTGATGCCTGAAAGGTATTGGTAATGAGCACCTGCGCACCGGCGGCGACGTACAGGCGATGGATACGAGAAACAGTCTGCGGCTCGGCAAGATTCCAAAACGCCGGTGGGATGTCGGCGGCATCGTATTCACTCATCAGCACGCTGCCCATAGGGCCCTGCGTTAACAGGGTCTCGCTCGACATACGGCGCATAAGTTCCTCGCCGCCGGGGCGGTTGTAATAACTCGTATCCATATATGTGTTTCGCTATTCCTCGACGCTGATTCCTTGTTTTTCGAGATAGGCGAGCCAGCGGCTCATCGTGTCCTCGGAAAGCGCATGTTCCATCATGCACGCCTCGGAATCGGCCCGCTCAAAATCGACGCCGAGCTCCTGGACCAAAAACGTGCGAATAAGGCGATGACGGTACCAGATAGCCGTGCCGACCTCGCGACCACGGTCGGTCAGGATGACCTTGCCGTAATGCGATTGCTCGACAAGCTCGGACGCCTTAAGCGCCGAAACTGCCTTGTTGACCGATGCCTTGGAGACACCAAGACGCTGCGCGATGTCGACCGATCGCACGCCATTGGTCTCCCCTTCTTCGTTTTCGATGCGAACCATGCACTCCAAGTAGTCTTCGTTCGCCACTGTTAGGTGCAGCTCGCGCGAGCTATTTGTCGTATCCATGACCTTCCGTCCCTTCTGCGTTCAAAGGCTGATTCTACTCCATCCGCCCGTCGCGGTATGCTGTGGCATACCGTGCTAGAGTTCTTGTTGCACACGACGACCAAGATTGGAGCGGTCTTTATGGAAAACAACACCACGAACCCCGACGTCCTTGAGCGCTTTTTGCGCTACGTCCAAATCAACACGCAATCCGAGGATGCAAACTGCGACCAGGTGCCTTCGAGCACCGTTCAGTTTGACCTTGCCAACATCCTGGCCGAGGAGCTGCGCGAGCTCGGCGCGGCCGATGCCCATGTGACCGAGCATGCCTACGTCTGCGCGCATATTCCTGCGAGCGCGGGCGCGGAGGACAAGCCCGCCCTGGGCCTGATAGCACACCTCGACACCACCGAGGTTGCGCCGGGCGCCGGTGTGAAGCCGCACATTGTGCACTACGAAGGCGGCGACCTGGTCTGCGGTACCGTTGACGGCAAACCTGTGGCCATGAGCACCGCCAAGCTTCCCGCCCTGAACGACCTTGTGGGTGAGGACTTGGTCTGCAGTGACGGCACCACACTGCTGGGCGCTGACGACAAGGCCGGTGTCGCCGAGATCATGGCGCTTGTCGCGCGTGTCGCTCAGGACCCCTCGCTGCCCCACCCCGCACTCGGCATTTGTTTTTGCCCGGACGAGGAGATCGGTCACGGCGCCGAACTGTTGAACATCGAGGCCTTTGGCTGCAAGTACGCCTACACGGTCGACGGCGGTCCCGTTGGCGAGCTGGAGTGGGAGTGCTTTAACGCCGCCGAGGCAACCGTTCGCTTTGAGGGCCAGTCCATCCATCCCGGTGACGCCAAGGGCCGCATGGTCAACGCGGGCAATCTGTTCTGCGACTTTAACGCGCTGCTCCCTTATGCGCAGCGCCCGGAATACACCGAGGGCTATGAGGGCTTCTATCATCTTGAGGGCGTGTCTGCAACCGTCGACCACGCTACGGCGCGCTATATCGTCCGTGATCACGATGCCGCCAAGTTCCAGCAGAAGCTCGAGCTGATGGATGCCGCCGCAGCACTGCTCAACCAGCGCCTGGGCGAGGAACGCGTGACAGTTGAGATCAAGCAGCAGTACCGCAACATGGCCGAGATCGTGCGTGACTACCCCGAGCTTATCGATGTCGCCAAGGAAGCCTACCTTGCCTGCGGCATTGAGCCCCAGGTGCTGCCGATTCGCGGTGGTACCGACGGTGCGCAGCTGTCGTTCCGCGGCCTGCCCTGCCCCAACCTTTCCACGGGCGGCTACTGCTACCACGGCGTTAACGAGTTTGTCCCGGTCAGCTCGCTCGTCAAGATGACCGACGTCCTCCAAGAACTCGTCGCCCGCTTCGCATAAGCCTGGCTGCACAACCCTAAAAGAGAAATCGCCCCGTCCTCACCAGAGAACGGGGCGATTTTTTGCTGCAATGAGGACAGGTTGACGCGCGCCAGCCTCTTGACGCAAGGAGTGTCCCCAACTGCCGGCACAAAAGGAACGTCCCCAAGTGCCAAATGCCGCAAGAGTGTCCCCTTTGACTAGTCGTTTAAGAACGTCCCCGATGACTACCACTACACAGCATCGCAGGTTGAGCCAACGTCAGCGAGCGACGTCCAAGGCGAACAAGTTGGCATGAAAAAGGCAGGGTATGACCTGAAGGTCAATGCCCTGCCTTTTTCATGCCAACTTGTCAATCTGGGCGGCGCGCAGCGTCGAGCCGTTACGGCGTTTGGTAAAACGCCGTAACTTAGTAGTTGGCGTCGTAACCGTTGCCGTCCCCGGTTGGCTCTTCGTAGTAACCGGAACCGTCACCCGAATCGCCAGAATCATCTGAGCCGGTCGAAGACGTCGCGGTGCCGTATGCATAATCATCGGACGTATTTTCGTTGAGATCGCCAATGGTAGAGCTCGATCCATCGGACTGGCCCATGGTATTGGGGCCCTTGGGATCCTTACCAGCGTCGACGCGCTCCATCATTTCCTTAAGCTCGTCCTCGTAGACAAAGACGTAGCTCACGCCATCAATCATGGTGCTGGCATCGGCATACGAAGGCAAGTTGGCCGAATAGATGCCGTCAACATCCATGCCGCGCATGGCATTGACCGTAGAGACGATGTCCTGAACGCTCATATCGGTCACGAGCATGTCGGACAGCGAATTGACGAGGTCGAAGACCTTGGTAGCATCGAAGTTGTTGAGGATCTGGTTGGCAAGGGCGCCAAGTACCTGACGCTGGTGGCGCATACGCGTGTAGTCACCATCGGCATAGATGTAGCGGCAGCGGGCATAGGTAAGGGCGGTTGCGCCATCCATGTGCTGCTGACCGGCGGTGATCTTAATGTCGAGGTGCTCAGGGTCATCAACGTCATCGGTCGCGTTGATGTCGATGCCGCCGACCGAGTCGATGAGCGACTGCATGCCATCGAAGCTGACCTCGGCATAGTGCGAAATCTGCACGCCGCACAGCTCGTTGACCGCCTGGACCATGGCCTCGGCGCCGCCGTAGGTGTGGCAGGCGTTGATCTTCATGGTCGAACCGTTGTAGACGACCTTGGTATCACGCGGAATGGAGATGAGCGTCGCCTGCTTTTGCGTGGGATCGATACGCGCCAGGATAATCGAGTCGGCGCGGTATGTATCCTCGCCCGGGCGACCGTCAGTGCCAAGGAGTAGCACGTAGAACGGGTCCTTTGCCTCGTCGGTATCAACCAGGATCTGGCGCAGGTTGTCGGTAATGACGTTGGAATCGCCGAGCTTGCCCATAATGGTGGCAAACCACAGGCCGGCGGCAGTCGTAGCGCTCAGCAGCACACCGAGCACAGCAATGAGCGCAACGCGGCGAACCGTATGACCGCGACGGCGCTGACGGGCGCGCTCGGAATAGCGGGCAACGTTATCGCGGCTATAGATTTTTGCCTGAGCGCCGGTCGAAGGTCTTCGAGATTCCGTAATGGGCTTTTTCTTAAACATAGGCAACCTGCATTAGTAGATGACGGGATCGGGAACAGTGGCGTGCTCGACATGAGCGCCAAGCGCCTGCAACTTTTCAACAAACTGTTCGTAGCCGCGCTTAATGTGATGGATGGCCGAGACCTCGGTCGTGCCGTCGGCAATTAGGCCGGCAACGACGAGCGCCGCGCCACCACGAAGATCCGGTGAGGTTACCTGAGCGCCGGAGAAGCCCTTGACGCCGTGAATCATAGCGTGATGGCTCTCGATGCGAATATCGGCGCCCATGCGCACCAGCTCGGATGCGAACATAAAGCGATTCTCGAAGATGTTCTCGGTGATAACGGAGCTACCATCGGCAAGGGCGGAGAGTACCATAATCTGCGCCTGCATGTCCGTCGGGAAGCCGGGGAACGGAAGGGTCTGGATGTCGACCGGCTTGATACGCTCGGCACGGTTTACATGGACGCCATCCTCGACGCGCTCGCAGTCGATACCCATGAGCTCCATCTTCTTGAGCACCATGCCCAAGTGAATGGGGCAAAAGCCCGTGACATCGACACCGCGATCGTCGGCCATCAACGCACCGGCAACGATAAAGGTACCGGCCTCGATGCGGTCGCCCACTACGCGATGGGTAACAGGATGCAGCTCTTTCACGCCCTCGATGGTCACGACAGGCGTACCGGCGCCAACAATCTTGGCGCCCATCTCGTTGAGCATGTTGGCGAGATCGACGATCTCGGGCTCGCGGGCGGCATTGTCGATAACCGTGGTGCCCTGCGCGCGCACGGATGCCATGATGAGGTTCTCGGTCGCACCGACGCTGGCGAACTCGAGCGTGACGGTGGTACCGCGCAGACCTTGGGGCGCATTAGCGTTGATGTAGCCGTGGGCGGTATCGAACTCAACGCCCAGGGCCTCAAGACCAAGAATGTGCATATCGATCTTGCGAGCACCCAGGTTGCAGCCGCCCGGCATGGCGATCTTGGCGCGATGGAAGCGACCCAGCAGGGGTCCCATCACGGCTGTGGAAGCACGCATCTTGGCAACGAGCTCGTAGGGGGCCTCCCAAGAATCGACCTGAGAGGTATCAATCTCGAGCGTGTGCTCGTCAAGGACATCGATTGTGGCGCCCATACCCTTGAGCACCTTGCCCATCACGTGGACATCGGAAATATCGGGCACGTTCTGCAGCGTCGTCTTGCCCGGCGCCAGAAGCGTTGCCGCCATGAGTTTGAGTGCGGAGTTCTTGGCGCCCGAAACGGGCACGGAGCCTCCGATGGCGTGGCCACCCTCAACGCGGATAATATCCAAGGTCTACCCTTTCAAAAAGCATGCCCGGGATGGCTGAGCCATCCCGGGCATGATGTGTTCGCAAATGGTCGAACGCTAAATCGTTTGACTATTGGGCAAGCTTGAGCTTACACCATGCGATTTCATTATAGAGGTAGGCGCGGCGTGCATCATCCTCCGACAAATTACCCAGCTTCTCTTCAAAACCTTGAATATCAGCTTTAAGCTTGTCGGCATCGACGGTCGCCAAATCGCAAGCGCGCTCGGCGAGAACGGTCACGACATCGTCCGCAACCTGGGCATAGCCGCCGGCCACGGCAAACGTGTGGTCGACAGTGCCCATGGCCTTATCGGAAACGCGAACGTAACCGCGGTCGATCGTGCAGATCTCGCTGGAGTGAGCAGGCAGAACGCCAAACTCGCCATCCGTGGACGGAATCGACACAAACGCAGCGTCGCCCTCATAGGCGCAGCTCACGGGGCACACGATGCGGATACGCATAACCTACTTCTCCCCCATCTTGCGAGCGCGCTCGCGCACGTCCTCAATCGTGGAAGCATAGCGGAAAGCCTGCTCGGGCAGGTCATCGGCCTTGCCGTCGACAATCTCGGCGAAAGAGCGGACGGTATCCTCGACGCGGACGTAGACACCGGGGTTGCCGGTGAACTTCTCGGCGACGTGGAAGGACTGCGAGAGGAACTGCTGAATCTTACGGGCACGGTTGACCGTAAGGCGCTGCTCCTCGGACAGCTCGTCCATACCCAGAATGGCGATGATGTCCTGAAGGTCGGAGTACTCCTGCAGGAGCTCCTGGACCTTGACGGCGACACGGTAGTGCTCCTCGCCGACGATCGAGGGATCGAGAGCGTCGGAGGAAGATGCGAGCGGGTCGATAGCCGGGAACAGGCCGAGCGACGAAATGCTACGCGAAAGAACCGTGGTGGCGTCGAGGTGCGTAAACGTCGTGGCAGGCGCCGGGTCGGTCAGGTCGTCTGCGGGGACGTAGACAGCCTGGACGGAGGTAATGGAGCCCGTCTTGGTCGAGGTAATGCGCTCCTGGAGGTCGCCCATCTCGGTTGCCAGCGTGGGCTGGTAACCAACGGCGGACGGCATACGGCCCAGAAGTGCGGAAACCTCGGAACCTGCCTGGGAGAAGCGGAAGATGTTGTCGATGAACAGCAGAACGTCCTGGCCGCGATCGCGGAAGTACTCAGCGGTAGTAAGGCCGGCCAGACCGATGCGCAGACGCGCTCCGGGCGGCTCGTTCATCTGACCATAGACCAAGCAGGTCTTGTCGATAACGCCAGACTCGCTCATCTCGAGGAACAGGTCGGTGCCCTCGCGGGTACGCTCGCCGACGCCGGTGAACACCGAGGTGCCGCCGTGCTCCTGGGCGAGGTTGTTGATGAGCTCCTGAATCAGAACGGTCTTGCCAACGCCGGCGCCGCCGAACAGGCCTGTCTTGCCGCCACGGATGTAGGGCTCGAGCAGGTCAACGGCCTTGATGCCGGTCTCGAAGATCTCGGTCTTGGTGGTGAGCTCGTCGAAACGGGGCGCTGCATGGTGGATGGGGTAGAACTCCTCCACCTCGGGCATGGGCTTGCCGTCGACGGGCTTGCCCATGACGTTCCAAATGCGGCCGAGCGTCTTGGGGCCAACGGGCATCTTCATGGGCTCACCGGTATCGGTGGCGATGAGGCCACGCTGCAGGCCGTCGGTCGAGGACATGGCGACCGTGCGGACGACGCCGCCCGGAAGCTGGCTCTCGACCTCGAGGATCGTGCTCAGATGACCGATCGGGGTCTCGGCCTCGACCGTGAGCGCGTTGTAGATCGGGGGCACCGCGCCGTCAAACTTGACGTCGACGACAGGGCCGATGATTCGCACGATGCGACCATCACCGGCAGTCGTCTTCTTGGTGGCTTCCTCGACCGCAAGCTTTACGGTGTTATTAGCCATTACTGTTCCTCCAATGCTGAGGCTCCGCCGACGATCTCGTTAATCTCGGTCGTGATCGAAGCCTGGCGCACGCGACTATACGTGCGGGTAAGGGTCGAGATGATCGCGGTGGCGTTTTCCGTCGCGGAGTGCATGGCCTTGCGGCGTGCACCCTGCTCGGCAGCCGCCGAATCGATCAGGGCCTGGTAGATGACCGTCAGGATATAAGACGGCACAAGCTTGCCGAGAACATGCTCGGGAGAGGGCACGAACTCGAACGTGGACGAGATGCGCTTAGGGGCGTCGGTCTCGTTCTTACGCGGACCGTGGGCCATAGCGATCATCTCGGGGTCGAGCGGCAACAGATGCTCGACGCGAAGCTCCTGATCCACGCGGTTCTTGGCGTGGTGGTAGACAAGCTCGACACGGTCAAGCTCACCGGCACGATACGCATCGCAGATATGAGAGGAGATCATGCGGGCCTGATTGAAATCGGGCTCAGAGGAGTTGCCCTCAAAGTGCATGACGACGTTTGCGCGGTCACGGAAATACGTGGCCGGTTTGCGCCCACACGCGATGATCTCGCATTCGATGCCGTCGTTCGCCCAAGAAGCGGCGAGCTTTTCGGCCGTGCGCTCCACCGTCGTATTGAAACCGCCGGCAAGGCCGCGGTCCGAGGCAATAACGACAATCAGGCCATGCTTGACGCTCTCATGCTTCTGCAGCATGGGATCGGTGCCCGAACAGGAGGCGTCGCCGGCGACCGTCAACATGACGTCGGTCAGCGCCTCCTTATAGGGCTCGGCCTGCTTGGAGCGATCGAGGGCACGACGAATCTTGGCCGTAGAGACCATCTCCATCGTGCGCGTGATCTGCTTGGTCGTGGTAACCGAGGAGATTCGCTTCTTAATGTCGCGAAGGTTGGCCATGGGGCTTAGTTCTCCTCTGATCCAGAAACATCCGAATGGTGCTTGGCCATGAACTGCTGCTTGAAGTCGCCGATGACGCGCAAGAGCTCAGCCTTGGTGTCATCATCGATCTTCTTGGCGCGAACCTTGTCGAGCAGCGAACCAAAGCCATTGTCCATGTACTCGATGAGCTCGGCACGGAAAGGCAGCACGTCGGCGATCTCCAGGTCATCCAGGAAGCCCTCGTTGCCAGCGAACAGCGTAACGATCTGCTCGCCAACCTCAAACGGCTTGTAACGCGGCTGCTTCAGGAGCTCGGTCATGCGAGCACCGTGGGTCAGCTGCTTCTGAGTAGCCTCGTCGAGGTCGGAGCCGAACTGCGTAAAGCCAGCGAGCTCCTGATAGGAAGCGAGGTCCAGACGGAGGTTGCCGGCGACCTGCTTCATGGCCTTGGTCTGCGCATCGCCACCGACGCGGGACACGGAGATACCCACGTCGACTGCCGGGCGCTGACCCTGGAAGAAGAGCTCGGACTGCAGGTAGATCTGACCATCGGTAATGGAAATGACGTTGGTCGGAATGTAGGCCGAGACGTCGCCGTCCTGGGTCTCGATGATCGGCAGTGCCGTCATGGAGCCGTAACCGTTCTTCTTGGACATCTTGACGGCACGCTCGAGCAGACGAGAGTGCAGGTAGAAGATGTCGCCAGGATAGGCCTCGCGTCCGGGCGGACGATGCAGCGTCAGCGACATCTGACGGTAGGCCACAGCCTGCTTGGACAGGTCATCGTAGATGACGAGCACGTGGCCGCCGGGGTTGGTCTCGCTGGCGGGCTTGCCGTCCTCGCCGTTGTACATAAAGAACTCGCCAATAGCGGCACCGGCCATAGGCGCGATGTACTGCATAGGGGCGGAATCGGCAGCGGTGGCCGAAACGATGATGGTGTAGTCGAGCGCACCGTGCTGAGCGAGGGTCTCGCGGATGTTGGCAACCGTGGAGGCCTTCTGGCCGATGGCGACATAGATGCAGACCATGCCCTTGCCGCGCTGGTTGAGGATAGCGTCGATGGCGATGGCGGTCTTACCGGTCTTACGGTCACCGATGATGAGCTCACGCTGACCGCGGCCAATAGGCACCATGGAGTCGATAGCGAGCAGACCGGTCTGAACCGGCTCGCACACCGGGGTACGATCGATGACGCCGGGAGCCTTGAACTCGATGGGGCGACGGTGCGTAGCGACGATGTCGCCCAGGCCGTCGATGGGCTGGCCGAGCGGATTGACGACGCGGCCGAGCATGGCACGGCTCACGGGGATATCCATAACGCGGCCAGTGGTGCGGCACTCGTCGCCTTCCTTGATGGAGTCGACGGCACCGAACAGAACGGCGCCGACCTCGTCACGGTCAAGGTTCTGGGCAAGGCCGAAGACGGTCTCACCGGTATCGGAGCTCTTGAACTCCAGAAGCTCGCCTGCCATGGCGCTCTTGAGGCCGGAGACGCGCGCGATGCCGTCGCCTACCTCGTCGACCGTTGAAACCTCATGCGTATCGACCGTCGCGGAGAGGCTCGTGAGCTGCTCCTGCAGTTTCTTGGCGATATCATGGGCATTGAGGGTTTCGGACATTAGGCTTCACCTCCGTACGAATTAGCAGAGTTTGCGAGGGTCTCCTGCGCGATGCGCAGCTGCGTCTTGACGGAAATGTCACGACGCTCGCCGCGGGCCTCGAGCACCAGGCCGCCCACGATAGACGGGTCGACCTGCTCGATAAGGAATACCTTGCGGCCGAAGTCCTGCTCGCATTTCTTAGTGATGGTTTGACGCAGCTCGTCGTCGAGCGGGATCGCCGTGGTGACGGTCACGCCCACTACATCCTCGTCTTCCTCGGCAACATACTTAAAGGCAGCTGCCACCTTGGGAAGAAGGTCGAGCTGGTCGCGCTTGGACATGGTGTCGAGCACGGCGATGATCTCGGGGCTGGCGCTAGCCAGACGCTCGATCATCTCGAGGTCCTCGAACACATGGTTCTCAGCCTTGGCGGCTTCCAAAAGGGAGCGCGCGTAGGTCTCGAGTACCTTGTCCTGATAGCGGCTAGTCGGCATTCAGGCTACCTGCTTCCTGGATGTAGCGCTCGATGAGCTTCTTCTGCTCGGACTCGTCCTCGAGTGCCTCGCCCACGATCTTGGTGGCGACGGCAACGGACAGGTCGGCGATGGAGCTCGCGGCACCGGCGTAGATGGACTTGCGCTCGTCCTCGACGGTCGTATGGGCCTTGGCGATGATCTCCTCGGCCTCCTTGTGAGCAGCCTCGATGATACGGGCGCGCTCGGACTCGGCGTCCTTACGGGCCTCGAGAACGATGTCGGCAGCCTGACGACGGGCGTCGGTGACGATCGAGTCGGACTCAGCGCGCTTGGCGATGGCCTCCTGCTTGGTCTTCTCGGCCTCGTCGAGGCTCTCCTCGATCTTCTTGCCGCGCTCCTCCATGGTTTTCATGATGCCCGGCAGGGCGACCTTTGCCAGCACGATCCAGATGATCAGGAAGGCGATAAGCGCCGGGATGAACTCCGCCATCTTAGGGATGAGGATGTCCGCACCGGCAGCGCCGTCCTCGGCGAACGCGGAAACCGGCATAAGCAGCGCGGCCGCGGACGCGGAGAGTGCGATCGCGCTCTTCTGGGATGAAAGATTCATACTTGACGCTCCGTGCTATTTAACGATCAGCGCGACAACGAAGCCGATCAGAGCCAGAGCCTCGCCGAAGGCGGAGCCCATGATGAAGACGGTGAACACGCGGCCCTGGACCTCAGGCTGACGGGCCATAGCACCCGTAGCACCCAGAGCAGACAGGCCGATAGCAAGACCAGCGCCGATAACACCGAGACCGTAACCGATAACTCCCACGATTCCTCCTTTGTCGTGCGTGTCTTATTTCACGCAGGATAACCTTTTTATAACTGCCGGGCTCCATGGGTACGGGCACCGGCGGTTTAACGAATTGCCTTACCTTTAAGGCGCGAACGGAAGATTACTCCTCCTCCGCGACCTCCTCTGCCTCGGAGACATACACGGCGGTAAGGACCGTGAAGACGTAAGCCTGGATGGCGCCGACCACAAGCTCGATCGCATAGATCAGGATGAGGATGGCAAGCCAGGCCAGCGAAGGCAGGGCGCCGACGGCGTGGGCCGCGGAAACCTGCTGAAGCAGCGGCTGCATGAACATGCTCGCCATGATGGCGAACGAGCCCATGACCACGTGTCCTGCGAACATGTTGCAGAACAGACGGACGGCGAGCGTGATGAGGCGCAGGAAGGTCGAGAAAAGCTCGACGACCCACACAAGCACGTTCATCGGGAAGCTCACGCCCTGCGGGGCGAGGCTCTTGATGTAGCCGATCACGCCGTGAGCCTTGCATCCGTAGTAGATGAAGTACACGAAGGCGAAGATGGCGAGCGCGGCGGTGGAGCCGATTGCGCCGGTGCCGGGCTTCATTCCCGGAATCAGGCCGATCATGTTATTGATCAGGATGAACAGGAAAAGCGAGCACAGGAACGGGAAGTGCTTCTTCCAGTTCTCACCCACGACGCCCTTGCCGATATCGTTCTCGACGTACTCGATGATGTACTCGAAACCGTTGACGAAGAAGCCCTTGGGAACTAGGGTCTGCTTCTTCTTGAACACGGCCAGGACGATCAGGAGCACGATCGTGGAGACGATCAGCCAAAACGAGTACTGCGTGATGCCGCAGCTCAGATCGCCCACGACAGGGGTGGAGCTGAACTCGCTGACCAGATGATTAATCTCATCAGGCAGCTTTTCAAAAATTTCCACGACTTACCTTTCGACCTCATGAGGATCTCGCAGCGCCTTGGCGACGCGAACCGTGCAGGCGGCCATAAAGACCACGAAGCCGATCGCCTCGCCCAGGAGGAACATGCGAAATGCCTCTCCGAACAACGCAAACACAACCAAGGTAAAGACGAGCAGGGCGACTGCCGAGACCGCCAGACTCACCATGCCCTTGAGCATGTCCGCATTCTGCTTATCGTCAAGAACCGGCTTGAGCGTAAAGACAAAGGGAAGGAAGGCAATTGCGCCCGCGATGGCGCCTGCAACGATAGCGAGCAGATCGGCTATCTGAAACACTGGCTTCCTCGCTTTCCTTTTTACGCCTCACGGCACAGTCCCAGCCAAACATTGGTGACTATTGTACGAGCCAATCGCTAAAGTACAACCGTAAAACAAACGGTTAATACGCACCTGTACGTTTTCTTAAGGCCTTCTTTATGCCGCAGGTACGGTAATACGTTTTTTCGAACCCCTCAGGGCAAAACGTCCGTTAACAGAAGTGCGCGTGGACGACTTTTGCTCGCCCGCGCGCACCATTTCTTCGTATTTGTGACCGTAGCCGACAAGGCCCAACGACTAGAGCGTGCCGTAGATGCGGTCTCCGGCGTCGCCCAGGCCGGGAACGATGTAGGCGGCCTCGTTGAGATGGTCGTCGATGGCGCACGTATAAATATGTACGTCGGGGTCCTTTTCGGTCAGTGACTTGAGGCCCTCGGGCGCGGCGACGATACACAGCATGCGGATATCCTTGACACCGCGCTCGCGCAGGTAGCTGATGGCCATCTCGGCCGAACCGCCCGTGGCGAGCATGGGGTCGACAACCAGGCAGATGCGCTGATCGATATCCTTGGGCATCTTGCAGTAATACTCATGCGGCTCGTGGGTGACCTCGTCGCGCTCCATACCGATGTGGCCCACGCGAGCGGAGGGCACCAAGTCGAGGATGCCATCGACCATGCCGAGGCCCGCGCGCAGGATAGGAACGATGGCGAGCTTCTTGCCGGCAAGCTGCTTAAACGTGGCAGTGGTGATGGGGGTCTCGACCTCGACGTCTTCCATGGGCAGGTCGCGCATGGCCTCGTAGCCGTCAAAGAGCGCAAGCTCGCGCACGAGCTGGCGGAACTGGTTGGTGCCGGTGCTCTTGTCGCGCAGGATTGACAGCTTGTGCTGGACGAGCGGATGGTCGACAAGCGTCACGCGGGACGTATCGTAGGTGACGGTCATGGGTTGATTGCCCCTTTCGTTGCGGCCGGAAGATGGCCTTGCTGACAAGACGCCTGGCGACATTGTTGCCTCGCGCCGTGCATAAGTTTAACGGTTTGTTGTATCGAGCAGCTCGTCGCAACCCTACTGAGCGGTGTTGAGCGAACGCTTGACGGCATCACGCCAACCAGCGAGGTTGCTCTCACGGCGCTCGGCGGACATGTGAGGATGGAAGACTTTGACGATCTGAGCGTTTTGCTCCAGCTCCTCCAAATCCTCCCAATAGCCGACAGCAAGGCCCGCCAAGTACGCGGCGCCAATCGCCGTGGTCTCCACCGTCTCGCACTGCAGCACGGGGATATCCAGCAGATCAGCCTGGAATTGCATGATGAACTCGTTGCGCGAGGCACCGCCATCGACGGACAGGCGCTCAATCGAAAGTCCCACGTCCTGCTCCATGGCGCGTAGTACGTCATAACTCTGGTAGGCCATGGACTCGCAGGCCGCACGCACAATGGTCGCGCGACTCGAGGCGCCGGTCAGGCCGCACACGATACCGCGAGCATGCGGGTCCCACCAGGGAGCGCCCAGGCCTGCGAAGGCGGGGACGAAGTAGCAGCCCTCGTTGTCGCTGATCGAAGTGGCGAGTTGCGCGGACTCGCTCACGCTCGAGATGATGCCCATGTTGTTGCGCAGCCAATTCATGGTTGAGCCGGCGGCAAAGATAGAGCCCTCGAGCGCATAGCTGATCTTGCCGTCCGCGGCGATACCGATCGTGGAGACCAGACCGTTCTTGGATTCGACGATCTCGTCGCCGGTGTTCATGAGCATAAAGCAACCCGTGCCATAGGTGTTTTTGGTCTGGCCGGGGTGGAAGCAGCAGTGGCCGAACAGCGACGCCTGCTGGTCGCCCGCCACGCCCATGATGGGTGGCATGTTGGTCATGATGTCGCTCGCGACGCGGCCGTAGTCGCCCGAGCTCCAACGAACCTCGGGCATCATGGAACGTGGAACGTCAAAGAGCGCCAGCAGATCGTCGTCCCAATCGAGCGTATGGATATTAAAGAGCGCGGTGCGGCTGGCATTGGTGTAGTCGGTGGCAAAGACCTGACCGCCGGTGAGGTTGTAGATGAGCCAGGTGTCGATGGTGCCGAACATGAGGTCGCCCGCCACCGCGCTCTCACGCGCACCGTCAACGTTGTCGAGGATCCACTGCACCTTGGAAGCCGAGAAATACGGATCGAGTGTGAGTCCCGTGCGGGAGCGCACCAGTTCTTCTGCGCCCTGCTCGACCAGCTCGTCGATCAGAGGTGCGGTGCGACGGCATTGCCACACGATGGCGTTATAGATGGGTTGGCCGCTTATGCGGTCCCACACCACCGTGGTCTCGCGCTGGTTGGAGATACCGATGGCGGCAATGCGGTCAGAATGGATGCCGCTCTTAAACTGGACCTCCATCATCACGCCGATCTGGCTGGCAAGCACCTCCGTGGGATCCTGCTCCACCCAGCCGGGGCGCGGGAAGCTGGTTTTGACGCTACGGCGCGCCTGGGCGACGATGCAGCCGTACTCGTCGACGATGGTCGCGAGTACCGAGGTAGTGCCGCAGTCGAGCGCCATGATGTAGGAACCGCCAAAGCTAAACGAGGCGTCTTCCATACCCAGGCTACCTAGATTCAACGACATCGCTTACACCTTTCCATTGCATCGGGTCGGACAGGACCCGCTCGATCTCTGATGCGGGGAGCGCGCCTTGGCGCAGGATCTGGAGCTCGCCGCGCTGAAACGACACGATGGTTGAGGCGTCGCGACACGGGGTCTCACCTGCATCGACAGCCACATCGACCCCCTCCAGGATGCGCTCCTCCACCGTGACAAAACTTGCCGGCGCGGGCGCGCCGTGCGTGTTGGCGCTGGTGCAGGCAAGAGGGCTGCCGCAGGCGCGGATGAGCGCCTGAACCACGGGCGAGGCCGAAGCGCGAAGTGCCACCGTGTCGTCGGCGGCGCGCATAAAGGTCGGCACGCAGGGGGCCGCCTTGACCACGATAGTCAGGGCGCCCGGCCAGCATCGTCGGGCGAGCACGCGGGCCTCGTTAGGGATATCCACGCCATAGCGGTCGAGTGCGTCGGCATCATCGACCAGCCAGGCAACCGTTTGGGTGAGCTCGCGCTGCTTGAGGGTAAAGATGCGACGATATCCGGTACCGAGGGCGGGGGCCGCGGCGCCGTTGACGGTGGCCTGCGGATCGCGCGGCCACGGCAGAGGTTCACTTGTATCTTGTGGAACGGCATCCGAGAAGGCGTTGACCGCCACGGCGACACCGTAGACCGTCTCGGTTGGAATAAGCGCCAGGCCACCGCGACCGAGTAGCTCGGCCGTGCGCTCGACTGCAAGCCGATGCGGCTCGCGCGCTCCCTCGTATACCCGATAGACCGTCTGCATGTGTATGCCAGCCCCTTACGCTCTGGTGCAAGTTTGTTTACTGTGGGGCATTCTCGCACGAAACGTTCAACCTATTTGCCCAGAGCGCATGTTGGTTTGGTGAGCGGCTCTAGTAGTCGGTGAAAGTGAGGGGGTTATTGGACAGCTACGAACTTCTTTGGTCTTCCGGCGTGACGTTCTTGGGCGGCGTAACGTTCGATGCTGTCTATCGTTATCATCCGACGACCGTCGACGAGTTCAACATCGAGCTTTCCGGCTTTGACCAGCGCGGTGATCCGCGGAGCAGAGACTTTGAGGTCCAGTGCTGCGTCTTTAAATGTGCGGCACGCCGCTTCCCGAGCGTCCTCGTGGTCGATTTCGACTGAAAGGGCCACGACCTCGGCCGAGCGTTCGTACCCTGCCGGAGTCAAACCGTTGTTGAGGTCGTCGGCCAAAAACGCCATCAGTGCCTCGGTGGCATGGGCAATCGCTTCTTCGCGCGTATCGCCATCGGCAAAGGCGCCGGGAATCTGCGGGAAGCTGGCGCAGTAACCGTCGTCTTCTTTTATGAGAACGCAGTCATAGGTAAATCGCTGCCTCATTTTGCCTCCAACTACCATCCAGCCTGGCGACGAATACTTGCCCACGTGCCCTTCTTTGGTCGATCACCACCAGAGCCGTTCACGGTGACAGCACGGTCACCAGAAACATACTTAGCATGACTACCGACTTGCGCGACCTTCACGAATCCGTCGTGCTTGAGTAGGGCAATGATTTCCCGAAAGGTAGGAGGTTGCATGGGCCGACCTCTTTCAGCCGTCCTAATTATAAACTTATTTATAATTTTTGCTAACCAGTTAATAAATATTACTGGCGCTGTTTGGGCTCGGTGACGATGGCTCGGACGATGCGGGGGCGATCGGTGAGGTCGCGGACGATGCGCACGTCCGAGAGACCTGCCTGGCGGCAGAGCTCGGCGGCGGCATCGAGAGCACCCTCGTAGAGCTCGCAGGCAAAGAGGCCGCCGGCGCGCAACATGTAGGGCGCCGCGTTGAGCAGGCGGCGGAAGATATCGAGGCCGTCGGCACCGCCCTCGAGCGCCAGATCGGGCTCAAAGTCCTTGACCTCGTGCGGCAGCGAGCGCATGACATCGGTGGGTATGTAGGGCGGGTTAGAGACGAGGACGTCAAAGGTGCCCCACTCTTCGCGGGGAATGGAGCTCACCAGGTTCGTGAGGCAAAAGGCGACCTCGTCGGACATGAGGCCAAGCGCATCGCGGTTTTTAGTAGCAAGGTCGATGGCGCGCGGCTCGATATCGGTAGCAGTGCAGGTGACGTGGCCGCGACGCTCCCAGGCAAGCGAGAGCGAGATGCAGCCCGTGCCGCAGCCGACCTCGAGAACGCGGGCGATGCGGGGCTCGGCTGGGGCAGGCGCAGCGGCATCCTGAGCTGAAGCCGTCTCCTGGTCGTTGCCCTCAATGGCGATGCCGTATTCGTCGAGCTCGGGCTCGGGGGTTTCCATGGCCTCTACTTCTGCCGCCTGCGCGGCGGCTTCCTCGGCCTCGCGATCGGCAAGTTCCTCGGCATAGGCGCGGCTACCGAGCACGTCGCTACCCAGCGCAGCCTCATCGGCGGCCGTCAGGTTGGCGGCACGGCGCTC
>OLPV01000935.1_pt1 | contig 23421 bp, 20 predicted proteins | sample 1671961 | NCBI WGS metagenome assembly OLPV01 (sample SAMEA3136630, study PRJEB25190) | human gut metagenome | biome: human gut; feature: human-associated habitat; material: faeces | place: Austria | collected 2013
GCATCCCCCGGATACCATTTCAAGCTCACACTGTTCTCCTTCCAGGTCATGAAGAAGCATCATATCAACATTTATTGCACCCAGATCGTTCTCAAGAATTCCTATATTCATTCCCTGATCCATCAGATACCTGGCATATTTTTTGATGAAGGTGGTTTTGCCGGCTCCCAGAAAACCTGTAATAAGATCTACTTTTACCATTTCTGTCTCCCTGTTCTGTCTGTATTATATTTTTCTTTCTCCAGCAGCCTGCTGCTGTAATTCTTTCCTGATTTTTTCTGCAAAATCATGGCAGAACGCCTGTTTGGATATTGCTTATGAACAGTTTCGCAAAATTCCTGTGTCCTTCTTCTGAAAAATGTACTCCATCAAAAACTACCGGAATATCCCAGCTGCCAGTCCGGATAAAAGGAATTTTCAGAGTATCTGCAACGCTGGAATAAGCGCTGTCAAACTTTCTGGACTCTTCATAAAGTCGCTCTGTATCCACCCAGGCACCATATTCCATAACTGCCGGCACTATAAGTCCAGGTTGTACAATCCCCTTTCTTACCGCCGGCTGCTGCAGAACTTTTTCCATAAAGAACTTCATTCTGTCTGCCACATCTTCTGCTGTAAAAGTACGTTCCTGAAGAAGATCATTACTGCCAAGCATGACCCACATGTTCACCCTGTTGCCTTCTGTACTGGCTTCCGCTGCCCAGTCCTGAATCTGTTCACATGCAAAGTGGATCTGGCTGGCTGTGTGGGGAATACACCTGCCACAGATTCCATGATCGCGAATGTCCCATCCTGTTTCTTTCTGAAGGATTCCTGTCCATCGGACATCCTGTGGATAACGATCTCCCATCATAGACCTTGGATCATAACCATAAGTATTGGAATCCCCATAAAACACATATATTTCAGACATAATTTCTCCTGTCGTTACTGTGAACAGTAACCCCCTGTCATCTGTAAAATTTCATATTAATTACCATTAATAAAATCACGTGAATAAGTAGAATTATCCGGACTCCTATATAGAATTTGGGTTTCTGGGTCTTGTGATGAAAGGTTTTCATTCCCAGCCATGCACCAAGGCTGCCACCTATCACTGCCAGCCCCAGAAGCGTCCTTTCCGGGACACGCCACCTACCACTCTGTGCCCGACTCTTATCCGCACCATATGTAAGAAATGTAACTACATTGATAATGCCCAGATATGCAAAGATAATTTCTGTACCAGTCATTCTTTCTGTCCTCCCGAACATAATTTCTCTTTTCTATTATAAAACATACCAGAAGATTTGCCAAGAATGAGTTGTACACAGGCAGCGTGTTCTGCGGGAGAAGGAAAGGGAAGATACATAACAGGATGTATAATTATTGCGTAAAAAACAGCTCCTGAAAGAGCTGAGAAGAAAACCGGTGGATGATACAAACAGGTTTCTCTCTCACTCTTACCAGGAGCGTCACTTTTAAATAAATTGTCTTCCTGTTACTTTCAACAATCGTCTCCTCTCCACATAATCAGGCATTTCTGCCTCCACCACCTTCCAGAACCTTTCGGAATGATTCATCTCTTTCCTGTGCGCCAGTTCATGAACCACCACATAATCCAGCACCTCCGGTGGCATCAGTACCAGCTTCCAGTTGAAATTCAGATTCCCTGCCCCACTGCAGCTTCCCCAGCGGGTCTTTTGTTCCCGGATGGTAATACGACCATAAGCCACCCCCATCCGGTCTGCAAAATAAGCCACTCGCTTTGGAAAAATATCTTTTGCTTTTTGAATTCCCTCTGCACGCTGTCGGTCCGTAATTTCATAACGCTCTGCCTGATACTGCTTTGCTTTTGACAACTGCCTGTTGATCCAGGCTCCATGTTCCATTACAAAATTATCAATCCGATACTTTGCCAGACGAAAAGGTGCCCGGACTACAATCCTGCCATCTGACTTTATCTGCAGAGATATAGATTTTCGCCTGGAACGTACCAGTTCATATTCTATTTCTTCCATTATTTTTCAAAAAGGTCTACCAGATTCTGCGCATCGTCGTAACCCTGATCCTGAAGTTCCTTTACGAACCACTCATCTACACCATCTACTGCTTCCTTGAAGGAATCAATATCCATATCCGCCTTCTCAGTAATATTCACACCATTTTTATCCTGCCAGCGACTCTTGATCTCTTCATCACCGGAACGGTTGATATAACGCTCATACTCTACTGCTTTCTGTCCACATTCATCTACAACAGCCTGCTGCTCTGCTGTCAGCCCGTCATAAATCTCCTGATTGATACAGAAGAACAGACAGTCATAAATTGCATCCCACATAGAACAATATGGCTGCACTTCCTGTACACTTGCCGCATCGATAGCCGGAAGCGGGTTTTCTTGTCCTTCTACAGTGTTCTGCTGAAGAGCTGTGTATGTTTCGGACCAGTTCATGTTGGTTGCATCTGCTCCCCATCTCTTATAACATTCCATAAGAAGATTGGAACCAGCCACACGAATCTTCAGGTTCTTCATATCATCTACAGTCTTGATTTCATGTTTGCTGTTGGTCAGCTCACGGAATCCGTTTTCTGCAATACCCATGCAGTGAAGTCCGTATTCCCCGAGGATTTCTTTCAGTTTTTCTCCTGCTGCTCCGTCAAACTTGGCGTCTGCATCGTCGTAGGAGTCATAAATAAATGGCAGAGATACTACATTGAATCTTGGGTCAAATGCAGAATAGATCAGATTGGAATGCATGGAAATCTGTACCGGGTCTCCGTTCATCAGTGCCTGGATTCCCTCGGACTGGTTTCCGTTTGTCAGCTGGTCTGCTGCATAAACATTGACTTTGACTTTTCCTCCGGTGGCTTTTTCCATCAGTTCACCAAACTTACGTCCGCCGTCTGCCCAGGTACTTGTCTCTGTAGTGGAGCATGCAAAGTTCCAGGTCATTTCCGGCCAGTCAAGGTCACTGTGATCATCCACAGAGACTGTATCACCGGATTCTGCTGTAAACAAGTCTACCAGTTCTTTTGCATCATCATATCCTTCTTTCTGAAGTTCTTTGATGAACCATTCATCTACACCGTCTACTGCTTCCTTAAAGGAATCAATATCCATATCCGCCTTCTCAGTAATAGTCACACCATTTTTATCCTGCCAGCGTTCCATGATCTCTTTATCACCAGAACGGTTGATATAACGCTCATACTCTACTGCTTTCTGTCCTGCCTCATCTACAACAGCCTGCTGCTCCACTGTCAGCCCGTCATAAATCTCCTGATTGATACAGAAGAACAGGCAGTCGTAAATTGCATCCCACATAGAACAATATGGCTGCACTTCCTGTACACTTGCCGCATCGATAGCCGGAAGCGGGTTTTCTTGTCCTTCTACAGTGTTCTGCTGAAGAGCTGTGTATGTTTCGGACCAGTTCATGTTGGTTGCATCTGCTCCCCATCTCTTATAACATTCCATAAGAAGATTGGAACCAGCCACACGAATCTTCAGGTTCTTCATATCATCTACAGTCTTGATTTCATGTTTGCTGTTGGTCAGCTCACGGAATCCGTTTTCTGCAATACCCATGCAGTGAAGTCCGTATTCCCCGAGGATTTCTTTCAGTTTTTCTCCTGCTGCTCCGTCAAACTTGGCGTCTGCATCGTCGTAGGAGTCATAAATAAATGGCAGAGATACTACATTGAATCTTGGGTCAAATGCAGAATAGATCAGATTGGAATGCATGGAAATCTGTACCGGGTCTCCGTTCATCAGCGCCTGGATTCCCTCGGACTGGTTTCCGTTTGTCAGCTGGTCTGTTGCATAAACATTGACTTTGACTTTTCCTCCGGTGGCTTTTTCCATCAGTTCACCGAACTTACGTCCGCCGTCTGCCCAGGTGCTTGTCTCTGTGGTTGAGCATGCAAAGTTCCAGGTCATTTCCGGCCAGTCAAGATCACTGTAATCATCAATAGTGTTAAAAGATTCTGTCCCGTCACCGGAGTTCTCGGATCCGGAATCACCGGAATCGGAAGACTGTTCTCCTGTGTAGGAACCATTTTTTGCAAGAGCTTTCGGAAGTGCCACAGACACTGCCGGAATATAGGTAATGATCAGAAGTACAGCAACGCTGACAGCGATCATCGGCATAACTGCTTTGGAAATTTCCTGTAAGGTAACTTCCAGACCTTTCTTGATCTTGACACTGATGGCAACAAAAAGGTTGACACCTACCGGAGGTGTTACCTGTCCGATAGCCAGGTTGACAGTTGCCATTACACCAAATGCTACCACATCATATCCCAGTGCTTTACATACAGGAAGCATGATCGGTATAAAAATATACATCGCAGAGTTTGCATCAATAAAGCATCCGGCGATCAGGAAGATCACATTGACGATCAGAAGGAAAACAAACTGATTATGTGCAATGGATGCCAGCAGTTCAGAAGCTGCATTGGCAATACCAAACTTGGTACATACAAAAGAAAACAGGGAAGCACATGCAACGATCAGCATGATCCCACCAGTTGTCTTACAGGAGTCCACAAAGATATCAAAAAGATCTCTGAAAGATACTTCTCTGTAAATCACCATACCTACAAACAGACCGTATACTACAGATACAGCAGCAGCCTCTGTAGGTGTAAAAATACCGCCATAGATACCGCCCAGGATAATAACCGGCATCAGGAAGCCCCAGAAAGCATCCTTGAATGCATCCCAGCGTTCTTTACCGGAAGCCTTTTTTCTGGATGGCTGAATGTTGTGTTTTTTGGCCTCAACAAGTACTACCAGTACAAGAGCCACACCCATAAGGATTCCCGGTACAATACCTGCCATAAACATATCTGCAATAGATACTCCTGTAATAGATGCATAAACTACAAATGCGATACTTGGAGGTATGACAATGGCAATAGAACTGGATGTAGCCATCAAAGCAGTGGCAAATGGTGCGGAAAATCCTCCCTGTTCCACCATAGCCGGAATCAGAACTGCCCCAAGTGCTGCTACTGTTGCAGGACCGGAACCGGAAATTGCGCCGAAGAAACAGGCAACAATGACGCATACAATGGCGATGCCACCTTTTTTGTGTCCCACACAGGTATCTACGAACTTGATCAGTCGTTTGGAGATACCGGCTTTTGCCATGATATTTCCTGACAGAACAAAGAAAGGAATTGCCAGAAGCAAGAATTTGCTGATTCCTGAATACATGTTTGTTGCAACAATGGTAAGTGATGTTCCTGAATAAAGGATTGCACATACAGATGCAAGTCCCAGGCAGATGGCAATAGGCACACCCAGAATCAGGAAAACAAAAAATGAAATAAAAAGAATTGCACTGATCATTTATTTGTCCTCCTTATCGTTCACGCAGAAATCCAGACAGTATTCAATAAAATGAAGAATCATACAGCCTGCTCCAATGGGTACAAAAGACCAGAAGATCCATTCCGGCCAGTTCAGTACGAAAGTTCTCTTGCCGTTGGCAAGCTGAGTAAGAACTTTGTCCATACCATACTTAAAAAGAATTACTGAAAAAATAATACTCAGCACCGTAATCAGGATTACGGAAGGTTTTTTCAGTTTTTCAGGAAGACGGTCTGTAACCAGTGTCAGGCTGACCAGTCCGCCCTGTTCCCGGCAGGCAAGTGCTGCTGCCAGAAGTGTAATAAGTACAAATACTGCCACAACCAGCTCCTCAGTAAAGGACCAGGAACGATGGATGACATAACGGGAAAGTACATTTCCCACTGTCAGCACAAGAATCAGAAGTGTTGCGATCACAAGAATGACCTTTTCCACTGCTGCCAGTGCATTCATGAGTTTTTTGTATGTTTTCATACTCTCTCATCCCCTCTTTTGTTTTTTGGGTAAATTGCACAAAAAAAATCCATCCCCTAAGGGACAGACCTCTCTTTACAAAACCACCCTGTCTCTTTGCTCACCCTAACAGTCTATGAGCTGTTAAAGAATAGGATTATTTTACTGCGATTTGTCGTTGTAGTCAAGACATTTGTATGCAGTTCGCAGTATAAATATACACAAATTTTCTTTAAATGTCGTATATCCTACATGTAATATGCATAAACCCGGGTACTTCAGTCCCGGGTCATAAACATCAGAAGTGTACCGCCAGCAAAAGTCACTTCTGCTTCTGTATCAGTTATTTCATTACTTACCGTAAGACCACTGTCTGACGGTGTCAGGCGATGTCCATCGAGAGGATATTTGAATCCTTTCAGCGTCAGCCCTGTCACATCTCCCCCTATGGAAAAAAAGGAGACATATTTGCCAAACTGTGTTTCTCTTTGCAGCACAGTTCCACTTTCGATCAGTCTTATGTAATTGTACTGATCTACCAGATCCATACTGGTTCCTTTATTTTTTGCCATTACCAGCAGCCCGAAGTTTGCCAGCAGATGATCGATCCTGTTGCCGGTAGCTCCAAGAACTGTGATTCTTTTTGCCCCCCGGTCCATGGCATAATTGGCTGCTGACTGAGTGTCCGAATCATCTTTTTCCGGTTTCAGTCTCAGGATCTCTGTATTCTTCAGGGAATCCAGATACTGACTTCCCCTTTCGGAAAGACTGTCAAAATCCCCTACTACCACATCCGGCATATACTCTGTCTCAGCAAGGAACTCCAGTCCCCTGTCTGCTGCAATGATACAGGTATCCGGTTTTATTCTCTTTTTTAAAAAAGTAAGGGCAAAATCCTTCTGGATCGTGCCCCCACTTATGATAATCACATCATTCATATGATACCTCAGTCAAGTTCCCCTCTGATCTTGTCCATGTCTTTCATGATATGTCTTACATTGGAGGCAAGATCACCTTTGAATGCATAAGAACCTGCTACAAGAAGATTGGCACCAGCTTTCATAACAGTTTCCATTGTTTCATTGTTGATGCCACCGTCTACCTGAATATCCACATCCAGATTTTCCCTGTCAATGATCTCTTTCAGTTCAACAATCTTTTCGGTGCATTCCGGTATATATTTCTGTCCACCGAATCCCGGCTGAACAGTCATAATAAGAACCATATCCACATCTTCCAGAAGATGACTGATATCATTTACCGGAGTAGCCGGCTTAATAGATACACCGACTTTCACGCCCGCATCTCTGATCAGTTCGATGGCTCTTTCCAGATCTTCACAAGCTTCTGCATGAACAGTAATAGAATCTGCTCCGCAGTCAACAAAATCCTGAATATAACGTTCCGGTGCAGAAACCATAAGATGTACATCAAAAAACATTTTGGATTCTTTACGGATAGAACGGATCACCGGCATTCCAAAAGAAATGCTTGGAACAAAATCCCCATCCATAACATCAATGTGGAGCCATTTGACTCCCTCTTTCTCCAGTGTCTGAATCTGTTCGCCCAAACGGTTAAAATCCGCAGATAAGATGGAAGGGCACAACTGATATTCCATTTAATATCTCCTTTTCTCTTTCAATTCTTCATATAAACTAAGGTAATCTTCATATCGGATACTGCTGATCTCACCTCTCTGGAGAGCAGCTTTTACTTCACAGTCTGGTTCATGGATATGTCTGCATCCCTGAAACCTGCATTTTCCTTCGTATTTACGAAATTCCGGAAAATAATCTTTCAGCTCATGTTCTTCCATACCTGTAATATACAGGGAGGAGAATCCCGGTGTATCCATAAGGAATGTATCCTCACCAACAGGGATCACCTGGGAATGGCGGGTGGTATGACGTCCCCGCTTCAGCTTCTTACTTATTTCCCCAGTCTCCATCTGCACCTCTCCCTGAAGAAGATTGGTCAGTGAAGACTTGCCAACACCAGAAGGGCCTGCCACCACCGTAGTCTTGCCCTCCAGTGCTTTACGGATCTCATCTGTTCCTTCTCCTTCCAGTGTACTGGAAAGGATTACCTGATATCCGCAGTCTTTGTATACTTCATATAATTCTCTGGCTTCTTTTTCGGATACCAGATCTTTTTTGTTAAAACAGATTACTGCCGGAACCTCTTCCTGCTCCATCATGATCAGAAAACGGTCAAGAAGCATGAAGTTGGGTCTGGGCTTATCTGCTGCAAAGATCACAAATGCCTGATCCACATTTGCCACTGCAGGACGGATCAGGGAATTCTTACGTGGAAAGATCTCTACCAGATTCCCTTCTTTTTTGTCCGGATCCAGTACTGTGATCTCCACATTATCTCCTACCAGCGGCTTCTGTTTGTCCTTACGGAAAATTCCTTTGGCCTTGCATTCATAAAGTTCTCCGTCTTCACCGTAAACATAGTAAAATCCGGCAATTCCCTTGATGATTTTTCCCTGCATGTATTACTCTGCTTTCTTAAAGGTAAGTGGGTATGTTCCCAGCTGCTGGAAGTTACCATTGATCAGCTCAGATACATATAAAGTTCCCTCACTTACTCCCGGTTCACCGGTAACATCCAGTGTATAAGGGAATTCCAGTTTCTCACCATCTACGATCTTGGATGATTTGGATTCTCCGTTTACTTCCTGGATCAGTTCCAGACGGATGGCTCCACCCTGATATCCCTTCGGTGTATTCAATGCCTGTGTACATTTCCAGACTTCACCGTTGGCTGCCGCTTCACTCTGCTGTGCAGTATCGGCAGTGCTTTCTGTATCAGAAAAAGTATCTGCTGCTGTATCAGAGGTCTGATCTTCTTCTGCTGCCGGAGCCTGATCTCCACTGCTTACGGTAATGGTGATCGGCTGATCCGGATCCGCTGCTGTCTCTGCCTCAATACTCTGAGCGATTACTTCACCTGCAGGCACTTCTGAATTCTGTTCTTCCTGTACCTGGATATCCAGCCATTTACCTAGAGCAGTAATCGCATCATTTTTAGTCATTCCCACAACACTTGGAACTGATGCGCTGTCGCCCCAGTCAAGTCCTCTGCTGACATTCAGTGTAACTGCATCTCCTGCACTGACACTGGTGCCTTCTTCCGGTGATACAGACATTGCATATCCAGGTTCTACCAATGGATGGCCAGTTCCGTCATCTTCACTGTATTCTTTCTGAACTGTTACAGTCAGTCCCAGATCCTCCAGTGTCTGCTGTGCATCTACACCGGTCTGTCCGGAAACACCAGGAATGGTGATCTGCTGCTGACCTTTGCTGATATAATATTTGACAGTAGTATATTTCTCTACTTTGGTTCCCTCAGGAATATCCTGAGAAGAAATCTTGCCCTTCTGCTGTGTGGAGTTCTCTTCTCCCATCATCTGTTTGCCAAGTTTGACAGCCTCCAGAAGTTCTGTTGCTTCGCTTTCTGTCTTTCCTACCAGATCCGGAACTTCAACCATGTTGTCGTCTTTCTGGGAGTCTGCTGTGCTTTCGGTGCTTTCTTTCTGTGTATCACCGTTTCCTCCGATCAGGCCGGAGGTCTGTCCTACAAAAATGATCACACAGACCAGAATTGCCGCACCAACCAACAACATCATGATAGATAACAGACGACTGGAAGATTTCTTCTTTTTCTTTTTGGAGGATTTACCTTTAGAAAAATATTCATCGTCATCTCCGTCATCATAATCTGTATCGTAAACTTCCTCTTCCAGCTGTGCTACTTCTGGTTTCTTACCTCTGTTCTTTGGAGTGTGTTTAATCTCTCCCAGTTCTTCATCGGAGATCACAACTGTTTTGGCTTCGTTATCTACAGAAGACAGCTTTACAAAGTCTCCCTGTGGATCGATCAGAGAATGCTTCAGGTCTGCGATCACTTCTTCCATTCTCTCATAACGTCTGTTTACACTCTTCTGTGTACACTTCAGGATGATCTGTTCAAGGCTGTATGGAAGGTTCTCTGCGTAGACGCTTGGGGGAACCATCTCTTCCTGAAGGTGTTTGATGGCAATGGCAACTGTAGTATCTCCGTCAAAAGGAACCCTGCCTGTAACCATCTCATATAAAGTAATACCCAGTGAATAGATATCACTCTTTTCATCGCTGTATCCACCACGTACCTGTTCCGGAGAACTGTAATGTACAGATCCCATTACATTGGAACTGATGGTATTAGAAGAAGCTGCCCTTGCAATACCAAAGTCAGTCACTTTAACTTTACCGTCTGTAGATATTATGATGTTCTGTGGCTTCACATCTCTGTGAACGATTCCATGATTATGTGCTGCCTCCAAACCCATAGATACCTGAATGGCAATACTTGTGGCTTCTTTGATGGAGAGCTTGCCCTTTTTGGAAATATATTCCTTAAGAGTAATTCCCTCGATCAGTTCCATGACAATATAGTAAACTCCCTCATCGTCACCTACATCGAATACATTGACAATATTCGGATGGGTCAGGCCTGCCGCTGCCTGTGCTTCACTGCGGAATTTGCGGATAAATGTGGTATCCTCTCTGAATTCCGGTTTCAGTACTTTTACTGCCACGTAGCGGTTCAGCTTGTGATCCTTTGCCTTGTAGACATCTGCCATTCCGCCAGTGCCTATCTTTCCTAAAATTTCATAGCGCTCTGCTATTATCATTCCCGTCTTTAACATTTTTCTACCTCATTCGTGAATGGTTCTACCAATATGACTGCAATATTATCCTTACCACCGTTCTGGTTGGCTTCTCTTAAAAGCCTTTCCCCTTTCTGTGGCAGTTCCTTCGTCTGGTCCAGTATGATCTCTTCTAGTTTACTGTCCTCTACCATATTGCTCAGACCGTCAGAACACATAAGAATCACGCTGTCCGGTTCCATCTTCAGGTCAAAAAAGTCAATATCTACGGTTCTTTCTGCTCCAAGTGCTCTTGTAATGATGTTCTTGTCCGGATGATTTCTGGCCTCTTCCGGCTTGATCTCTCCGATGCGCACCATCTCTTCTACCAGTGAATGATCCTTGGTTATCTGATGGATCTGTCCCTGGATCACATAGAGACGGCTGTCTCCTACATTGGCAACATACGCATAATGCCCTACGATAGTGGCAACTACCATGGTAGTCCCCATTCCTCTCAGGGCTTCATTCCTCTGTGCCTGTTCCAGAATCTCCGTATTAGCAGTCTCAATGGCATGACGAATCACCTTGATAGGGTTAAAATCCGCATCTTTTCGAATCTCTTCCACCAGAGTCTGAACAGCATGGGAAGACGCATAGTCTCCTGCATTATGACCGCCCATTCCATCGGCTACCACAAAAAGATTCGGAAGATTTCCCACCGGGTTTTCGGAAACGAACACATAATCCTGGTTCATCTTCCGCTTCTGCCCTACATCCGTAGCTGAATATACCCTCATGTCACTTCTCACTTTCTGTTTTTTCCATGTAACGTTTTCTTAACTGACCACAGGCACCGTCAATATCGCTGCCCATTTCCCTTCTAATAGTACCATTTATTCCACATTTTTCAAGATTTATTTTGAAATTCTCCACAGCCTGTCTGGTAGAACGAACAAAGGATCTCTCCCTTACAGGATTGACCGGAATGAGATTTACATGACAGTTCAGTCCTTTAAGACGACCTGCTAATTCCTGTGCGTTCTCCCTACTGTCGTTGACACCTGCTACCAGAGAATATTCAAAAGTGATCCTTCTGCCTGTTTTTTCAAAATAATTACGACAGGCTTCAAGAAGTTCATCAATGGAGTATTTATTAGCTATCGGCATCAGCTCCCGGCGTTTTTCGTCGTTGGGTGCATGAAGGGAAACTGCCAGGGTCATCTGGAATTTCTCTTCTGCCAGTTCATAGATCTTTGGTACCAGTCCACAGGTAGATACTGTCAGATTTCTCTGGCTGATGTGGATTCCTCCATCTTCTGTAAGAATATGGATAAACCGGAGAAGATTATCATAGTTATCCAGAGGCTCTCCTGTTCCCATAACTACTACATTTGAAACTCTCTCCCCTGTAGATTCCTGGATCCTGTAAATCTGATCCAGCATCTCAGAAGGAAGAAGATTCCTGGTAAGACCGCCAATGGTGGAAGCACAGAATCTGCATCCCATCCTGCAGCCTGCCTGGGAAGAAATACAGACTGAATTTCCATGTTTGTATTTCATAAGTACACTTTCGATCATGTTACCGTCAGAAAGACGGAACAGGTATTTTCTGGTACCATCGATCTTTGAAATCTGTACATCCAGAGTCTCCAGCACGGTAATCGGATACTCTTCCAGTTTCTGCCGGAGTCCCTTTGGAAGATTGTTCATTTCATCATAGGAAGTCACCAGATGCTCATGGAGCCAACTGTAAATCTGCTTTGCCCGGAAAGGTTTTTCACCGATCTTTACCATAAGCTCTTTCAGTTCTTCCAGATTCATTGATTTGATATCTGTCATATTACTTTCCTTTTTAATTATTTTCTTCTGAATCTTGCAATAAAGAATCCATCGGTACCATGCACACCGGGCAGAAGCTGCAGATACCCAAGGCTGGTAGTCTCGGATCTCAGTTCTTCCGGAACAAATTCATCAATGCTTTCCAGCTTAAATGGATGGTTATTCAGAAACCACATCATATTTTCTTCGTTTTCTTCTTTTGCTATGGTACAGGTACTGAAAATCAGTACACCTCTTGGTTTTACATATTCTGCTGCTTTGTCCAGAATATTTCGCTGGAGGATCACCAGTTCCTCTTCTTTCTGTGCTGTGGAACGGTATTTGATCTCCGGTTTCTTACCAATAACGCCATATCCTGAGCAGGGTACATCTGCCAGAACAATATCTGCTTTACATTCGGATTCCACATCAAAAACAGTGGCATCCTGGACTTTTGCCTGTACATTGATCGAACCTGCTCTGTGAATATTCTCTTCAATCAGATTTACCTTGTACTGACTTACATCCCGAGCATCTACTGTCCCAAAACCTTCCATCTTGTCACCCAGATGGAGGCTTTTGCCGCCAGGTGCTGCACACATATCAATGATATAATCCCCTTTCCGGGGATTGGCAACCTCTCCTACCAGCATGGAACTGACATCCTGTACAAGAATTTTCCCCTGGATAAAAGCATCCAGTGCAAGAATATGATTATAGTCAGAAATCCTTTTTGCGTAGGGAAGATAAGGTGCATCTTCTACGGTTACTCCCTGATTCTTAAGGCTTTCACAGGTATCCTCCACAGAATTCAGGTATGTACGACAACGTACAGTCACCGGTTTTTCCTTAAGGAAATCTGCCAGTATCTTCTCTGTAATCTCTTCTCCATAATCCTTAAGCCAGCGATTTACCAGTTCTTCCGGCATGGAATAACGGACTGAAAGATAACGGACCAGATCAGTTTCTCTGGAAGGATACTGAAGTTCATCCATCTGTCTTGCAATGGTGCGGAGTACTCCGTTTACAAAAGGTTTCAGATTATAAAATCCCTTTCGCTGTGCCAGCTTCACTGCTTCATTACATACTGCACTGTCCGGCACCCGATCCATAAACTTCAGCTGATAGACTGCACTTCTCAGGATCTCTCTGATCGGCGGCTTCATCTTATCTACGGTAACTTTCGAAAAAGAATCTATTATATAGTCAATGAAAATCCGATATTCCAGAGTTCCCTCACAGACTCTTGTGATAAATGCACGTTCCTGTTTCGGAAGAAACTGATATTTGGACAGTGCATTCCTGATAGCAATATGACTGTGTTCTCCTTCTTCGTTGATCTGAAGAAGGATTTCCAGTATCATTTCTCTTGTATTAATTCCACTAGTCATCTCTTCGTCTTCCTCCTGCAAGTATTAAAAGTCTCAGAAGCTGAAGGATGGAAGCTGCCAGTGCTGCCACATAGGTCATAGCTGCTGCAGTAAGTACCTTTCTTGCACCTTTCGTCTCATCCATTCCCAGTATTCCTGTGGACTGGAGCATTTTTAAGGCTCTGGAAGAAGCGTTAAACTCCACCGGAAGCGTAACCAGCTGAAACAGTACAGCAAGAGAAAAAAGAACAATACCTGCTGTAGTAAGAGGTCTTATCCCGGCAATCAGTCCGATCAGAAACAATGGCCAGGACAGACTGCTTCCCAGATTTGCTGCAGGAACCAGTGCACTTCTTACTTCCAGTGGTCCATAATTCAAAGCATGCTGAATAGCGTGACCACATTCATGAGCTGCCACACCTACAGCCGCCAGTGAAGTTTGTCCGTAAATATCCTGAGAAAGATTCACTGTTTTGTTTCTGGGATCATAATGGTCTGTCAGGCTTCCCGGAATCGCTCTTACCTGAACATCTGTGATCCCTGCTGCCATAAGGATCCTTCTTGCTGCCTCTTCTCCTGTCAGACCAGATGCGCTGCGCACTCTCCTGTAATAAGCAAAAGTACTTTTCAGTTTGGCTGATGCAGCCAGTGACAAAAGCATTCCTATTATAAGCAGAATGTACGTAGGGTCAAAATAATATCCATAACCATATCCGTATCCCATACTATCACTCCTTATGATCTGTCAATATTGTTCCTTCTGTTACCTGGTAACCTCGAAGGAAAGCATCTGTCTCCATTCTTTTTTTGCCTTCCAGCTGTACTTCCTGAAGAACCAGGATTTTCTCACCACAGGCAACGTGAATACCTTTTTTATCCACACCCACAATGGTCCCTGGTGCTGCTTTTCCACTTTCAGCGTCTTCTACAACAGCTTTCCACACTTTCAGTGTCTTATTATTAAGGTAAGTATAAGCACTTGGCCATGGGTTCATACCACGCACCAGACGTTCCAGCACTTCTGCGTTTCTGGAAAAATCCAGAAGTCCCATTTTCTTTGTGATCATGGCTGCATACGGTGTGGGGCTTTCCTCCGGCTGCTTTGTATAGGTAGCAGTACCATTCTCAATAGATGGAATGGTCTGGATCAGAAGAGAAGCTCCTGTCTCTGCCAGTCTGTCAAAAAGACTTCCACCTGTTTCATCTTCACTTAAAGTAACCACTGCCTGAGAGATCATGTCTCCTGTATCCAGCCCCATTCCCATCTTCATAATAGTAACGCCGGATTCTTTTTCTCCGTCGATCACTGCCTGCTGGATCGGTGCAGCACCTCTGTATTTCGGCAAAAGAGAAGCATGGATGTTAATGCATCCATATTTTGGCATATCCAGGATCTCTTTCGGAATGATCTGGCCAAAAGCAGCAACTACGATCATATCCGGTGCAAGATTCTTCAGTACTTCCACAAACTCAGGATCTCTCACTTTCTGTGGCTGATATACCGTGATCTCATGTTTCATTGCTTCTTCTTTCACCGGTGTTGGAAGAAGTGTCTTGCCTCTTCCCTTTGGTTTGTCCGGCTGTGTTATTACAGCAGTCACTTCATATCCGGCTTTTACAAGTGCAGCCAGAGGTGGTACTGCAAAATCCGGTGTTCCCATATAAACAATTTTCATATTTACCACTGTTCCTCTTCATCTTCGTCATAATTGGTTCTATGAAGTTCTCCTTCTACCAGATCTGTATACATCTTTCCATCCAGATGGTCGATCTCATGGCAGAATGCTCTGGCAAGAAGTTCTGTTCCTTCATAGATCACTTCGTTCATATCTTCATCCATGGCTTTGACCTTTACATAGTTCGGTCTGGTAACCTGTCCCGCCATTCCCGGCACACTTAAGCATCCCTCGTCACCGGTCTGCTCACCGGATGTCTCCAGAATCTCAGGATTGATCAGGACGATGGGGCCATCACCTACATCGATCACTACGATACGTTTCAGGATTCCTACCTGTGGTGCTGCAAGGCCTACACCCATTGCCTCATACATGGTATCCAGCATATCGTCGATCAGGGTTACGATCTTTGGTGTTACCTCTTTTACCGGTTTGCTGATCTTACGCAGTACCGGATCTTCTTCTGTTCGGATTGTTCTCAGTGCCATAATTTTTATTCCTTTCTTTTCTCTTTTGCATCTGTATTTTGAATTTCTCTGATATTATCTACAGTTTAACTGTAATCCATCTGTATATATAATTTCCGGAATCCGGAATTTGCTTCAATATATTTTTCTGTTTTCTGTTTTATTTCCATAAGAACCTGTTCGTCCTTATGTTTCAGGTAAATAACTTTCCGGTAAATGTCATTGACCTTGCCGACTGCTGCATAGGCAGGACCAATAATATGGACTCCATATTTCCTGCTGATCCGTTCTGTAAAACGTCCCAGATATTCCATGCCCTGCTCCAGAAGTTCTTCATTCTCCCCGGAAGCAAGGATTGCCAGCATATGGGCTGCCGGTGGATAATCCATCATCATCCTGTAGGACATCTCTTCCTGATAAAAGGTCTGATAATCCTGTCTGGCTGCTGCCTGGATACTGTAATGTTCCGGATGATAGGTCTGAATAATTGCCTCTCCCGGCACTGTTCCTCTGCCGGAACGTCCCACTGCCTGGGTAAGAAGCTGGAAGGTCCTCTCGCTGCAACGAAAATCTGCTGCATTAAGAGAAAGATCTGCTGCCACTGCCCCCACCAGTGTAACTTCCGGAAAGTCATGTCCTTTCACGATCATCTGGGTTCCTACCAGAATGTCTGCCTCATGTGCTGCAAAAGATGCCAGGATCTTCTCGTAACTGCCTTTGGTCCGGGTAGTGTCATAATCCATACGGAGGATTCTGGCATCTGGAAAGTTTTTGCGGAGAACCTGTTCAATCTGCTGGGTACCTGCCTTGAATCCTCCAATATAAGGAGATCCACAGATGGGACACTGATCTACTCTGGCTCTCTCGTAGCCACAGTAATGGCATATAAGCTTTCCATTGTTATGCTCTGTCAGTGCTACATCACAGTGCGGACATTTCAGTGCAGTTCCACAGGAACGGCAGGAAACAAATCCCGCATAGCCTCTCCGGTTCAGAAACAGTATGGTCTGTTTCTTTTCTTTCAGTCTTTTATGGATGGCTTTTTTCAGTGGTCTGCTTAAGGCAGAACGGTTTCCTGCTTTCAGCTCTTCCCGAAGATCCACAATGGATACCTCCGGAAGTGGTCTGTCTGCAAATCTGGTGTTCATTTCCACCAGTGCATATTCACCGTCCTTTGCTCTGGTATAAGCTTCCAGAGATGGAGTTGCTGATCCCAGTACTACTTTTGCCCCTTCCATCCGTGCCCTCTGTACAGCCACTTCTCTTGCATGATATCTGGGACTGTTTTCACTTTTGTAAGTCTGCTCATGTTCTTCATCTATAATGATCAGTCCAAGATTACTGAAAGGTGTAAAAAGTGCAGACCTGGGACCTACCATGATCTGGATCTCCCCAAGCTTTGCCCTCTTAAACTGATCGTATCTTTCTCCTGTGGAAAGTCTGGAATTCAGTACGGAAACTTTTTCTCCAAACCATCCATAAAATCTTCTTACTGTCTGATAGGTAAGTGCGATCTCCGGGATCAGTACGATCACCTGTCTGCCCTCTTCTACCACTTTCTCGATAAGTTTCATGTATACCTGGGTCTTACCGCTTCCGGTAACTCCATGAAGGAGTACAGGTCTGGATTCGGGCTGTTCCCACTCCTGAAAGATCTTATCCAGTGCTTCCTGCTGAAATTCTGTAAGACCGGACAGTTCTTCTCTTGGAATATTTTCCACATCCACAGGAATCCTGTAGACTTCATCCTGCTGAATCCGGATCACACCCTGATCTGCCAGAGGATTCAGAACACTGGCTGTTGCTCCCAGTCTTTTGGAAGCTTCTGTGTAATCCAGCTTTTCCTCAGTAAGAAGTGCCCGAAGGAGACGGACTCTTGCACGACACCTGCCTCCTTCCAGCTTCGCAGCCAGTTCTTCTGCTTCTTTTTTGTCTATATTAAGACATATGGTTCTTTTTTCCCTGGCTTTAACCTTTTCTCTTACCGGAAGTACTGTCTTAAGGGACTGTGCCATAGTGGAGCCATAGCGTTCCCGCATCCATGCAGCCAGACTGATCAGCCGGGCTTCTGTAGTCTCCTGACTGCTCAAGAGTCCCCGGAGAGGCTTGATCCTGGATGGTTCAAACTTTGGTTCACTGCCAAGTCCGATCACATATCCCTTCCGTTCACGATTGCCGTTTCCAAAAGGGATATTCACCACCATTCCTACCTGTATTTCTTTTTCCAGTTCTTCCGGTACCAGATACTGAAAACTCCGGTCCAGTTTTTCATGAGATATATCTACAATGACATCCGCATAAATCATTGATCTGCTCTTTCTTTATCCTCCTGAAGGATTTCCTGGATCAGAACTCTCTCATCCATAGGATACTTCTTTCCTTTGATCTCCTGGTAATCTTCATGTCCCTTACCTGCCAGAACTATGATATCTCCTGGTTCTCCATGATGGATGGCATAGGCAATGGCTTCCTTGCGGTCACAGATCTCCACGTATTTGCCATTGGTTCTTCCGATTCCTGTCTTGATATCATCAATGATATCCTGAGGTTCCTCAAACCTGGGGTTATCGGAAGTGATGATGGTAAGATCTGCCATTTTTCCGGAAACTTCTCCCATTTCGTAACGACGGGATTTTGCCCTGTTCCCACCACATCCAAAAAGACAAACCAGTCTATGTGGATGGTACTCACGAAGTGTGGTCAGAAGGCTTTCCAGAGCCATTGCATTATGCGCATAATCGATCATCAGAGTAAACTCATCTGAAACTTTGACCATTTCGATACGTCCTTTTACTCTTGCCACTTTCAGAGCTTTGATAATGTTCTCCTGGGATACCTTGAAATGACGGCAGATGGCAATGGCAGTCAGGGAATTATAAATACTGAACTTGCCCGGAATGTCGATCTCCACCGGAAAATCCATAAGCCCCTTTACATGGTAGTAGATACCAAGATATCCTCTTCCACCGGTCATATGTGCATCTTCTGCACGAAGATCTGCCTCTGGTGAAAATCCATAAGTTTCCAGCTGACAGGTATGGTCTTTGATAATCCGTTCAAAATGTTCATCGTCTCTGTTCACAATACCAACTTTACACTGACGGAGCAACATGGACTTACAGGAAAGATAATGGTCAAAATCTCTGTGTTCATTTGGTCCGATATGGTCCGGTTCAATATTGGTAAAAATACCGTAATCAAATACAAAACCCTGTGTTCTGTGAAGCATCAGTCCCTGGGAAGATACCTCCATAACAACACAGTCACATCCTGCTTCTACCATTCTGTGAAAATAATCCTGGATCACATAAGATTCCGGTGTGGTATTGGCAGCAGGGATCACTTCATCTCCGATAATAGCTTCAATAGTTCCAATAAGCCCTACCTTGTATCCTGCATTTTCCAGGATAGACTTCACCATATAGGTAGTGGTGGTCTTGCCTTTGGTTCCTGTAATACCAATGGTTTTAAGTTTTTCTGCCGGATGACCAAAATATGCTGCTGAAATAAAAGCCATTGCATAACGGGTATCCTTAACTTTGACCACTGTTACATCAGAAGGTGCCTTTACATCATCTTCTACTACCAGTGTTTTTGCGCCTTTGGCAATTACATCTTCCACAAACTTATGTCCATCTACCACTGCACCTTTGATGCAGATAAAAAGTGAATCTTTTTCTGCTTTACGGGAATCGTATACCACAGAACTTACTTCCTGTTCTGTACTGCCCTGACAGCAGGTATATTCCAAGTGTTCCAATAAAGATGATAATTTCATTTTTTTACTCCTTTTTACAATGCTGTTGGAGTTACTCCACAACGATACTATATCTACGAATTGTTTCATATAATGCACTCCATTATAGCATAGCACAGGTCGGAATCATTTTCAATGTTTTAGGTCTTCCCTGACGCTTCTCCCGGGCTTCGATAATTTTTTTGCAAAAACTGACTGTATTTTACTTGTCATATACTGTCTTCCGACGTATAATAGAGGCATGAAACGGGGAGCTGGCTGAAGTCGGCTGAGAGGAAACTGATTGGTTTCGACCCATAACCTGATTTGGATAATGCCAACGTAGGGGAATAACCGGAATGCTCTCAGGAGGTACCCTTATGGTATCTCCTTTTTCGTTGCAATTCACCAGGTGTTTCAATGTTACTGTTTGCAGAAACCTGGTCAAAATCTTTTCTGGCAACAGTAACTATTCTATTTTTTTAGGAGGTCTGATAATGGATTCAAAAGGAACTTCAACACAGAAACTTGCCATAGCAGGAGTTCTCACTGCTGCTGCAGTAGTCGGCAGTCTCATCAGCATTCCCATTGCGGGAAGCAAATGTGCTCCTGTACAGCATATGGTCAATGTATTTGCAGCTGTTCTTCTTGGTCCCTGGTGGGGATTTGGCATCGCTTTCTGTGCCAGCCTGATCCGCAATGTTCTGGGGATTGGCAGTTTTCTCGCTTTTCCGGGAAGTATGATCGGTGCACTCTGCTGTGGTCTTATGTATCATTTCACAGGCAAACTTTCTCTTACCTGCGCTGCTGAGGCCCTGGGTACCGGTATTCTGGGTGGTCTTGCTGCCTATCCTGTTGCCAAACTTGCCATGGGACTGGCACCTGCCGGTTTTACTGTGTACATGATCCCGTTTTTTATTTCCACTTTTACAGGAAGTGTGCTGGCTTTTATCCTTCTGAGAGTTTTTGAAAAAAGCCAGATTCTGCACACTGTCAGGAGATAACTTATGATTTCTGCAGATAAGTATAACAAAAATACCACAACAAAAAATGCCGATAATAATCACAATAATATGGAAGGAATTCTTCAGTCCATAAGAAGAAACGCGCCAAAAATACACTGTATCACCAACCCAGTAACTATGCAGGATGTGGCAAATATCCTTCTTGCAGCAGGCGGAAGTGCCATTATGGCCCGGGATCCAGAGGAAGTTTCAGAAATCACCTCCATCTGTCAGGGAACCCTTCTTAATACAGGAGTTCCTGATGAACGGATCCTTCGGTCCTGTATTCTTGCCGGAACCAGAGCCCATACCCTGAGACATTCTGTAGTACTGGATCCTGTTGGAGTGGGTGCCAGCTCTTTCCGCAGAAAAATGCTCCGGGAACTTCTGGCACAGGTATCTCCCGATGTTATCCGATGCAATCAGGAGGAGGCCTTTGTACTGAACTCTCTCCTGTCTCCTTCGGAAAAAATATCCCACCCTGCCGGTGTGGAAAGCAGTCTCTCTTTTGACCGGGAGACACTTGCTTCCCTGGCTCTCAAAACTGCCAGTCTCTACCAATGTGTGATCCTTATTTCTGGCAATGAAGACGTTGTGTCAGATGGAACCCAGGTCCGTTTTCTTCAGGGCGGGGATCCCCGTATCCGTCGTATTACCGGTGGCGGCTGTATGCTTTCGGCACTCTGTGCCCTTTTTGCCTGTGCAGATGCACCACTTTTTGAAAGTATTTCTACGGCAGGACACATGTGGAAGCTTGCCTCCCTGGAAGCAGGCTTAAGAACAGATCTTCACTCCGGAGGCATCGGAAGTTTTCATGTACATCTTTTTGATACTCTGGAACGCTTAATATACGAAAGGCAGGCACTATGAAAATCACACCAGAACAACTGAAATTATATGCTGTTACAGACCGGACCTGGCTCTCTGAAGGTGAAACTCTTGTTTCCGTAACAGAAGAACTTCTGAAAGCAGGGGTTACCTGTGTACAGCTCCGGGAAAAACAGGCAGACGATGAGCAGATCCTGAAAGAAGCCATTGCTCTCCGGGAACTCTGCCATCAGTACCATGTACCTCTGATCATCAATGACAGACCGGATCTGGCTCTCAGAGCCGGGGCTGACGGAGTCCATGTAGGACTTTCCGATATGGGTATCCAGAAAGCCAGGGAAATGCTTGGAGCAGATTTTATTATCGGCGGCAGCGCACATAATCCTGAAGAAGCACTGGAAGCCCAGAAAGCCGGGGCTGACTATCTGGGATGCGGAGCAGTTTTTGGAAGTACCACCAAAACCAATGTCTCCTGCCTTCCCTTTGATACACTTTGCCAAATCTGCGAAAGTGTTCAGATACCAGTAGTAGCTATTGGTGGTATCCGTCCAGATAATGTTCATGAGCTTTCCGGCTCAGGAATCGCAGGCGTTGCTGTGATCAGCGGTCTTTATGCTGCTGCTGACAAAGCTGCGGCAGCCAGAACATTTCTTGATTTTACAGAAAGGAGCCGTGTTACTGTTCACAGGTTTCTGTGAACGTAGTGAACAGTAACGGAACTGTTTATGAAAACTGTACTTACTATCGCAGGCAGTGACTGCAGCGGCGGTGCCGGTATACAGGCTGACATCAAGACTATGATCATGAACGGAGTCTATGCCATGAGCGTTATCACTGCCCTCACTGCCCAGAATACCACAGGAGTCTTTGGCATTCAGGAGAGTCCGGTAGAATTTGTAGACCAGCAGATAGACTGTGTATTCCAGGATATTTTTCCTGACGCTGTAAAGATTGGTATGCTCTCCTCTCCGGAGATCATGCACCATGTGGCAGCCGGTTTACAGAAATACGAAGCCAGACATATTGTGCTGGATCCGGTAATGGTTTCTACCAGCGGTCACAGACTTATGCAGAAAGAAGCAGAGGAAACTCTGCAGAAAGAACTTTTTCCTTTGGCAGAAGTAATCACTCCCAACATCCCGGAAGCAGAAGTCCTGACAGGGCTTAAGATCACAGATGCAGATTCCATGGAACTGGCCGCCAGAGCTATCTCCAATGAGTTTCACATATCTGTTCTTCTGAAGGGAGGACACCGGATAGAAGATGCCAATGATCTTCTCTATACAGACGGTAAGACACAATGGCTGAAAGGGGAACGTATTGACAACCCCAATACCCATGGAACAGGATGTACTCTCTCCAGTGCCATTGCTTCCAACCTTGCCAAAGGCTATGATCTTACAGATTCTGTGATCAGAGCCAAATCCTATCTTACAGATGCCCTCCGGGCAGATCTGAACCTTGGAAAAGGATCCGGACCTCTGGACCATTCCCTGGGTGACTATGCAAAGAAGTTTTTTTATTGATCTTATATAATTTTACAAACAGGAGGAATGAATTTATGACAACTTATACAACTCAGATGGACGCAGCCCGCAAAGGGATCGTAACACCACAGATCAAAACTGTTGCCGAAAAAGAACATATGCCGGTAGAAAAAATGATGGAACTCGTGGCAGAAGGTAAAGTTGCCATCTGTGCCAACAAACATCATACCGGTCTGAACCCTGAAGGGGTGGGAAGCATGCTCCGTACCAAGATCAATGTAAACCTTGGTGTATCCAGAGACTGCAAAGACTATGACATAGAAATGCAGAAAGTCATGAAAGCAGTAGACCTTGGTGCAGAAGCTATCATGGATCTTTCCAGCCATGGAAACACTCAGCCATTCCGTCAGAAACTTACTCACGAATGCCCTGCCATGATCGGAACTGTACCTGTTTACGACAGTGTTATCCATTATCAGAGAGACCTTTCTGAGTTGACTGCACATGATTTTATTGATGTGATCCGTCTCCATGCAGAGGACGGTGTTGACTTCGTTACTCTCCACTGCGGAATCACC
>OLPV01000938.1_pt1 | contig 23347 bp, 14 predicted proteins | sample 1671961 | NCBI WGS metagenome assembly OLPV01 (sample SAMEA3136630, study PRJEB25190) | human gut metagenome | biome: human gut; feature: human-associated habitat; material: faeces | place: Austria | collected 2013
AGGTCAAAGGGGTCAACCGGGTAGTGTACGACATCTCCTCCAAACCGCCGGCAACGATCGAGTGGGAGTAATGCTTTAATTTCAGGCACGGAATGTGCTGTCTTTGCCATCGCTTTGAGAAAACATCTGGAATACTTGAGCGCATTGGCGCTGGTGTTGTTCGCGTTCTTCTTTGCATCAACCAACCTCTTCACCCACGTCCATGAGGGTCCGGAGGGAAAGATTGTGCATTCTCATCCGTGGAGCGGGAAGGCGCATAGTCACAGCGACACCGAGTTGCAGCTCCTTCAACTCATCTCAAGCAATATATTCGAGGCGAGCGAGCGGATCAGTGTCACGGTGTCAGACAGCCCGGTTGTTCCGTATCATCCGTCAGGGGTCTTGCCGGAAGTAGCCCAGACAGTATTCCATCACGTTCTTGGACTCAGGGCTCCTCCGCTATCGTTATAATCACATGTCTACTTGAAAAGTAGAGCCGTAGTCCGCATGGCCCGCTGCCGGGTCGTGCCTATTCCCGAATTTGATATAACGATAGAATATTCATGAAAACAACACATATTTTCGCCACTGTTGTGGCTATACTCATGGAGTCCATGAGTGGACATACTTATGCACAGAGCAGAAAAACAGACGCGAGCGTTTCCGGTCACGTCATCGACGCGAAGACCGGAGAGCATCTTCCTTACGTTACCGTGATGATAGGCGGCACCCAGATAGGCATCCAGACATCATCTTCCGGACATTATTCAATCAGGAACCTTCCTTTGGGCAAGCATGAGATCATCGCGACTTCAATTGGCTATAAAGACGCTTCTGTCACTCTTGAGTTCAAGGCCGGTCAGTCGTACGAGGCCAATTTCAGCCTTGAGCGGGAGAATCTGTCTCTTGACGGGGTGGTGGTCAGCGCCACCAGGAATCATTCCTCCAGAAAAGAGGCTCCAGCGCTTGTCAATGTCATAGACAGCAGGATTTTCGCCACCACCTCGTCTCCGACCCTGGCGGAAGGACTGACTTTCCAGCCGGGTGTCAGGGTGGAAAACGACTGTCAGAACTGCGGATTCACGCAGGCCAGAATCAATGGCCTGGACGGCCACTATTCACAAGTCCTCATCGATTCCAGACCAGTGTTCTCGGCGCTTGCGGGCGTGTATGGTCTGGAGCAGATCCCATCCTCGATGATTGACCGCGTGGAAGTGGTGCGCGGGGGTGGCTCCGCGTTGTTCGGAGCATCCGCGATCGGAGGCACCATCAACATAATCACAAAGGAAGCGATGAGTTCAAGCGCCGGAATCAGCCATGACCTCACCTCCATCGGGGTAAGCGGTGCCTTGGACAACAACACCAGCCTGAACGCATCAATGGTGACGGATGACGGAAGAGGGGGCCTGTTCGTGTTCGGGCAGAAACGTTTGAGGGATGGCTATGACGCGGACGGTGACGGGTTCACGGACATTCCTATGATCAATTCCATCACAGTAGGTACAAGAGGACACCTCCGCGTGAATACTTTCTCCAAAATCAGGCTGGAGTATCATGGAACCAAGGAGTTCCGGCGAGGGGGAGATCGTCTGGATCTTCCGGCTCATGAAGCGCTTATCGCGGAGCAGACGGAACACACGAACAACAGCGGATCTTTGAGCTATGACGGGCAAAGTCAGGATGGCCGGCAAATTTGGAACGCGTATGCTTCCGCCCAGCACATCAGAAGGAGCAGTTATTACGGAACAGGGAAGGATCCGAATGCGTACGGAAAGACCACCGACCTCACCGCGGTCTTCGGCGGTCAATATTCCTACAAGTTTGACTGTCTGCTGTTCATGCCGGCGCAGTTGACCGCCGGTCTGGAATATAACTATGACGACCTGAACGATGTCTCCTTTGGCTATGACTACAAAACCTCTCAGAAGGTACGCATTTTCGGCTCCTATCTCCAGAATGAGTGGAAGAACGCCCGCTGGAGCCTCCTCGCCGGGGTTCGCATGGACAAGCACAGCCTTATTTCACGGCCAGTGCTCTCTCCGAGGGTGAATATCCGTTACAGTCCTTTCCGTGATCTGAGCTTCCGCGCCATCTATGCGGGAGGATTCCGCGCTCCACAGGCTTTTGACGAGGATCTGCACATCTCCGTCGCAGGCGGTAAACGGATACGCATCAGGCTCGCGGATAACCTGAAGGAAGAGCGTTCCCATTCGTTCAGCACTTCCGCCGACTGGTATCACACCTTCGGTACCGTCTCTTTGAACCTGATGGCGGAAGGATTCCTTACAGTGTTGAAAGATACTTATGCGCTGAGGGAGACCGGAGAAAAGGCAGATGGGGGAAAGAGTAATATTATGGAAAGATACAACGGCTCGGGCGCTAAGGTTTACGGATGCACTCTGGAGGGAAGACTTGCTGTCGCTAATGAACTCAGTCTCCAGGCAGGTGTCACTTTGCAGAGAAGCCGTTATGACATCGCGCAGAAATGGAGTGACGATCCCGATGTCGCCCCGACGCGGGAATTATTCCGCTCGCCGGATTGCTATGGCTACATGGTGGCTTCCTACAGTCCGTTCAGGAACTTTGACATAGACCTTTCCGGCACATATACCGGATCGATGCTAACTCAGCACATGGCCGGTAGCGGCACAAAAGTGGATGTCGCCGTCCGCACTCCTTCATTCTGGGACATGGGCTGCAAGGTCAGCTACGGGTTCAGCGTCCTGGACATCTGTCGTCTAAAGTTGCACGCCGGAATCAAGAACATTCTCAATGCTTACCAGAAGGACTTCGACAAGGGGGAGAACAGGGACTCTGGCTACATCTACGGCCCGTCCCTCCCGCGTTCACTGGTCTTCGGCGCCGGACTGAGCTTCTAAAAGAGTCCGTTGGCGTCGAAGACTTGGGAATAGTAATACGGGGCGGAATAGCCGGTCACTATGAGGCCTTTGGGAACCTCCGTGTCGGCGGTCAGTCTGCCATCCTTGTAGATCCAGAAATGGTTCGCCACCTTGCGGTTCTTGGAAAAATATTCAAAATCAAGGTTGCTCCCAAAGAGCGCTATCTCCCCCTCGTCTGACATCGCGAAACAGTCGCAGTGCTTGACAAGAGATTCTTGAGGTCCCCTGCCGTAACCAATGCTCTTGCCGACAAACGTCCCGTCGGTTCCGAATTCGTACATGTCACAGGTGTAACTGTCGAAATAATAAATATTTCCGGATGGCGTGATTCCGGAGTAGGAACGTCCTGAACTGAGCGTTGAGTCAGGGAAATCCAGACGGATTTCTTCAAGGTTGAGTCTGGTCGGCCCAGTGACCGGTTTGTCCGTTTTTACGCGCGGGATTCGTGAATAGAGATTCTTGTCGCTTTGGTTGGCGCACGACATTGCGGCTAAGAGTGAACCGGCGATGATTGTCGTCAAGGTTACGTTTTTGGAAAAAATACCACCGTTGGCGAGGACATCATCGGTACAACCCGTCAATAACCGCGATGCGGCAGTCATTCGTGGCACCATTTACCCGGACAGGGCGCGAAGCGCAGGTGCCTCGTGTGACTGCCGCATCGCGGCGTCCAAACGAATATTGTTTTATTTAACATGTGCGATTGAATAGACCGGAGCGATCTTCTCAAGCCGGTTGCGGCCGTAGAGCCCGTCCAGTTCTGCGAGGAATATGAACTCGGTGACCTTGACACCATATTCCTTGCCATCGACGGTGATCTTCAGGGCGTCAAGAGCCTTGGCGATGCCCTCCGCGGTGCCGCCGGTGGCCAGAACGTCATCGATGATGGCGATCTTGAATATTCCATCCTCAGCCTTGCCGGCCGCGATGTCGGATTTGCGGAAGTAGAGATTGTCGGGGCCATATTCCTTCATAATCTCGATGCTTTGCAGGTCGTCGCCGGAGTGAGGCAGCTTGCCCTTCTTGCGGAACGGCACGACATTGGTCACTCCGCTGTCCGAGGTGAGGAGCGGCGCGCAGAACAGGAACGCGCGGGCCTCGGGGGCTGCAACGGTCGGTGCGGTCACGTGCCTGCCGATCTCGCCGATCAGCTTGGTGAAGACCTCCTTGTCCTGCATAAACGGCATTATGTCAACGAAATTGATTCCTTCCTTAGGGAAGTTTTGATAGAATTTCAGTGTCTCTTCAAACATGGCTGTTGATAACTTTGTGAATATTGTAGGGCAAAGGTATGGACTTTCTATGACATTTGTATTAATTTTGTTCTTTAATATTCAAAAAGGAACAAGTCAAATTCCTTAATATTTATGTCAAACAAATCAATCATCGCCGCCACAGTCGCAGCGCTTGCCTTTACTCTAGGAGCAAAGGCTCAGACGAACCTTCAGACTTTCTACGATTTCGGTAAGGATCGCGGTCACGTGACCACCACCCTCGAAGGTTTCTACGGGGACAAATGGGGTAACACCTTCTTCTTCGTGGATTATGACTACAACTCGAAGAACGAGAATGACAAGGTTTACGCTCCAAGCGGGACCTACTTCGAGATCGCGCGTTGCCTCAACTTCTGGCAGAACACAAAACTTGCTCCTTTCAGCTTCCACGTCGAGTACAACGGCGGCGCGTACAACGGCTACACCATCAACAACGCCTTCCTTTTCGGTGTTGACTGGTTCCTTCACAGCAAGGATTTCAAGAACACATTGAATCTCAAGGCCCTTTACAAGACCATCAACTATAACGGCGCGAAGCACGCTGACGGCAGCAAATTCAAGAGCGAGGTTCCGCTCCAGTTCACGGCTGTCTGGGGAATGCAGGATCTGTTCGGCGTGAAGGGCCTCCGCTTCTCCGGATTCGCTGATTTCTGGTGGGAGGACCACACCGTCTGCCCTTACGTAAATGACAAGAAGGCCGGATACCGTGACTGGACAAAGGCGGAGGACGCTCACTTCGTGTTCCTTTCAGAGCCACAGCTCTGGTACAACATCGGCCAGCATTTCGGAGTTGACAACCTCAATATCGGTACTGAGATCGAACTCTCTTACAATTTCGGAACCGGAAAGGGCTTCTTCGTGCGTCCTTGCCTTGGTACCAAGTGGGTATTCTAATATTCAACGACACTTAACAATCCAAGACAATGGCAGAAACAAAGACACAGGCCGCCGAGCCTAAGAAGTCAGGCTGGATGACCAAACTGTTCGGATTCGATCCGTCCACGATGAAGGTCTCCACCGAGATCGTCGCCGGTATCACCACATTCCTCGCGATGTCCTACATCCTCGCCGTCAACCCTTCAATCCTGGCTGACTGCGGAATGGACAAGAACGCCCTCTTCACCACCACGGCCGTCGCCTCCATCCTCGCGACCCTCGTGATGGCTTTCTACGCCAAGCTTCCGTTCGCCCTTGCCCCTGGTATGGGACTGAACGCCTTCTTCTGCTACACGGTCTGCCTCGGAATGGGCTATAGCTGGCAGTTCGCGCTGACCGCTGTCCTTATTGAAGGTATAATATTCATAATCCTGACTTTGACGAGTGTCCGCGAGGCGATTGTGAACGCCCTGCCGCTGTCGCTGAGAAAGGCGATCGGAGCCGGTATCGGTCTGTTCATCGCGCTCATCGGCCTGAAGGGCGGCGGCATCGTCGTGGATGATCCCGCCACACTGGTTAACCTCGGCGACATCACCGGCGGCGCCGGTCTCCTTTCCGTAATCGGTCTTGTCATTACGGGCGCGCTGGTCATCTTCAACGTCCCGGGAGCCCTCCTTATCGGAATCATCGCCACCGCCGTCATCGGCATCCCTATGGGACTCACGCAGTTCCATGGATTCGTCGACACCCCGCCGTCCATGAAGCCTATCCTCTGCCAGTTCAGCGCCGACACAAGCCAGATCTTCAGCCTTGACATGCTGATCGTCGTGTTCACATTCCTGTTCGTGGACATGTTCGACACGATCGGCACTCTTGTCGGCGTGACGACGAAGGCCAACATGGTTGAGAAGGACGGACGGCCTCTGCGCATGAACAAGGCCTTCATGGCCGACGCCATCGGCACGGTCGCCGGAGCCTGCCTCGGAACAAGCACCGTGACCACCTATGTTGAGAGCGCCTCAGGCGTGGCCCAGGGTGGCCGTTCGGGTCTGACCGCATTCTCGGTCGCCGCCTGCTTCGTGCTGGCGCTGTTCTTCGCTCCGGTCTTCACCGCCATCCCTGGCTCCGCTGTCTGCCCGGCACTCGTGTTCGTGGGACTGTTCATGCTCAGCCCGATCAAGGACATTCCTCTTGACGACTTCTCCGAGTCCATCCCGGCTTTCCTTACCATGATCCTCATGCCGATGACATATTCAATCTCCAATGGTATCCTCCTTGGTCTTGTCGCCTATGTCATCCTTAACCTTTGCACCGGAAAGGTCAAGAAGGTCGGTTGGTTCATGGCCGCTTTGTCAATTTTAGTAATTCTAAAATTCATATTCTTGTAATTAATTATCGCGTAACAAATTAACAATTATGTTGCGCGATTGTTGATAACTTTAGCGATAAATGTGACCGACAGGCCGAATTATCTGCTAACTTTGTGAAAGTCGGTTCGACTCCCATTGCGGGGATCGGGCCGGCTTTGTAACCTGGATAACCAGTCGGCAATACTTATCGAAATAAAATAAACTGAATATGGATGTAACTGTACGCAAGACCAATGGCTCTTATGAGGAGTACGACAAGGTCAAATTGATGAACGGCATACGCGAGGCCTACAAGACAGCTGGCGAGGAATGTCCCGAGGCTGTGGTTGTCTCGATCGCGGAGAACCTCTACATTTACGACAAGATCACCAGCCGTGAGATCAGGCGTCAGGTCGAGGAGAGCCTGATGTCCATCAACAAGAAGGTGGCCGTGGCCTACATCGAAAAGTTCGACGCCGGCCTTGACCTGCGCAAGAAGCGCGACTTCATCCGCGACTACATCGCCGCGTCCAACGCCGCCACCGGCTCCAAGTTCGACGCCAACGCCAATGTCACCCGCAAGAACATCGTGACCCTCGGTCAGGAGCTCTACAAGGAGAACAACATCAAGCAGAACCGCTACATCATGAAGGACAAGATCAAGGCTCTGTACGGACGCTCGCTCGCGGGCCAGTACATCAAGGATCTTGAGAGTCACGTCCTTTACAAGCACGACGAGAGCGGCACCCCAGGCTACCCTTACTGCGTCGCCATCACAATGTACCCGTTCCTTGTGGACGGCCTCATCAAGCTTGGCGGTGTGTCCGTGGCTCCGACCGACCTCAAGTCATTCTGCGGCGAGTTCATCAATCTGGTATATTCAATCTCATCGCAGTTTATGGGTGCGGTGGCGACGCCTGAGTTCCTGATGTACCTTGACTACTTCATCCGCAAGGACTACGGTGACGACTATCTTGATCACCTTGAGGACGTCGTGGAGATGAACGCCAAGAAGAGGACGCTTGTGAAAGTCATCGACAACTACTTCCAGCAGGTTGTACATTCCATGAATATGCCTGCCGGCAACCGTGGGTATCAGACGGTGTTCTGGAACATCAGCTACTTCGACGAGAGCTACTTCCGCGGCGTGTTCGGCGACTTCCGTTTCCCTGACGGCAGCGAGCCTAAGTGGGAGACCCTTTCATGGCTCCAGAAGCATTTCATGAACTGGTTCAACGAGGAGAGAAACCGCTACATTCTGACCTTCCCGGTCGAGACGATGGCGCTGCTGACCGACGGCAAGGACGATTTCATCGACAAGGAATATGCCGACTTCACGGCCGAGATGTGGTCCAAGGGACACAGTTTCTTCTGCTACCTGTCTGACAGTCCGGACAGTCTCGCGAGCTGCTGCCGCCTTCGCAACTCGATCACCGAACTGGACAAGGTCGATGAGTCCCACAACCACACGACGCATCAATATTCAATGGGAACGGCTTCTGTGTCAACAGGTTCAAAGTCTGTGATGACCATCAACCTGAACAGGCTCATCCAGCTTGCCACCAGACGCTACTTCCTTGAGAAGAAAGGCGTTGTCATCGACGGCTCCAAGGCGCTTGCCAGGGCCGACTACGACAAGAACCAGCTTTATGAATATATCCGTGAGGCCGTGACTGAGGAGACCGAGAGGGTTCACAAGTACCAGAAGGCTTTCAACGAGATCATCAAGGACTTCCTCGCCGCGCATATGCTGGATGTCTACCAGGCTGGCTTCATCGATATGAAAAGGCAGTACCTTACCATCGGTGTGAACGGTCTTACCGACGCCGCTGAGTTCCTGGGACTTACCATCAGCCCTAACCCTGAGTACAACGAGTTCGTGGACGTCATCCTGGAGACCATCAACCGCTCCAACAAGAAGGACAAGACCTCCGACACGATGTTCAACACCGAGTTCGTTCCGGGCGAGAACCTTTCCGGCAAGAACTACAAGTGGGACCAGAAGGACGGCTTCTACGTCTCTCCTAAGCACAATATGTACAGCTCGTACTTCTACAATCCGGAGGACGACTCCCTGTCGATGATCGACAAGTTCAAGCTGCACGGCAATGAATATGTCAAGCATCTTGACGGCGGATCGGCCCTGCATATGAACGTGGCCGAGCATCTGTCCAAGGACCAGTACCGCCAGCTTCTGAAGACCGCCGCCCACTACGGCACCAACTACTTCACATTCAACTGCCGCAACACCGTCTGCAATGACTGTGGCTACATCAGCAAGGACACCCTTGAGGTCTGTCCTAAGTGCGGAAGCCACAATCTGGACTATCTGACCCGCGTGATCGGTTACCTCAAGCGTGTCTCATCGTTCAGCGAGATGCGTCAGGTCGAGGCCGCCCACAGGTTCTACAACCACGATGGCTCCAAGGCTGCGGCACAAGAGGAGGCTTAACGAATATGATCAAATATGTTCCTGAGATGACCTCGGTGGTCATCGAGGAGATTCCCGATAGAGTTACCTTGGCGGTTGACATAAGCAACTGCCAAGGTAATTGCATTGGATGCCATTCTCCTTTTCTGAAGACGGATGTAGGTGTTGAATTGACCGAGAAAGTCATTGATTCTCTGGTCGCTGACAATTTCGGGGTGGACTGCTTCCTGTTCCTCGGTGAGGGAAGGGATCCGGAATCTCTGCTGAGGCTGGCCGCCCACGTCCGCTCCAAAGGGCTTGCCGCCGCCTTGTACTCGGGACGGAACGCGGTGGAGGACAAGATATTCGAGAATTTTGATTATGTGAAGGTGGGACCGTACATCGAATCATTCGGCCCTTTGAACTCCAAAACCACTAACCAGCGCTTGTATAAAGTCGCTCACGAAGCGGATTCATATTCATTGATGGACATCACCTCCCGCTTCTGGCATCGGGGTATCGATAAGAATGTGAAATAATATTCCGTTTTTGACGATAAAAGATTTGTAAATATTCGCTTGCATTCCCGAGAATAATTCCTATCTTTCGGATCTTGTTTCATTTTTTTTTGTTGAAAAGTTAAAGGTATGTTTTGTATGTATAAAAATTCATTAGGCGTGTTCCTGCGTTCCGCTGGTATGGCTCTCGTTCTTGGAGTTGTGTCCGCTATGGCTTCTTCCTGCGGCGGAAACAAGGAGAATAATGAGCCGGAACCGGTGAAAGAAAGTGTCGAGTTTACCCAGACTACGGTCTCGATTCCGATAGACGGGAATGGTACCGTCTCTTTGAAGGTCACCCCGATTGATAAGTTGGCCGATGTTGAGGTCAATGTGGCTGACGAGGATGTGATTGATTTGGACAGGACCTCTGATTCAGAAGGTTATGTCTTTACAATGAAAGCCAGGAGCCTCGGCTCGACCACAATCGTCGCTGTCCTTGGATCCAGCATCGCAAAGTGCGCCGTCAGCGTTGACCCTATCGCTGTGACGGGAATATCCTTGAACAAGACCTCCATTCAACTCGTTGTGGGTGCGACGGAGACGTTGAGCGCCAAGGTCACTCCGGACAATGCCACCAGCCCGAGCATCTCCTGGGATTCCAGCGACAAGGAGGTCGCTACCGTGGATAACGGAGTCGTTACCGCCGTCTCTGCCGGAAAGGCCACAATCACCGCGGCTTCGTCTTCTTTTACAGCTGAATGCGTTGTCGAAGTGAAAACTATCGAGGCTGAGTCGCTGACGTTGGATGTTACCTCCAAGGAACTTACGGAGACAGAATCGTTTATAGTGAATGCGACGATACTTCCGGAAGGCACCTCCTACAAGAATGTGGATTGGACTGTGGATAATGCGGATGTCCTTAAGATTGAGCCTTTTGACGCTCTTGAGAGTGATAATATTGTTTCTGCGACAATTACTTCCGTCAAGGCTGGCACTGCTGTTGTCTCGGCATCCATCAATAATGTCAAAGCCGTCTGCACGATTTCCGTCAAGGCTAAGGAACCTCCGGTCGAGCCGGCCAAGATCGGGGACTATTTCTATTCTGACGGCACTTGGAGTGACGGAGGATTGATCTCCATCAACAAGGATGGAACAAAGGCGGTCTGGGCGGAGAACAAGCCTGCTCCTGTCGAGGGGAAGACCGTGATAGGAATCGTGTTCCAGACAGATCCGGCCAGATTCTCTGAAATTGAACAAAAGCAAGGCTTCACTCACGGCCTTGTGTTCTGCACCAAGGCAGCCCACGCTCCGGGAAATCAGGTTACAAGATACGCTATAAGTGCAGGCATCGACTGTATCGGCAACCATAAGCTTGGTAGCAGCTATTACAACGACATCTATGGTCAATTGTGGACGGCCACAGTCAAGGATAGATACCCGGGCTCCCAACTTGCGCAATATCCTGCTTTTGACTGGACTGTCACGGACTTTGTCCCGGCGGCTCCTGCCAAGACTTCCGGTTGGTTTGTTCCGAGCATCGGACAGCTTTGGGATTTTATGGCGAATTTCGGAGGTGAGGAAATCGCTCAGTATCTTGCCCAGCTTCGTGACTATGCCTATGATGTCACCTACTTGGATTTCTTCAAGCTGACTTATAACCCGATGGTTGCTATCAACAACCATTTCTCAAAGATTCCTGCTTCGCAGAAGGAAGAATTGGTGTATTCAAGCAGCAGAATGGAGCAGGGTGTTTGCGAGTTGATGTCATCCACTCTTTATGACAACACTGACGGTGCCTGCTGCATCTTCTGGCTTGGTGAGAACTTTGATTTCGCACCATATACGGAATGGGTGGACAGTAATGTCGTCATTTGTCATCCGGTGCTTGCATTTTAGTTAAACGTCAACATTAGTATAACAGTATGATTATGAAAAAAGTATTTTTGACACTGCTTGCCGCAGCATCTCTCTGCGCCTGCACTGGAGACCTCGAGGACAGGGTTGACACTCTGGAGGCCAAGGTCGCCGCCCTTGAATCCAAGGTGAATGAGAACGTAAGTTCTATAGCGAAACTTGCGGAAGCCGCCGCGAAGGCCGTTACGATTGAATCTGTGACCCAGAATGAGGATAAGACCAGCTATACAATCAAATTCAGCGATGGCACCACCTCGGTCCTGAGCAACGGAAAGGACGGAAAGGACGGAAAGGATGCGGTAGCTCCGGTTGTGTGTGTGAAGGAAGTTGATGGTGTGCTCTACTGGACAGTCAATGGTGAGTTTTTGACAAACAACGGAGCCAAGGTTCCTGTCTCAGGCAAGACTCCTCAGTTCAAGATCCAGGATGGCAAATGGTATGTCTCTTATGACGGGAAGGCTTGGGATGAGGTTCCAGTGTCAGGCACTGTCGAGCCTAAGCTTGAAATGACGGAGACTGACACTGAGTATGTATTCACTCTCGGCGAGACTGTCATCCGGATAGCTAAGGCGAAAGCATTCGCCATCAAGGTGGAAAGTGACGCTGTGGACATTGAGCCAGGCAAGACTGCTACATTCAAGTACACTGTCACCGGAGCTGACGAGACCACTCATGTTGTGGCTGAATCATCTACTTTTGAGGTTAAGGTTGATGAGACCAACTCAACCATAACCGTGACCGCTCCTAAAGCAATGGTTTCCGGCTATGTCATCGTGAAGGCTGTCCGCAACAGCGACGGCAAGTACTCGGCACAGTACATCAGCATAAAGAAGGATTCCTACGGAACCTTCGGCGGAATCATCATCAGCGATGAGAATGAATATCTTAACTGGTAAAAAAAAACGAACTGAAATGAAAAAGTCATTATACATCGCGGCCGCTTTAATGGCAATAGTCGGCTGCTCCAAGTCAGAACTCGCTCCGGAAACCGCCGGAACACACGACATCAATGTCTCCGTCGCTGTCAGCACAGGAGATGACACAAGGGCGGTCTTCGATGGCGACAGCCATATCAAATTCGAGAAAGGTGACTATTTCTATGCCGCTGTGGCGAAGAAGGAAACTCCCACCAAAGGTGTCAAGGTCGCAAAAAGCAAAGGAGCTGCCGCCGGAGTGTATTACTCTATATTCAAAATCAAGGATTTCGAGGCCACAGCTCCTGTCTTCGATGGCGAGCTTTGGAGCATAGTGGACGCTGATTTTGCTGATGAATATAATTTCTATGGCGTTTTCCCTGCCGCTGCCGTAAATACGGCTTACTCTGAGGAAGACCTCACGTCCTGGACTGTAAAGATTCCTGAGGAACAGACCGCGACCCAGACTTCCTGGTACAACCGCGCGGACATCATGCTCGTGAAGCCGACCACAATCTCGACTTCAAACAAGACTCACAATGATGAATATGGTGAGTATTCCACCGTCAACAGCGAGAAGCTTGAGTTCGCTCACTTGTTCGGTTTTGGAAAAATCACATTCGCTGGAGTTCCGGACTCCTATAAGTCTCAGGTTGTGAAAAGCGTAAGAATTGAGGCTGTCGGTGAGAACAAGGCTCTTGCCGGACGTTTCAGCGTTGACATCACCAAGGACGTTTGCGATGCTGATGTAAAGTCAACATCTCCAGTCTCATACATCAACCTTCCAGGCGATGGTACGACCACGGTGTCCGACTATGTGGCTTGGTTCGTTGCCAACAACGGTGAATTTGATGTCAAGATCACTGTATTCACGAATAAGGCAGACCTCGTGTTCGAGCGTAAGGGACTCGTCATCGCACGCAGCGCTATCGCTTCTCCTACCGTCAACTACAAGAGCTCTGATGTCGTGACATCACACGATGTGGCTCTTGCTGAAGGTGAGACCTGGACAAACACGCCGGCATATTCCAAGATCATCAATAGCTCTTACAAGGAAAGGGCTTGGGGCGACGGAGACAAGAAGATGAATTTCTCCATCTCATATCCTGGGTCAAACAATGGCAATTACGGAACGTCCTTATATACTACGGATGGCTATACCCAGGGACTTGCCAGCTCGACTATCATAGGAGGAAAGGTCGTTCTTTCTTCCGCGGCTGATTTCAGTGGCGTTAAAATGGTCAAGGCTAATCTTGGCATCTACACAGATGACGCTACCGCAGACTTCACTATGAGTCTTGTCAAGGACGGTAAGACTTATGTTCTCGGCAAGTTCAACATCACTGGTAGTGGCAAGAATCCTGACGGCAAAGATTACTATTTCCCGGCCAACTCTGAAACCGAGTCCGGACAGCTTGTCCTCACTGTCGATAATCTGTCCAACACAAGCTGCCGTCCTTACATCGGTGCGCTCAGCATCAATCCGGCTCCAGGAATCGTACTTGACAGCAAGACGATCAAGGTGGCGAAGACGGCCCATTCCGAGAGCGTTGATTGTGGTGTCTATGCGGCTACCGGTGCTCCAACCGTGACTGTCGCTGATGATGCTAAGTCCTGGCTTTCCGCTTCCTGGGCTTCCAACAAGCTCACTGTGACCGTGACAGAGAACACCGGCAAGAAGAGAACCGGAACGATCACCATCAAGGCAAAAGGGTTGTCCGAGACTACTGAGACTGTCACTGTCGAGCAGGCCAGTGCTACAGCTGTTAACTACAAGCTTTCTGTGACCGCGGCTGATATGTACAAGGTTCTCAAGGCTGAGGCCGACAGACTGGCCAATGAAGGACAGACGGTTGATCCGTTGACCGGTTATCCTGTGACGGCCAAGTTCACGGCTGTCGGTGTGGATGATCCGTCCAAGACAACAGAGGTCGAGATTTATGGCGACAAACTCTACGTCGGTTCCGCCACGGAGTCTATGTTCAAGTCCAAAGGTTCCCTTAAGTGCACGTCTGCGATAGGAAGTATCTCTAAGGTGGTTCTTGTTGCGGACTATAAAATAAGGACAGGCAATTGGGATGACATTACCCTTAAGTTGTCTGCTGATGGGAAATCTTGGTCAAAGATCAATAGTAGCTTGCTGTCATATGAAGGAACCGGCCCTTATACCAGCACCGCGGTGATTGAGGATGAATCAATCACTTGGTTTGACATCGCTGTCATCGCTGGTGGCAGGACGACTCAGATCTACAGTTTTGAAGTAACATTTACAACCGACTGATGAGAGGATTAAATAATCTGTTCAAGATGATTGTGGCTATGGTTCTTACCATAGTCACAATTTCTTGTGAAAAGGATAATGGCGGATCAGGGATTGACTCCACCATCAATATTTCCGGAAAGAAGTTGTTGACGGTCTCGTCGGAGGCTTCCGGATTCGAGGTGAAATATTCAGTGACAGGAAGCGGGGCCGGCCAGGCTGTGACCGCTGTCTCCGATCAGGATTGGGCTGTCGTGGACGGCAGCGTGCCGGGAACTGTTTCGGTTTCGGTCGGCGCCAATCTTTCCGCAGAGGACAGGACTGCCGTGATAACCTTGACCCTTAAGGGTGCCGAGGACGCTTTTGTGACCGTTCTCCAGTCTTCTGATCCGGATTACAGAATTGACACCAAACAGAGCTTTGCTCTGGCCGTCACGGATGTCGAGGCTTCCAGTGCTTTCGTCACCGTCGCTCCTACAAATTCCGATTCGTACTACTGCTATGGTGTCGTCACCGCTGAGCAATATTCGAAGTTCAACGGCAACGGAAAGGCTTTTGTCGCTGACTATGCCAAGCAGTTGATCGACTATGCCCGTAAGGCTGCCGAGGCCAACGGACAGGAATTCTCTCTTAAGAATTATCTTACTAAGGGTTATAAATCACATACTTACGATGGGTTTACACCTCTGTCGGACTACTATCTGTTCGCGTTTGATATGACTTTGGGCGGGGAGTGCAGCGGCAATGTCGCGGTGAAGAAGTTCACAACGAAGAAATATCCTGATTCGGCTCCTGATTTCAGAATCACTGTGGATGCGGACGCTAACGTCAAGGTGGTCCCGTCCGATGCCTCTGTCACTTATGTGCTGACTGTCGATTCTTATGAGGTCTGGAGCAAGAGCGCCACTCCGAAAGCCTGTGCCGAGGATTTCCTCAAATGGGTTGAGGAAAGTGACAACTCCATCAGGTCGTTCATGCACCAGGGTGAGTTCTCGGAGTGCTATTATAATCCTAAGGCTCAGATGGGTAATCTTACCACCGGAGATTATGTGGCGTATGCTTTCGGGTACAACGGCTCGAAGATAACAACCGGGATCTCCTATCTGAAATTCCATTTTGACGAACCGAAAAAGTAAACTTGAATGAAGATTCCATCATTGCTCAGGCTGACCGCGTTGGCCTGTGCGGCTGCGATAGTATTCGCTGCCTGTGGCGGCAACGCCGAAGACAACGAGGAGCCTACCTCGACTTTTGATGTGAAGGTCAAGCTCCTCAGCATCGGGTCTGAAGGTGGCAAGCTTGCCGTCGATTACAGCATCAAAGGCTCCAAGGAGGGCAACACCGCCGAGGTCTCGACAGACAAAGACTGGATCCATCTCGGCAAGACCTACAGCACGACGTTCAGTTTCAATGTTGACAAGAACGAAACCGGAGAGGACAGGACCGGAGAGATCAAGATGACCTGCAAGGGTGTCCAGCCGCTGACTCTTGTCGTGAGCCAGGGCAAGGAAGGCTCATCCTCACAGGCTTACAACAAGTTCAAGATTGAGGTCAGCGAGATCACGACTTCTTCCGCGAGGGTGGTCATCACTCCGGTTAACGCCGCTGAGACCTACCTCTACTCGATCGTCAGCAAATCTGACTACGATAAGTTCGCCAATGTTGAGGCTTACATCAAGAAGCGGATCGAGCAGATAAAGGAAATGTGTGCCATCTATGGGATGAATCCGAACTCTTTCCTGACCAAGGGCACGTTCGACACGGCCAAACTGGAGACTGCCCGGAAGACCACGATTATGGACAACACGGCATATTATGCCTCTGCCTTTGACCTCAGTTTCGATGACAAGGGCAACGCCAGCTACAGCGGGAAGATCGATCTTTGCGAGTTCCGCTCCAAAAAGGCCACGCAATCCAATATGACTCTGTCTCTGAGCGTCTCCGGCACGCATCTCAACGTCACGTCTTCATCGTCAGGTGACACCTGGATCTGTGATGTGGTGTCCAAGGATGCGTGGGACGAATTCTCAGTGCCGGAGGATGCCGCGCACACCTACATCTCCACGATGACCCAGTACGGCGCGTTGACCCTGTACAAGGGAAGCCAGAGTGTTGATGTCTCCGGCAGCCTGACAGAGAGGGGCAAGGAATATGTCGCGTTCGCCGTGGGCTACAGGCAGTCCGACACGGACGGTGGTCTGACAACAGAAGTCAAGTACATAACTTTCAAGTATTAGTTTATGAATATATTCAAAAGGAAGGCGCTTCCTTTCACCGCCATTTGCGCGGCTCTCGCCGTGTCAGCGGCTTGTGAGAAGCAGGAATCGCCGGAACAGAATGGTGGTGAGAAGTCCGGACCGATCATAATCAATGAGTCTCCGGCCGCCATCAAAGGTGAGCTGATCATAAAGATCAAGGGCTCGGATGTGGGGACAAGGTCCGCCGGTTCGTCTGACGATGCGCTGGACGGCACCCGTGAGGTCTCCGAAGTGCTGGCACAGAACGGAAAGTTCCGTCTGGAAAGGCTTTTCCCTGAGTGCGGACGTTTCGAGGCCCGCACCCGCGCGGAAGGGCTGGACACTTGGTACATAGCCAGCTTCGACAAGACTTTGGAAACTTCGGATGTGGTCGCCCAACTGAAGAAATGTGGCTCGGTGGAAAGCATTGAATATTCACTGCCGGTCGTGATGTCAAGCGCTGAGGGAGAGGGCTCACCGTCAATCGCTCCGATGGCGTTGTCGGCCAGCCGCAAGGAAGAGTTCCCGTTCAACGAGAGCAGGATGGTCCAGCAGATGCAGTGGCACTACAACAACACCGGCTCGATCTTCGGAAAGACCGGTCTGGTCGGCGCCGACGCTGATGTGTGGGCGGCCTGGAAACTCTGCGCCGGCAACCCGGATGTCATCGTGGCCGTGATCGACCAGGGTGTGAAGTACGATCACGAGGACCTTGCCGACAATATGTGGATCAACAAGGGTGAGATTCCTGGCAACGGAATCGATGACGACGGCAACGGCTACATCGATGACATCTATGGATTCAACTTCGTGGACAACAAAGGCACGATCGTAACATCCTCGAACCTTTCGCACGGCACCCACGTCGCCGGAACCATTGCCGCGGTCAACAACAACGGCATCGGCGTGAACGGAATCGCCGGTGGATCAGGCAATAAGGATGGTGTCAGGATAATGACCCTCCAGACTCTCGGCGCAAGCGAGAACGGCTCCTCAGGCTCCGGGCTCGGCGGAATCGTCAGGGCTATGAAATATGCCGCCGACAACGGGGCGGTCATCTGCCAGAACAGCTGGGGCTACAACCAGAAGCTCAGCTGGAACACTTGGACACGCAGCTCGTTCTCGGCTCTGAGACGCGCCATCGACTACTTCGTCAAGTACGCCGGCGTTGACGAGAACGGCGAGCAGACCGGCCCGATGAAAGGCGGAATCGTGATCTTCGCCGCCGGCAACGAGGCCGTCAACTACCAAGCGTTCCCGGCCGCGGACAAGAGCGTGGTGAGCGTCGCTTCATATTCTTACACCGGTGACGCCGCCTATTACACGAACTATGGCACGTGGGTGGACATCTCCGCTCCGGGCGGCGACACCTACGCAGACAGCAACTATGGCGGCGTTTACAGCACCAGCGTCAATGAGGACGGAACCTCCGGCTATGAATATATGCAGGGAACATCTATGGCCTGCCCTCACGTCAGCGGAGCCTGCGCCCTGGCCGTCTCCTACTATTACGGCAAGGACAAGCGTATGGGGCTTACCCCGGATATGCTCCGCTCGGCGCTTCTTAGCTCCGCCCGTCCGATCAACGCCAACCTCAGCGCTCCGTATGTCGGGAATATGGGCGTGGGAATGCTCGACACCTACCGTCTGCTTCAGTATATGGGCTATCTGGGAGAGATCCCGGCTCAGACCCTCACCGCCGGCCAGACAAAGACACTGGAGATGTCGGAATATTTCCCGTCGGTACAGGTGCTGTCATATTCAGTATCGGATCCTGCTGTCGTGAAGGCTTCTCTGTCGAAGGGAGTCCTCACGCTTGAGGGTGTGTCTTCCGGAACGGCGGAAGTCACTGTCTCTGACGGTAATTCAATGTTCAAGACAATAAAGGTAACAGTCAACTGATGAACAGATCAATCATAACGAAATTGTCTTTCGCCCTTCTTCTGGCGGCTGTCGCCTGCACAAAGGAGGAGACCCCGGAGCGGACTTCGCTGCCGGAGCCGAAGGTTCGTGTCTCTGATGTCACCAGCACGTCTTTCAGCGTGTCTTGGGATGTAGTCACTGACGCTGGAGCCTACACTTACATATTCAATGACAATGACACTGTGACGACAAGGGAGCGTTCGGTCTCGTTCGCTGACCTTGAGCCGTCGGTGGAATATTCATTCTCCGTCAGGACTGACGCGGGGACTTACGGCGACTATCTGGATTCGAGGTTCGTCACCATCCACGTCATCACGGAGGGGGAGAGTGTCCTTGAGGCGCCGGAGCCTGTTCTGGTGGCCGCCTACAAGTCAAGGACCATCATAAACTGGAAACCGGTCGCCGGGGCGTCGGCTTATGAATATTCAGTCGCCGGGATGACCGGCAAGGTCGAGGCCTGCTCTGTGGAGCTTAGCGGGTTCGACGGCTCCACTGACTATGTGTTCCGTCTGAAGGCCCTGTCAGGGGAGAAGTATGTGAACGATTCGCCGGAGGCGGAGCTCAAATTCACGACACGCCCCGCGTCCGAGGATATTCCTCAGATAATTATGTCGCTTCTTGAGTGCGGCTCTGACTACGCCAACTTCAATGTCTATGCGGTTCCGGATTTCCGCTATGTGTATTTCGGTGTACCGGCAAGCTATTTCATCGACCATTCCGACACCGAGATCAGGGACACTTATCTGAAATATATGCTGGACGCCATCAATGACAGCAATATGACTGTCGAGGGTGGGATGTCTTATTATTCCAAGACGGGTTCGTCCAACTACTCCGAGTACCCGCTCTATCCGGAGCTGTCGTACTACATCGTGGCGTTCGGAGTCAGCCTTGACGGAAAGGCCACGACTCCTTTGTACAAGCTTTCCGCCAAGACCAAGGCGCACGACACGATGACCGAACCATCCCTCGGTGGGGCTGACTGGTTCAGTCAGACGATGTTCCATTCCGTGTTCGGCCAGTACAATTCCACCAATTGCGTCTGGACCAACTGGACTGGAAATGGCGTGGCCAAGATGAGCTATGTCCTCACTTCGACATATTCATTCAATGTTTATTTCGGAGGGTCGTTCGATCTTTTCAGGCGCTACACCGCGCTTAAGGGAAGCGCTGTGACAGATGCGGAATATATTGAGAAAGTCAATGAGGAGTCAGGGCTTACCACCCGATTCGCTCCGTTGTCAGCCGCTAACTCCTACACATTGGGCACGTTGGCGATCAATGAGGCGGGGGATTCTACCTTCGTTGTGAACACCCTCAGCACGATGGCTACGGCCACGTACTATGACTGGGCCTTCGTCTCGCTTGGTACAAGCTCTTCCTACCCGGCATCCACTTCCTTGACCTCGGCGGTATCGATCGCTTTCGACGCGACAGAATCCTTGAATATCCAGGTTTCCGCCGGACGCTACCTTATGTGCCGCAGCTCTGAGTTGGGAGGCGTGACATTGACCGAGGCCGCGAAACTGGTGAAGGAAAAAGGGACGGATTTCTCATCGACACAGATCAAGGTTCTGAATATGACCGGAAAGATTTCGATGTCGTTCGGAACCGACACTCCTCTGGAGCCGGGCACAAAGTACACGTTGCTTGTGTCCTTGACCTCCGCGAGCGGGGACGAGGTCCTTCGTTACGCCACCGCTTCCACCGCTGAAGGCACGAAGACAAGATCGGCGTACAACAGCGAGCCTAAGGGACGCATCGAGGTCAATGCTCCTGTGATCCTTGACACTTACGAAATAAGCAGATAGATATGAAACTGAACAAGATATTGCGAATGATCGTCCTGGTTCCGCTGCTGTGCGCCACTGCTGTGGTGTCGGCTCAGAACAAGGCGGTCACTGTCAGCGGAAAGGTCGTTGACAAGACAGGCGAGCCTGTCATCAGCGCGGGAGTGTTCATCAAGGGAACCACTGTCGGAACCGTGACGGACTTCGAAGGAAAGTACACCTTGACCAATGTGCCGTCAGACGCTGTCCTTACTGCCTCGAACCTTGGCTACACCACGGCCGAGCAGGCTGTGAACGGGAAAACAGTTGTGGATTTCGTCCTGCAGGACGAGTCCGTGATCCTGGACGATGTGATCGTCGTGGCCTACGGTACGGCGAAGAAGGAATCATTCACCGGTTCCGCCAGCGTGGTGAAGGGCGATGAGCTCAGCAAAAGGCCGGTCGGTAACCTCACGAAATCTTTCGAGGGAGCCGTGGCCGGAGTCCAGGTGACTTCCGGAGGCGGCCAGCCTGGCGAGGGAGCGTCTATTATGGTGCGTGGAGCCGGATCGGTGAACGCTTCGTCCAGCCCTCTGTATGTTGTGGACGGTGTGCCTTACGACGGAGCCATCAGCGCCATCAACCCTGCGGACATCGAGACGATGACAGTGCTGAAGGATGCCTCGGCCGGTGCCCTTTACGGAGCCCGTGGAGCGAACGGTGTCATCGTGATCACCACCAAGAAAGGAAGCAAGGACAGGGTGAACGTGAGCTACAAGGGTAACTTCGGCGTGGCCTCCAGAGCTTTGAAACGCTATGACCTTGTCGGAATGAGCGACTATGTCGAACTGACCTACGAGGCCCTGCGCAACTCCGCCCAGTACGGCACCGGAATGGATTTCGAGGCCGCGAGCGTCTATGCCGCCAATAACCTTGGCCAGACGATCGGTGGACTGAAGAATCCTGAATATTACAACCCTTACAAGAATTACTCTTGGTCGGAGTTGATCAACAAGGAGTCCGGGAAGATCCAGGAGGACGCTGTGGCGGCCTGGAACGAGAACTGGATGGACGAGATCAGCAACGACAAGGCTTTCCGTACCGAGCACGTGCTTTCGGTCAGCGGCGGAACCGAGAAGACAACCTATTTATATTCCTTGGGTTACTACAAGGAGAACGGTACTCTTCAGAACACTGACTTCGACCGTTTCACCGGCAGGATCAGCGGGGACGTGCAGGCCACGGACTGGTTCAAGATGGGAATGAGCGCCAACCTCGCGCACGCGGTGTCCGATTTCCAGGACGCCACCGGAAGCGCGACCTCGAACGTCTGGTACACAGCCCAGTTTATGGCTCCTGTCTATCCTGTTTACCTGAAGGATATGGACGGAAACGATGTGCTTGACGCGGCCGGGAACAGGCAGTATGAATATGGCTCCGAGGAGGACAACGGCTACGCCAACCGTGTCACCGCGCAGGGATTCAACTCCAAGGCCGAGCTGTACGACAACAAGGCTTACTACAAGCGCAACTCCGTGTCCGCCAGAACGTTCGTGAAATTGGGAACAATCAATAAGGACGCTTTGCTGTACGGCCTCAATCTCGACATCAATCTCGGTGTGGACTTCACTGACTACGGCCGCACGACGACCAACGACAAGTACCACGGAAACGCCGCCTCACAGGGCGGAACCGTCAGCAAGTACAACACCAGGACGATGAGCTACACGCTCAACGAACTGCTGACCTACCGCAGGAAGTTCGGGGAACATTCCGTTGACCTTCTCGCGGGCCACGAGTACTATCGCTACAATTACAACTACCAGCTGGGGTCCAAGAGCGGCATCGTGGACGGCATCGACGAGCTCGGCTCGGCGGTGACCACGCTCAGCAACACGTCATATTCAAATGACTATGCCATCGAGTCGGTGCTCGCGCGTCTGAACTACGGTTTCCGTGACCGCTACTATTTCGACGCTTCCTGGCGTACCGACGGCTCGTCCCGCTTCCACAAGTCCAACCAGTGGGGTAACTTCTGGTCAGTCGGAGCCTCGTGGAGAATCTCCGAGGAGAACTTTATGAAATCCACTTCCGACTGGCTCAACAATCTGACACTCAAGGCTTCGTACGGAGTGCAGGGTAACGACAACCTTGGCTCGTACTACGTTTGGCAGGGCCGTTTCAGCTATGGTTGGGCCAACGGAACCCGTCCGGGCTCGACCGCCTCTTCCATTGAGAACAAACTCGTCACCTGGGAGAAGAACGGTAACCTGAACACCGGTATCGAGGCCAGCATGTTCGGCGGAAGGCTCACAAGCACCATTGAATATTATTCCCGCAGAACCCGGGATATGCTTCTTAACAACCCTCTCGCCATCTCATCCGGATTTTCAGGCTATGACGACAATGTCGGCTCGATGGTGAACAGGGGATTGGAAACTTCGTTCAGAGGAGTGATATTCGATCGTTCCAACTTCCATTGGGACGCCTCTTTGATGCTTTCGATGAACAGGAACAAGGTGACGGAACTCACTTCTTCGCAGGATGTCATCAACTATGGCAGCGTCGTGATCGAGAAGGGTAAGCCGATCTACACATTCTATATGTCCAAGTCAGCCGGAGTCTCACCTTCGACCGGCCGTCAGCTCTACTATGCCTACTACCGCTACGCCGTGGACAAGACGGGTTCCATAGTGACCGAGAAGTGTGATGAATATGTCACCGACAATGTTGGTCTGGCTTCTTTGAGCAAGTACTACTACGGCAGCCGCCAGGCTTTGTTCTCAGGCAGCTTCTCGTCCAACTTCACCTTCTTCAAGAACTTCGACTTCTCGTTCCTGACCACGTTCTCGGTCGGCGGAAAGATCTACGACAGTCTGTACGGCGGCGCGATGAATGTCACCTACGCCGGAAACAACTGGCACAAGAACGTGCTCAGGCGCTGGCAGCAGCCGGGTGACATCACGGATGTCCCTCTCGTTGAGATCGGAGGCAGCCGCTCCAGCACCGGAGAGGAACTGATCGATGCTTCCTATTTCGCCA